>Ga0187827_10002724_pt1 | contig 23736 bp, 21 predicted proteins | sample ETNtaG_39_FD_167969 | JGI IMG/M metagenome (GOLD analysis project Ga0187827, IMG submission 167969) | Marine microbial and viral communities from oxygen minimum zone, Eastern Pacific Ocean - ETNP2014_SV_150_PacBio MetaG (Illumina Assembly) | ecosystem: Environmental > Aquatic > Marine > Hypoxic... | reverse complement strand
CTATCAATTACTTTGTCACCATACCTTTTCATATTATTGGTTTTTTATTAATAATATTCTATAATAAAATTTTTTATCAATTTTTATCCGATAAGAGAATCTTAAAATTATATCTATTAACATTTTTTTATAATAATGAATAAATCAAAAAAAATATTTATCTCGGGTGTTGCTGGTTTTTTGGGAAGCCACTTAGCTGATAAATTTATTGAAGATGGATTTAACGTAATTGGGTGCGATAATCTTATAGGAGGCTATATAGATAATGTTCCGTCTCAAGTTGATTTTTTTCAATATGATTGTAACCATTTAAATTCTATAATTAAAATAAGTAAAGATTGTGAGATTTTTTATCATTGTGCTGCAACAGCTTATGAAGGCCTCTCTTGTTTTTCACCTTATTTAGTAAGTCAAAATGTATTTCAAAATTCTGTAGCCGTATTTACTGCTGCTATAGTCAATAATGCTAAAAGAATTGTTTTTTGTTCTTCTATGGCCAGATACGGCAATAATAAAATTCCTTTTACTGAAGATCAAAAAACTAATCCTGTAGATCCTTACGGTATTTCAAAAGTTGCTGCTGAAAATATTTTACAGACACTCTCTAACATCCACAATGTTGAATACTGCATTGCTGTTCCACATAATATTTTTGGTCCAAGACAAAAGTACAATGACCCTTATAGGAATGTTGCATCTATTATGATAAACTTAATGTTACAAGGAAGGCAACCAATTATTTATGGTGATGGTGAACAAAAAAGATGCTTCTCATATATTGATGACTGTATTTTTTGCCTTAAAGAGATGGCATATAGTAAAAATGTATTAAAACAAGTTGTCAATATAGGACCTGACGAAGAATTAATAACAATTAACAAACTTGCTGAAAATATGGCAAATATTCTTAAATTTAATGTAAATCCAACCTACTTAGATGACAGGCCCCAAGAAGTTAAATTAGCGACTTGCTCTTCCAAAAAAGCAAGAGAACTTTTGGGATATAGAACGAATACCAGTTTAAAAGATGGTTTAATTAAAACCATAGAATACATTAAAAAGAATAAACCAAGAAAGTTTCAATATCATCTTGATCTTGAAATAATAAATAATCTAACTCCAAAAACATGGAAAAATAAAATTTTTTAAAAATAAATGAATACATTGCTATTGATATTTTTCTTCTTATCAACAACATTAATTCTTTTATCATATGGGTTTTTTTTACAAAAAATTCTTCTTCAAAAAAACAATAAATTACTAAATCTCGGTGAGTCTGGCATATTATCCACGAGTTTGGTTCTAGGTTTATCCTTTATTGTTCATTTTCTTTTTCCTATCAATTACTTTGTCACCATACCTTTTCATATTATTGGTTTTTTATTAATAATATTCTATAATAAAATTTTTTATCAATTTTTATCCGATAAGAGAATCTTAAAATTATATCTATTAACATTTTTAATATTTATCCCTTTTATTGTAATTAATAACTTTCATGATGATTTCAATTACTATCACCTACCTTATTTAAATATTATTTTTGACAAAAAAATAATTTTTGGATTATCAAATATTAATACAGTTCTTGTGTACCCCCAGAATTCCTGGCTTGATTTTGCAGCTTTTTTTAGAATTCCAATTTTAGGTAACAATGTTTTACATATAGTTAACGCTACAATTTTTTTATTTTTTATTTTTTTTAACATCGAAAACTTTTTTTCATCTGCAAATAAATTTTTGAAATTATATTCTGCACTATTAATAATTTTTTCACTTAGTGTATTTTCTAGATTAAGGGATCATGGTTTAGAAATATCACCACAATTAATATTACTTATAATATCTTATTATATAATACAAATATATCTTGAAAGAAATTTAGATCAAAAATTGATTATTAAAAAAATATTAATATTAAGTATGATTGCAGTTGTTTTTAGAATTAGCTCTATATCTATTCTGCCAGTAGTCATATTCATTTGCTTCAAATTTTCAAAAAAATTCTTATTAATATTCAAAGATCAAAGATTCATACTGTATTGTTTATTGATAAGTTGTTTTTTCTTACTAAAAAACTCAATTACAAGTGGGTGCTTGCTTTATCCAATACCCCAAACATGTTTTGATCAAAAACAAATTTCTTGGTCAGTAGGTAAAGAAATACCAACGCTAAATAAAAACATACTTCATTCATTTAGCAGAGGGTGGATGTTCTATGCAAAAGAAATATCAAATACTAAAGATAAATTTGTTTTTAAATATTCTAACGAAATGATGACTAATAAAAAATATTTAGACTCAGGTGTAAATTTTTGGATTAAATATTGGGTTAAAGATCCTGATATAATAAGAATACTTAATCTGACTATAATTTCTTTTTTTATAACATTAATATTTATTATTTTTAATATAAAAAAATTAAAATTATTTGAACTAAACAGTGAATCAAAAAACTTAATAAAATTAAATTTGGTATTCTTGTTACCAATATTTATATGGTTTTTTATTTCGACGCCAGCAATGAGATATGGTGGTTATTCGGCTTTTTTACCAGTAGTTATTTTGTTTATACTTTTTATTTTGAAAACTAAATTAATTACAGATTTTTCTATAAAAAATAGTTTATTGGTTTTGATCTCTATTAGTACTATATATTTTGGTTATAAAAATGTCAGTAGAGTTTACAAAGATTTTTATTTTGAAAACAATGAAATTATATATCCTTGGCCTCAACACAAAAAGTTAATAAAAAATTTAGATTTTAAAACACTAAACATTAATGGATATGAAATAAACATAAGGATTCCTACTAATAAATTGCTTGCAGGCAATTTGAATAGTAAAAATAATTATATTCTCCATTGTGGGAATATTAAAATGCCATGTATGCCAGAAAAAAAGATTAAGTGTATAAATAATATAAAAAAAATTAACGGGTATCTAATAATAACTAATAATCATAATGAGTGTTTAAAACTTATGAATGAAGAGCATGCATTATATTAGTTTTTGGCTAGTTTATGATCTTTCCATACACCAGTTTCAACTCCTCCATAAACAAAGGTAGGCGTGCCTTTAATAAAATCAATATAATAATTTACTCCAATCATTTTCACCTAATATAAAATAAAATATTCTTATTAAATTATAAGAAACAAAAAAAACTAAAACAAGTAACAATATTCTTTTTATTATAAACTTTAAAATTCCAGTTTCTGTAAAAAAAATTTTATACCATAAAGGTATTATAAAAATTAATAAGAAGAACAAAATATAAGAAAATCCAAATCTTATTGCTGGTGCTTGTAGAAACCAAATTATAAATAAGATTATAGAAATACTAACTAAAAAAAATTGATCAATTTTTCTTACAGAATTTACAATATGATTGTTTGATATTTTTTTTTGCTTAAAAAATGCATAAAATATAGGAATAAGTGTTAAAATGATAAACGCTGGTAAAAATTTTTCTAGAATTTTAAAAAAATGATCATTAATCCAATAAGGAAACCATATATTAATTTTATTAAAAGATCTAAGTTCTTCTACACCAAGATCCCAAAAAGGAATTTTCATTCCTTTTGCAAATAAACTTATTATTAAATAACCATGTTTTGGTGAATGAATACCTTTACTATCTATTGACCATGAATAATCTGTAAAACATATAAAATCAATCGGATAAACTATACAGCCACTTAAAGCTAAGTTGTGACTAAACCAAACAAGAAAAAGACATAATAATATAATCAGATGTGATGTTTTTATTTGATCAAAAAAATTTTTAAAAGAAATTTTATAAATCAAAAAAATAATAAAGAGAAAAAATATAATAGAAGAAATTTTTGATATTAGTGCTAAAGAAAAAATTAATAAACAATAAATAAAAAATTGATAATTTAATTTATGTGAATTATTGTAAAATAAAAAAATCCCTACTATATATATCAATATCAAATGACTGGAATAATCTGTGCCAAAATCTTTATATTTATAAATTCCTAACAAAACAAATAATAGAGAAGAAAAAAAATATATTAATGAAATATAATTACTTTCAATGATTGATTTTTTTATTAATTTGTAAAAATCTCTTATAAATAAAGAATAAAATATACTTGATAAAAAAAATAGTGAGTAATAATTATTTTCAATAAAGAATATTGATTGTAAAAAAAGCCATGCAGAATTATAAGCAACTCTATACTCTGGACCAAATACCGCTAATCCGTACTGTAAATTATTTCTTTTATTTTCTAAAATGTGAAAAAAATGATAATCAAAATCATTATTATTCAAAGCATATAAACCGAAAAGAACTGATAATAGAACAATTTTAAAGTGTTTGGTAAAAAAAGAAAGTTGATTAAAATATTTATAGTTATTTTTTATAAAAAAAATTAATCCAAAAAAAATAATTATTATTGTTAATATGTTTGAAATACTAAAATAATGAAATAATATTCCAACAATTATATAAATAAAAAGTAGTCCAATAATGAAATTAAGAAATAATAAATTTTTAAATAAGTTATCTTTAAATATTAAACTATTAAAAATTGAAGAATACCCAAAAACTGACAAAAGACATAAAAAATTTGTTATTGAAAATAAAATAATATCTAAAATAAAATCAAACAATTTATAAAAATAATGAATATCTTAAAATAAAAAACTGTATGAATTTTATCATAATTTTCAATATCGGCCGATTCAATATTTTTTATTGAGTTTCTACTAATGTTATTAGTGCTTTATCGCTATTATATAGATATATAATCAAAATCAAATTTTTAAATATTGAGACATTTTTTTTATAAAATCACTTTACCAGCAACTACAAGAAATATTTAAGAAATATTAACCTTTTTGTAAAAACGTTTGGCATTAATATGGAGGTTATTACTTATTATAAAATCAAAAAATTCAAATAAATCATCATTTTTATTATCTTTTTATAGTATTTTATATAATAAAAACTGAATGGGATTATCCTTCACAAACTATTTGAATAAAATTAATATTAAATTAACCAGTAAAATATTTATATGAAATTATCAATAATCATACCATGTTATAATGAAATATATACACTAGAGAAAATATTAAATAAAATAAAAAAATTATCAATTAATAAAATTGAAGTAATTTTAGTCGATGATTTTTCCAATGATGGCACAAGAGAAATAATTCATAATAAAATAAAAAATAAAAAATTAGTGGATAAAATATTATACCACGACACAAACCTAGGTAAGGGGGCGGCCATTCGAACAGGAATTAAGGTTGCTACTGGAGAAATAATTATAATTCAAGATGCTGATCTTGAGTATGATCCAATAGAATATCGAAAATTAATTAAGCCTATCATAGATAAAAAAGCTGACGTTGTATATGGCTCAAGATTTTTAGGCGAAAGTGGGCACAGAGTTTTATATTTTTGGAATAGGGTTGCAAATGCGATATTAACTATGCTTTCTAACATATTTACAAATATTAATTTAACAGATATGGAAACCGGCTATAAAGTTTTTAAGGCAGATATTATAAAAAATATTGAAATAGAAGAAAATCGATTTGGATTTGAGCCTGAAATCACTGCTAAAATTTCTAAATTAAAATGTAGAATCTATGAAGTTGGAATTTCTTATCATGGAAGAACATATGATGAAGGAAAAAAAATAGGATGGCAAGATGCCTTTAAAGCGATTTTTTGTATCTTCAAATATAATATTTTTAGATAATTATAATATATGAAAAAAATAATTGTTACTGGTGGTTCTGGTTTTTTAGGTTCTCATTTATGTGAACACCTAATAAAAAAAAATAATTACGTCATTTGCATTGATAATTTATATTCTAGCAATATTAATAACATTAAACATTTGGTTAAAAAAAAAAATTTTCAATTTATCAAACAAGACATTACCTTGCCTTTTAATTTTAATGCTGATGAAATTTATAATCTTGCCTGTCCTGCCTCGCCAATTCATTATCAGAATGACCCTGTCAAGACAATAAAAACCAACGTTAGTGGTTCATTAAATGTTTTAGATCTTGCTTATGAAACAAATGCAAAGGTTTTATTAGCATCTACAAGCGAGGTGTACGGCGATCCACTTGTACATCCCCAAAATGAAACTTATTGGGGAAATGTAAACCCTATAGGTGTAAGGTCATGTTATGATGAAGGAAAAAGATGTGCTGAAACACTTTTTTTTGATTTTTTTCGTCAATATAATCTAAAAATAAAAGTTACAAGAATATTTAATACTTATGGACCAAATATGCATATAAATGATGGTCGAGTAATAAGTAATTTTGTTGTACAAGCCATACAAAATAAACCTTTAACAATTTATGGCAATGGGGAGCAAACAAGAAGTTTTTGTTATGTAGATGATTTAATAAATGGTTTAGTAAAAATGATGGATTCAAATGATAAAATTACTGGCCCTATAAATTTAGGAAATCCTTATGAATGTCAAATTAATTATATTGCAAAAAAAATTATAGAATTATCAAAAAGTAAATCAAGTATAGTAAATAAACCTTTGCCTAAGGATGATCCCTTAAAAAGAAAACCCGACATACGTAAGGCGCGAAAATTATTGAATTGGGAACCAGTATTCAGTCTTGAACAAGGTATTATAAATACAATAAACTATTTTAAAAATTACTTAAATTTAACATAATTTAATATTAAAAAAAAATAAAAGATGGTTTCAATCTTCTTATTCAATTTTTTAGCGAAGAGGGAGGGATTAGAACCCTCGATAGTATTGCTATTATACACGCTTTCCAAGCGTGCTGATTAAACACAAAACATAGGATTTCTAGTGAAAATTAAACGTGAAAAATTAAAAAAAATAATGAGAGAAATTGCCCTATGTTTGCCCGGTACCAATCTTTACAAAAAAAATCAAATATTCCGCGGATTTTAAAAATGGAAAATTAGTTTTTTTAATGCGAAATGAATCGCAAAAATTTAAAACTTATTGTGATAAATTACCTAAATACATATAACTTATCAAAAAATTTCGTTAAAATGAAGTTAGTTATATAAAAAATTATAACACTTTATGCCTATAATAAAAGTTAATGGTGTTTTGCTCTATTTTTCTCATATTCCTAAGTGTGGGGGAAGTTCGGTTGAAAATTTTTTAGCACAATTTTCTGATTCATTAGTTTTTCTAGATAGAAACTTTTTAACCCATAAGAAAACATGGAACACTTCATCTCCTCAACATATCGATGGACTTTCTTTAAATAGATTGTTTAAAGATAGGAATTTTTTTGATTTTTACTTTGCTATTGTCCGCGATCCTATTTCTAGATTTAAAAGTGCATTTATGTTTCAGAAACATATTGAAAACAAAATACCCAAGGACATATCAATAAACGAGTATGTTTCTTTAATTAAAAATGAAAAAATTTCTCTTTTTGGTTATTGTGACAATCATTTTTTACCTATGGTTCATTTTTTTATGCCAAATACTGAATATAGAATTTTTAAAATAGAAGAAGGACTTGAAAATCTTAAAAAATGGCTTGAGGTAAATGTGTGTAAAAAAAGCATTAATTTTGAAATTCCAAGGAAAAACCCATCTCCAAAAAAAATAAAACAAATAGAGGATTATAATTTGAATGAACATTCAATTAATAGCTTAAAAACAATATATAAAAAAGATTATGAAGCATTTAAATATTAGACAATTGTTGTCTATACGTCACACAACAACAGATGTTTGGCAACAGGTTTCACACTACCAGTGTCCTTGTTCGCCGGACGATAGAATTATTATGCATAACAAAATAAACCTAAAATATTTATATTTTAACTGGAAAAATTATAATGATGAATAAAAAAATAAAATTTAATGATTTAAATCGTTCATTTAAACTTATCAAAAATCAATATTTGGAAAATTGTTTTCTAAATTATTTTATTTTATTTTTTTAAGAATTTCATATTTAGCAAATTACCCAAAAGAAGGTCCCTCTAGTTTTTTTGCTAGACAAAAAAGTTATTCATAATTGGTACAAACTCAAAGAAAGAAAATTAATGGTAATCGCTTTGATTGTTTGGATGGGTTTTAAGCAATCGTATGTAGAATATAATCAATTAGATCGATTTAAGGGAACTTCCTCTTTTTCTTTTGGAAAATTATTTAATTTAGCAATTAACACTGTAGTTTCCTTTTCTTTTTTTCCTATTAGATTAATATCTCTTTTAGGAATTATCTTTAGTATAATTGGTTTTTTTTATGCACTTTTTTTGATTTATGGTAAATTTTTTAGAGATTCTGCAATAGAAGGATGGACATCTTTAATGGTTATAATATTTTTTTATATTTTCATCAGCTAAAATGTTAAGAAAAGATGTATTAAGATGAGCTTTCTCGATCCAATGTTACGTTAAGAAAACCTAGTGAGAGCAAATGATCCGAGGGTCACAAACCAAGTATTGTGGAATAACTTGGCGTAGAAAAATGTGCTTAAAACTTGCGCCACGGACCACTAATTTGATCTTTAATAAAGTATAAACAAAAAAAGTTAAGATAGAAAAAATCTTATAAAAGTGTATGTTTTTCAAAGAAAAAATTCTGATGAAAGAAAAAATAACTGAGTTAACACTTACTTTCTCTACACCTATATGGACTTCAATAATCCCAAAACATAGGAAAATAAATGAAAAAATGTTCACATATATTAAATCTCTACAAAAAAAAGATCGATTTGGCATCAACAGATCAAATTTGTTAGGTTGGCATTCTAAAAACTTTGACTTAGAGTTAGAGCAGCTTAGATTTTTTGTTAATTCAATTTCACCACAACTAAACTCTGTATTAGCCGATATGGGTTGGGATATAAAAAATCAAGAAGTAAAAATTACTGGAATGTGGGCAATTATAAATAACAAAAATTCCTCAAACGCCATGCACATTCACTCAAACAATTATATAAGTGCTGCATATTATGTCAAAGCTCCAAAAAATTGTGGTGATTTAGTTTTTTATGATCCTAGATTTGCAGCAACATATAGATATCCAAAAATTTCCAAAACAAATAAATTAAATTCAAATATAGTTGCATTCCAACCAAAAGAAGGAATGTTAGTATTATTTCCTAGCTATCTTCAACATTCTGTTAATGTAAGTAAAACTGATGAAGAAAGAATTGTTATTAGCTTTAACATTAACTTAATTTAAACATTAATTTTTTTCCATTTTGAGAGCATTTAGAAAAACATTTTGTGGAATATCAACTCTCCCAAATTGCCTCATTCTTTTTTTTCCTTTTTTTTGTTTATCAAGAAGTTTGTTTTTTCTAGTTACATCTCCTCCATAAAGTTTTTGCGTAACATCTTTTCTAAATGAAGCCACTGTTTCTCTGGCTATAATTTTCCCTCCTATAGCAGCTTGAATGGCAACCTTAAATTGCTGACGCGGTATTAAATCTTTCAATCGTTCACACAAAGCGCGTCCTCTATGTTCAGATCTGTCGCGATGTACTATTAAGGATAACGCATCAACTGGATCGCTGTTTATCATCACAATAACTTTTACTAAGTCATTAATCTCATAACCGATTATTTCATAATCAAAACTAGCATATCCTGTTGTAATAGATTTTAATCTATCATAAAAATCAAACACCACTTCATTTAATGGAAGCTTAAAAACTACCATCGCTCTTGTTCCTGCATATGTTATTTGCTCTTGTATTCCTCTCTTAGAAATACATAATTCTAAAACCGATCCTAGGTACTTGTCTGGTGCAATTATTGTTGCTTTTATCCATGGCTCTGCAATTGTATCGATTTTAACAGGATCAGGCATATCTGTTGGATTATGAAGCTCCAAAATACTCTTATCATTCATAATAATTTTATAAACGACTGAGGGGGCGGTAGTAACAAGTTCTAAGTTAAATTCTAATCGTAACCTGTCTTGAATAATTTCTAAATGTAGCAAACCCAAAAAACCACATCTAAAGCCATAACCTAAGGCAGGACTTACTTCTGGTTCGTAGGAAAAACTTGAATCATTTAATGATAATTTAACTACACTGTCTCTTAAATGCTCATAATCATCGGAATCTACAGGAAACAATCCACAAAAAACAACCGGTTGAGACGGTTTGAATCCAGGTAAGGGATGCTTGGTAGGATTTTTTTCTTCAGTAATCGTATCACCCACTTTACAGTCAGCGACACTTTTAATTCCAGAATTTATAAATCCAATTTCTCCAGGACCAAGTGACATTACCTCAGTTGGTTTGGGTGAGAATATTCCAACTCTGTTAATGATATGTGTTGCTTTTGCAGCCATAAATCTAATTTTTTGATTTTTTTTTAACTCCCCATTTATTACTCTTACTAAAACAACAACTCCTAAATAACTATCATACCAACTATCTACCAGCATACATTTTAATGGTTTGTTTTTTTCACCTGATGGACATGGAAGAATCTTTATTAATTTGTCAAATAAATCATTTATACCTAAGCCCGTTTTTGCAGATACTAATGCGGCATCTTGAGTTTCTATACCTAAAATATCTTCAATCTGGTCTTTAACTTTTTGTGGTTCAGATGAAGGTAAATCTATTTTATTTAATACTGGCAAAATTTCATGGTTATTATCAATAGCTTGATAAGCGTTAGCCAATGTTTGAGCCTCAACCCCTTGAGTGGAATCAACAATCAATAATGATCCCTCACAAGCAGCTAGAGATCTGGATACTTCATAAGAAAAATCAACATGACCGGGCGTGTCCATCAAATTAAGAATGTACTCTTCTCCATTATTTGCTTTATATTTTAGTCTAACTGTTTGTGCCTTAATGGTTATTCCTCTTTCTCTCTCCAATTCCATTGTATCTAAAACCTGTTCTTTCATTTCACGATCTGTAAGACCGCCACAAAATTGAATGAGCCTATCTGCTAATGTTGACTTACCGTGGTCAATATGTGCAACTATAGAAAAATTTCTTATATTTTTTAATTCTACCATTATTATTGTCTTAATGTACCCTCAAAAGTTTTTGAGATAAGATCAATAATTGTATCTGATATTGTTTCTATTTCTGAATCAGTAAAAGTTTTTTCAATTGGCTGAAGCATTACTTTAATAGCAATGCTTTTCATATTTTCTGGAAGTTTATTTCCCTCAAAAACATCAAAAATTGTAACTTTTTTTATCAATTGTTTATCAATTTTTTTTATTTTATTGATAATCTCTCCGGCTCTAATATTTTTTGGAAATAAAAAAGAAAAATCTCTTTCAATTACTTGTAAGGAATTATTATCATACGCCTTTTTAGTTGATGATATTTTTAATTGGAATTGATCTACTTGATCCAAGAGAATTTCAAACCCATTAACATTAGTATTAATCTCAAATTTTTGCAAAATAAATGGATGTATTTCACCAAATTGAGCCAGAATATTTTTACCTATTCTTAATTGAGCTGACTTGCCTGGATGAAAAAAATTATTATCTGATTCTTCATACAATGCTTTATCAACGGGTACGTTAAGTTGATCAAGAACAAAATAAACATCACTTTTGACATCAAAAACATCTGACATTCTTTTTTCATCACCCCATGTTTCTGTGTGAACTGGTCCGTATTGGATTCCAGATGCTACCATTTGCTGATCTTCTTCTTTAAATCCTGAATATTGTGGTCCAACCTCAAATAATTTTCCATTATTGTATAGACGGTTAATATTAATATTAATTGAAGTTAATAAATTTGGAAAAATAGAAGGACGCATAGTATTTAAATCACTGCTAATAGGATTTTTTATTATTACATTTTCTTTCTTATTTCCAAGACTAGCTTGTTCAGGAGAGACAAATGACCATGTAATAGCCTCTAAATACCCTCTACTTGCAATTATTCTTTTTGATTTATAAAATGATTTTAACTTTCCATTTAAAATTTCTTTTTTAATTCTAGGATCTTTTATAACAGATTGAGGTTTAATTTTATCGTAACCATAAATTCTAACAATTTCTTCGACAATATCTGCTGCACCATCAATATCGGATCTAAAATGAGGAACTTCAATTATAGTAATTTCATTTCTTTGTGAATTAATTACAAATCCTAATTTTTCTAAAATTTTTGTTTGACAATTTAAGTCAATATCAATTCCACCGAGAGTTTTTGTTTTATTAAAGTCATATTCAATAATATTTTTTGTGTGTTCTATTGATTGATCGGTCGTTATTTCACTGACTTCACCGCCACATAAGCCTAAAATTATTTCTGTGGCTTTATCAACACCCCAATCTATAGAAGTACTATCAACGCCTCTCTCGAAACGAAATCTGGCATCACTTTGCAAATTAATTTTCCTGCCTGTTTTTGTTATGCATATTGGATCAAACAAAGCAACTTCTAAAAACACATTTGTTGTGTCCATAGTACAACTGCTATCTGATCCGCCCATGACTCCGCCAATCCCATGAAGTTTGACGTCATCAGCAATTACAACCATATCACTGGATAAGATGTATTCTTTTTCATCAAGTGTTTTGCATTTCTCACCATCTGTTGCTAAACGCATTGAAAGATTTCCCTCTAATTTATCAGCATCATAAACATGAAGCGGTCTTCCTACATCAAATGTTATATAATTTGTTATATCAACAAGAGCGGATATTGGCCGTAAACCAATAGCTAATAAGTTCTTTTTTAACCAATCAGGGCTTTCAACATTTTTTACATTCTTAAAAAATCTACCAGAAACTCCGGAGCATAATTTTTCTTCATCTTTATTAAACTTTCTTTGCCATTTAATAGGACTATTAAAAGTTCCTTTAATTTTTTTTATTTCTAGCTTTTTAAGATTTCCTATGCCGGCAGCTGCAAGATCTCTTGCAATGCCTCTCACAGACAAACAATCGGGTCTATTGGGTGTAATATTAATTTCTATTAGCGGATCATCTAATCCATAAATTGTAGAAAATGAATCTCCAACTTTATATTTTTTGTTAATTTCAATAATGCCTTCATGTTCATCTGATAAGCCCATTTCTCTTTCGGAAACAAGCATTCCGCATGATTCAACTCCTCTAATTTTTGATTTTTTTAATTTTATTTTTGTTCCGGGAATGTACGTGTTCTCAAATGCAAATACTCCAAGCATTCCAGTTTTAGCATTTGGAGCACCGCAAACTACTTGGAACGTTCCCTTAATAGTTTCTACATCACATATTTTTAACCTGTCTGCATTAGGGTGTTTGTTAACGTTTATAACTTTTGCAACAGTAAAAGATTTGAGTTCCTCTGTTCTGTCCTCAATTGACTCAACCTCTAATCCAATGTTCGTTAATGTAGACTCGATAACTTTAATGTCAGCATCTGTATCTAAATGTTCACGAAGCCAACTTAAAGTGAGTTTCATTATTAGATTCCAGATGATGAAGAAAGATCAAGCGGATTAAAACCATAATGATAAAGCCATTTAAAATCACAATCGAAAAAACCTCGCATATCAGTGATGCCGTATTTAAGCATTGATAAGCGCTCAATACCCATCCCAAATGCAAAACCTTGATATTTATTAGAATCAATATTGCAGTTTTCTAAAACGCGAGGATTTACCATTCCGCACCCTAGAATCTCTAACCATTCATTGCCTTCTCCTATCTTAAGAACATTATTTTTTTTTGTAAAGGCAACATCCATTTCTGCGCTAGGTTCTGTAAAAGGAAAATAACTAGGTCTAAATCTATATCGTAGATCGTCAATTTCAAAAAATTCTTTCAAAAAATCAATCAAACAGCCTTTTAAGTGAGACATTGTTGAGATTTCATCTATTAAAAGCCCTTCTATCTGATGAAACATTGGTGTGTGTGTTGCATCTGAGTCACTTCGGTATGTTCTGCCTGGTACAATAATTCTAATTGGGGGTTTTGAATCAAGCATGGATCTAACTTGAACTGGACTGGTGTGAGTTCGCAACACTCTACCTTCTTCACCTGGTTTTTCTTTTATATAAAAAGTGTCCTGCATTTCTCTTGCTGGATGGTGTGAAGGAATGTTGAGTGCTGTAAAATTATTGAAATCAGTCTCAATATCCGGACCGCTTTCAACGGAAAATCCCATTGATGCAAAAATATCTATAATTTTGTAAATAGATTGACTAATGGGATGAATTTTCCCAGTGAAAAAATTTCTTGAAGGTAGCGTTACATCAATTTTTTCACTTTTTATTTTTTCATCAATAACTGTATTTTCAATAATATTTTTCTTCCTAAATAATTCATTTTCAAGAAAATTTTTTAGAATATTTAACTTTTGACCTTTCTCTTTTTTTTCTTCAACAGATAATAATGAAAGGGATTTCATCTCAGATGTTAATAAACCTTTTTTTCCAAGATAGTGAACGCGCAATTCTTCAAGTTTCTCTAAGCTAGATGCTTTATCAATCTTGTTTGCTATGTCATTCTTATCAAGTGTTGAAGACATAGATATATATAAATTATGTGACGATAAAAAACTACCTAGCAGATTGTGCTTTTTCAACTAAAGCTTTAAAGGCATCTGGTTGATTAACAGCAAATTCTGCTAATATTTTTCTATCTATTTCAATTGTAGCTTTTTTTAATCCATTGATAAATTGGGAATATGTCATTCCATGCATACGAACACCTGCGTTGATGCGTTGTATCCACAATCCTCGAAAATCACTCTTTCTTTTTCTTCTATCACGGTAGGCATACTGCATTCCTCGTTCAACCGCTTGTACAGCGACTCTGAATACATTTTTTCTTCTTCCATAATACCCTTTTGCTCTTTTAAGTACTTTTCTGTGTCTTGCTTTTGCTGTAACTCCTCTTGATACTCTGGTCATAATTGTTTTCTCCTATTTATTGTAAGGTAACATATGATCAATTAATGCAGCATCACTAGGAGCCATAATACTTGATTTTTTTGTATTGCGAATGAATTTATTAGAGCGCTTACTCATGCCGTGGCGCTTTCCTGCTGGCTTAAATTTAATTTTGCCGGTTGCTGTTCTTGCAAATCTTTTTTTTATACTGCTTTTAGTCTTTAGCTTGGGCATTCTGTCTCCTTAAGTAAAATTTAACCGCTGGGCTGCCCCATAAGGCCACAACTGGTTTAGATCAGGCTTATAAACAAAATGCGATAAACTAGCAACTATCTTATTTTTTATTGTTTGTTTAATTGTGGCACTAAAACCATCATTATTTGTCTTCCTTCAGATTTCGGAGGAATTTCTATCTTGGCATACTCTGATACTTCTTCTGTTAATTTTTTTAACAATTCCATACCTAAATTTTGATGCTCCATTTCTCTACCGCGGAATCGCAAAGAAACTTTTACCTTATTTCCGCCAGAGATAAACTTAGAGAGTGCTTTAATCTTTACTTCATAATCATGTTTATCAATACCTGGGCGCATCTTAATTTCTTTTACTTCAATTGTTTTTTGTTTTTTCTTTGCCTCTTTTTTGCTTTTCTGTTCTTTATATTTTAGTTTACCATAATCAATAATTTTGCAAACCGGCGGTTTTGCATCTGGTGATACTTCAACTAAATCAAATCCTTCATCTTCAGCATGATATAAAGCTTCACGAATGCTAATGACGCCGAGTTGTTTCCCGTTAGATGAAATAACCCTAACCTCACTTGCAGTAATTTGCTCATTCGTTCTTAGAGAATTATCTTTTTTAGCTCTGTAATTTAAAGTCAAAAAAGCTACTCTGTGTGGAAATTGCTATATTTAAATAGCATATGGGAAAAATTTATGTATTTTCATATATTTTACAAACGATATAGTTTGATTTAATATAATGTTCAAGGGTAAAATTTGTATTTCAAGAATTGATAAAATAGGTGATATGATTCTTACCTTGCCTGTTATTAAATCAGTCAAAATCCAAAATCCTACCTTGGAAATACATATATTGGCATCAGCCTATAATGCAAAAGTGCTAAAGGGCATTAAATATGTTGATAGGGTTTTATCAATTGGATCAAACACACGCTCATTCATTAAAGAGATAAGGGAATTAAGAAAAATAAAATATGATTTTTTTATTAATTTTTCTCCAAATATAAAAAGTTTCGTTTTGTGTTTTTTTTCAAAATCCCAAAAAAAAGCGACTCTTGTTTTACTTTCTCGGTACAAGAATAATTTTTTTTCAAAAATATTTCTGAGAATTTTTATAAAAATTTTTTGTCATTTTCAATACGTAGTAAATCGCTTTGAAAGACTAAGTAATAATCAAGAATTACATCAAACTAAGATGATGTTTAGACTTATTGAGGAATGCAATATTAAACATAGTCAGGATGTTTCTGTTGATATTGATTTACCTCTAGAAAAATTGATTTTTTATCAAGAAAAAACAATTGCTATTCATTTATCTGATAAATGGATTAACTCATTTTATTCTGAAAATAATTTACTAGAATTAATATCTTCTTTAAATAATAAGGACTGCAAAGTAATATTAACTACCGATCACTCGACTCAATATAAATTTAAAAAAATATATGATTATTATAAAATAATCTCAGGTATTGAATTTAGAGATTTAACGGATGGAATTGATAATAACGGATCTAATAAACAATCTATACAATTAATCAATGAAGCTTTTACAAACAGTAAATCAATGCAAAAAAACACAATAATATTAGATAATTTAGATTATGATTTATGGGTAAGGGTAATATACTCATCTTCAGCGGTTATAACTCCTGAGTGTGGCTGCTCTCATATTGCTGCTGCTTGCAAAACTCCTGTTAATATTATTTATGATCCAAACAATTACCCTGAAGCAATACATAAAGAATATGCGCCCTGGAAAAGTAAATATAATAAATTTGTTTTTGATGAAAAAAACCTTAACAAAAGTTTAATTAAACATCTTTAGTAATTCGTTTTTTTCAATATATTCAATTACTTCTTTAGAAGAAATATTTTTTACAGAAGTTGACAAAATTCTATGATTCTTTTTACTTTTATTTATATTAGCTTTTGAAACATTGTTGTCATTGAGTAACCAAATCATATTATTATTAGCCAAAGATGCAATATGCGCTGGACCTGTATCATTTGAGATAATTAAAGATGATTTTAAAGCAAGGGAATAAATTACTTCTGGGGGGGAGGAATCAATTTTATTTATTACATTATTGCATTTGTTAAATATTGCTTCTGCGTTGGATAAGTCTTGTTTTGTGCCCACAACGCAAATTGTGAATTTTTTTGATTCACAGTACTGTGCAATATCTGCAAATCCTTCAGGATTCCATTGTTTGTGTTCACTGTTTTTAGATACTCCCGGAATAATAAGAACATTTGGTTGTGTTATTTCATCTTTCATATCAACTTTCAGCCAATTATAATTTGGGTTTTCATCGGTAATGATATTTAGGAGATTTAATTGATTTGATAATCCAATTCTCACTGCTTCTTTTCCCTGAGATGGGATTTTATATCTCAGATGTGCGAAGGGGCGAGAACTACATACTAAGCTTTTGTTAAACAATCGAAAAACTAAATTATATATTGATGTCCTTCTAGAGTTTTGAAGATCAATTACCGTGTCAAATTCCATTTTTAACAATTTAAAAACATCGAGAATTGATTTAATAAAAAAAATTTTTCGATTATCTATAATGATTTTATCAAAAATCTTTGGTTTCATTAATAATGAAACATATTTTTCTTCTGTAAGTAAATAAATTAATGCTTCGGGGTATTTTTTTCGTATTGAAATCATCGAAGGCAAAGCAAAAATTATGTCGCCTAAAGATCCATGTTTTATGACAAGTATTTTTTTCACAAAACAATATTTTGATAGAAGTTTAGATAGCCTTCAAGCATTTTTTCTTTAGAAAAATTTTCAATTACATGCCGTCTAGATACAGAACCAAGATTATCTTTATGCGACTTAGATAATTTTATTATGTTATCAATTTTGTTTCTCATTTGTGCTTGATCATTAGGAGAAACTTTATATATTTTATCTAATCCGTTTAGCTGGTCCTTTGCGCCTCCATAATCGTAACAAAGTATAATTTTTTTCATTGCCAAACTTTCGCTTATAACACGACCAAATCCTTCTGGCTTCAATGGGGCAGAAATAACTATATCAGCGCATATGTACATCATTCTAAGATCCTCTTTGGAGAGGTGTCCAATGATTTTACAATTTTGTTGGAGGTTTCTCTTGTTAATCTCACTTATCAATTTAGAAGCGTAGGATTTATTTTTATCATCTCCTACAAAATAGCAGATTATTTGATCATCATTGTATGATTCCATTATTTTTAAAAAATTAATCTGGCCTTTCCATTCTGTTAATCGTCCAGGATACAAAATTATTTTTTTTTCGCTTGATATATTATTTTTGTTTAAAAAATAAATAAAATTATCGTCATTGTTAACTTTTGCATTAAAAAATTTTGTATCCACCCCCCTATTTATAACAGTTATTTTGTTTTCGTTAATTTTGTAAGTATTCATTATTGTTGATTTAACAAAATCAGAAATAGCAACGATATGATCAACTTGACTTAGTGCTTTATTATAAATTTTCTTAAATGAATTTTGCGATCCATAAATATTGTGAAATGTAGAAACAGTTTTAAATTTTTTATTTCGAACTATTTGTAAATGCCATGCAGGAAAACGGGATCTAACATGAACTATGTTGATGTGCTTATCTGATATAATTTTACTTAATTTATACGCAATAAATGGCATAAAAAAAATATTTTTTGAATGAATTGGAAGTTTAAAATGACCAGTTTTTTTCCTATTTAATAATGTAAGCATCTTTCCTCCATTTGAAACAATATAAGAGCCTAGATCTTTTTCTCCTATAAAATTTGCTACATCAACTGTGCCTTGCTCCACTCCTCCTGAATCTAATGATGGTATAATTTGCAATAAATTAAAATTTTTCATAAATCTAAATATGTTATAAACTAAATTAATTCAATTTCACGATGGCTTATTATATCAACAATTTTAATCAAAAAATTGCTTATAAATATACTAAAGGTAAGTCTCCTGGCATAATCTTTGTCCATGGTTTAAATTCAGATATGCAAGGCAAGAAAGCGCTAAGCATTGAAAAATATGCTAAAAAAAACAAACTTTCTTTTCTAAGATTTGACTGTAGAGGACACGGAAAGTCTTATGGAAAATTTGAAAATTTTACTATTTCTGATTGGAAAAAAGATCTTTTAGATGTTTTAGATAATATAACTATTGGTCCACAAATCATAATTGGTAGCAGCATGGGGGGATGGCTCATGATACTTGCTGCTAAAGCAAGAAAATCAAGAATTGTGGGTTTAATAGGTTTAGCCCCGGCTGCAGATTTTACAACATATCTGTTTAATGAATTACCAATGAGGGTTCAGAAAGAGATTAACAAAAAAGGAATTTCAAAAATAAAAAAATGGAATTACAATTATGTTTTTACCAAAAAATTTTTTCAAGAAGGTGGCAAAAACCTTGTTTTAAAAAATAATTTTCCCTTTAATAAACCAGTAATGCTTATACACGGCCTTAATGATAAAGATGTGTCGCCAGACATATCACAAAAAATATTAAAAAAAATTTCAAGCAGCCATATACAAATTAGATATCTAAAAAATAGCGATCATCAACTTTCAAATCAAAATGAACTTAAAACAATAAATAATGCTATCGATAATATATTATGTTTGATTTAAGCTGATTTTGTTTGTTCAATTAATACAGGTTTATCAAATTTATTAATCATTTCTTTCGGAATAACTTGCCAAAAACAAAATTTTTCTCTCTCCCAATTATCTATCAAATATTTTGCATGAGATGATAAGGTCCTAAAATGATGTTCTTTAATTTTGGATAACAAAAAATCTTCCCAATAAGTAGTCATTTGTTGTTGATATATCACATCATCCAAGTTTATTCTCACTGGAAGAGTTCCTTCTTTATCATATACAAATGCCATTCCTCCTGTCATTCCCGCTGCAAAATTATTACCGACAGTACCTAGAATAATTGCTGTTCCATTGGTCATATATTCGCATCCATTGTCGCCACAACCCTCCACAATAGCTTCCGCACCAGAATTTCTCACACAAAATCTTTCGCCAGCAGTTCCTGCTGCATACAGCTTTCCTTTTGTTGCACCATATAACACTGTGTTACCAATAATTACATTGTCCTTTGAAATAAGTTTTGAAGAGATTTTTGGACGAACAATTATTATTCCACCTGACAACCCTTTGCCAACATAATCATTTGCATCCCCAATTACCTCTAAAGTAATGCCTTTGGCAACAAATGCCCCGAGTGATTGACCTCCCGTTCCCTTTAATTTTAATATCATATGATCATCTGGTAAGTTATGCATTCCATATTTTCTTGTAACTTTAGAAGATAATAATGTGCCTATCGCTCGATCCGTATTTTTTATATTATAAGTTAGTTGAACCTTTTCTTTATTTTCAAATAAAGCCGATGCATCATTAATAATTTGGTTATCGATATTTTCTTTTACAGGATTTCTATTTTGAGTTTTAAATCCATAATCACCGATATCAGAATCAATTTTAGTTAAAATTGGATTTAGATCAAGGTCATCAAGATCAGAGCTTCCTCTATTTAACTGATATAATAAGTCTGCCCTGCCAATAATGTCTTTCAGTGAAAAGAACCCAAGAGATGCTAAAATTTCTCTTACTTCTTCAGCAATAAATGTAAATAAATTAATAACTTTTTCTGGAGTGCCTGCAAATTTTTTCCTTAGTTTTTCATCTTGAGAACAAATGCCTACGGGACATGTATTTGAATGACATTGCCTAACCAATAAACATCCCATAGCAATTAAACTTGTGGTACCAATGCCATATTCCTCAGCTCCTAAAAGCGCGGCGATAATAATATCTCTTCCGGTCTTAAGGCCGCCATCTGTTCTAAGAATAACTTTATCTCGTAAATTGTTAAGTGATAAGACTTGATGAACTTCACTAAGACCCATTTCCCACGGAAGACCGGCATACTTGATGCTTGACTGTGGGCTCGCACCCGTGCCTCCATTATGTCCAGAAATTAAAATTATATCAGCTTTTGCTTTTGCAACACCAGCAGCAACTGTTCCGATTCCTGATTGAGCAACTAACTTAACGCAAATTTTCGCTTTATGGTTTATTTGCTTTAAATCATAAATTAACTGAGCTAGATCTTCTATGGAATAAATATCGTGATGAGGAGGTGGGCTAATCAAAGTTATGCCTTTTGAAGAATGGCGGAGTTTTGCAATTAGAGATGTTACTTTATTCCCAGGAAGTTGGCCCCCTTCCCCTGGTTTAGCACCCTGAGCTATTTTAATTTCTATTTCTTCACAATTAATTAAATATTCAGCTGTTACTCCAAAGCGTCCACTAGCAATCTGTTTGATTGCTGATGATGAATTATCTCCATTAAGTTTTGGTATAAATCTATCAGGATCCTCCCCACCTTCTCCAGAATCTGATTTTGAGCCTATTCTATTCATTGCAATAGATAAAGTTTCATGAGCTTCAGGACTCAACGCACCGAGAGATATTCCAGGTGCAATTAATCGTCTTCGTATTTCATTAATATTCTCTACTTTATCATTTGTGATTGATTGACGTGACGATTTACAATCAAGTAAATCTCGAATATTTATTGGTTGGTTTTCATATATAAGATCAGTATAGTTTTTGTACGAAGAATAACTGTCACTTTCAACAGCATTCTGCAACATATGAATAGCCGTTGCATCAAACGAATGTTTTTCTTCTCCTTTTCGAAAACTATAAAAACCACCAATCTGTAAAGTGGTTAAATCATTATCAAAAGCTCTATGATGTGCTTCTAATGAACGCTTTTCAAGACCAATCAACCCCATACCTGAAATTTTTGAACTCATTAAAGGAAAATAATCTGTCATTAAACTTCTGCTTAATCCAATAGCTTCAAAATTGTTTCCTCCACGATATGAGCTTATAACTGATATTCCCATCTTGCTCATAATTTTGAGTAATCCATTTTTTACAGTTTCAATATATCTTTCAACACATTGTTCGTATGTTAAATTATTAAAAAGCCCTTTTTTATGACGCTCTGCTATTGCTTGTTGGGCAACATAGGCGTTTATGCTTGTCGCTCCAACTCCCAATAACACGGCATAATAGTGAATGTCTAAGCACTCTGCGGACTGAATGTTAAGAGAGACATAAGTTCTCAGTTGTTTTTTAATCAAATGATTATGAACAGAACTTGTAGCAAGTATCATTGGAATAGCCATTTTCCTTTCTGATAATTCTTTATCAGTTAAAATAATATGGACAAATCCTGAGCGAACGGCTTCTTCAACCTCTTTATTAATCTCATCAATCTTTTCTTTAAAAGATAAATGGCCAATATTTAAATCGATTGTAATATCAATTATTTTGACTGCATCTTTCATATATTGTCGCATTGTTTTGAATTGGTTGATTGATAAAACTGGTGAACTTAATTGAAGATGTTCACACTGGTATTTGTCTTCATCAAGTATGTTGCTTAAATTTCCAATTTTTGTTCTCAGGCTCATTACAACTTTTTCTCTAAGGCTATCAATAGGAGGATTGGTTACTTGGCTGAAATTTTGCCTAAAAAAATGATGCAATCCTCTATAGTTGTCAGAAAGAACAGCAAGAGGCGTATCATCGCCCATTGATCCTGTAGCTTCTTTTTGTTCAACAATCATTGGATGTAAAATGAGTTCAATATCTTCAATAGTCCAAGCAAAAGACGCCATTCTTTTTCTTAAATTACTAGAATCAATGTCCCTAAATTCTTCATCTGCCGATTGAACAAGTTTATCAATGTGAATAATTTTTTTTGTCCAATCACCAAAGGGCCTAGAAGAAGATAGGATGCTTTTTATTTCTTGATCATTATAAAACTTCTTCTCACGAAAATTTACACCAATCATTTGTCCAGGTCCAACACGCCCTTTTTCAATAATTTTTGATTCATCTATGCTGACCATTCCAGTTTCAGAACCAGCTATTAAATAATCTTCGGTCAATGTATATCTAAGGGGCCTTAAGCCATTTCTATCCAGACCCGCAATAGCCCACTCATCATGAACTCCGCATATTGCTGCTGGTCCATCCCAAGGTTCCATTACAGCATTTGCATAAGCATATAAATCTTTTAACTTTTTTGAAAAATCGCGACGATGAGCCCATGCTTCTGGTATTGTAATAATTTTTGCCATAGGTAATGATCTGTTGGAATGAACAAGAAGCTCTATAGCTGCATCTAAAGCAGAGGAATCAGAGGCATCGGGATCAATAATGGGTTTAAGATCATTTATGGAGCTGCCAAAATTTAAATGATTTAAACGAGGCTCATGGGCCATCATCCAATTTTTATTTCCCTTAAGGGTATTGATTTCTCCGTTATGTGCAAGGGTTCTAAATGGTTGCGCTAATGACCAAGTTGGAAACGTATTTGTAGAATAGCGCTGATGATATAATGCAAATTTTGAAATAAATCGATCATCTAAAATATCAGGATAAAAATTTGACAACTGTTCAGCTAAAAACATTCCTTTATAAATGATTGATCGTGAAGAAAGAGAACAAATATAAAAATCATTGATGTTTTCTTTTCTAACTAGTTTTTCAATGCGTTTTCTAATCACATACAATTTTG
>Ga0187827_10002721_pt1 | contig 23746 bp, 22 predicted proteins | sample ETNtaG_39_FD_167969 | JGI IMG/M metagenome (GOLD analysis project Ga0187827, IMG submission 167969) | Marine microbial and viral communities from oxygen minimum zone, Eastern Pacific Ocean - ETNP2014_SV_150_PacBio MetaG (Illumina Assembly) | ecosystem: Environmental > Aquatic > Marine > Hypoxic... | reverse complement strand
CTTGCTCTTGACTTCTGAAGGTGCTGCGTCCCCGGATGGGGCAACCCCGCGCAACGCACTTAATTCTGAGGTATCAATGAATTTCGACCTGGTGATGCTATGCACATACATCTCATCCAAACATTTAAATACTCACCCATCAAAAAAAAGACATGAAAAACATTCTCGTAATTCTATCGGTACTCCTCCTAATCGGATGCCAATCCGTAATTATCGAAGATCCGGTCTTAGAAATCTCAGAAGAAACTACTGAGGAGATTATCATTGAAGAACCTGTAGAGATCGAGGAACCGATTATTGAAGAGCCCATCGTTGAAGAACCTATAGAAGAGACCGTTGAAGAAACCTCAACTTTTCCTGCTGGTGTACAAGCAATCTTCGACAAGTCCGAAAAAGTAAGAAACTATGAATACACCTACAAAGATCCTGCCACGAACAATTTTTACAAAATCTACGTAATCGAAAATAAAATAAAAATCGAACCCGTTTCCGAGATAACAACAATATATCTAGACACCGAGCTCAAAACAGCTGAAAAATACTGCGTCACCTACTCCCGATGTGGAAGAGAAACGGGTAAAATGGAAGATCTCATCTATGATAGCGTCTACATCGAAACTCCCTTCGACTGGGAGGCAAAAATCAGCACAGCAACGTTAAAGAGTGAATCTGATTACAAGGGAAAAGAAAGCGTCTTACTCTACACCGACATCGGCGAGGTTATTATGGACCAAAACTACGGTTTTATTTACAATGTAAAAGTAGACGATAAAACCATTCACAGCTTCAGTGAAGTAAGATTTAACAGAGTAAAGGACGAAGACGTCGTTCCGCCTGAACACCTCGTCCCACAATAGAAAGGTTTAAAAAACGATTAACAATTCTTTAGGTATTAATCAGTACTGAGGAAATATAAATGTTCTACAAAGTAAAAGTAAAAGACCACATCCGCATCCCACCAGATCTCTTCAATCTGAACCTGAATGAAGCTATCGTAAAACGTATCAAACACAAGTACGAAGGGTTTATTTCAAAGGAAATGGGCATCGTAATCGATGTAACCGATGTAAAAGATGTTGGCGAAGGCATCATCATTCCCGGAGACGGAGCATCCTACTACAATAGTGAATTTGAATTAATTACATTTAAACCCGAAATGCAAGAAATCGTATTCGGACGTATCAAAGACATTGCTGATTTCGGTGCATTCATCAATATCGGACCGATTGACGGAATGATTCACGTTTCTCAGACCATGGACGATTTCGTAAGTTTCAGTAAGGAAAAAGTACTTACGGGGAAAGAATCAAACCGCAGTCTAAAAATCGGAGACAACTGCAAAGCACGCATTATCGCTGTTTCATTCAAAGACATCACCAACCCCAAGCTAGGATTAACCATGCGCCAAAATGGCCTAGGGAAGCTTGAGTGGGCAAATGAAATAAAGGAAGAAGAGAAGAAATAACATGGACATCACAATTACAGAAAAAAAGGAAAATCCAACGCTTTCGAGAACCGAAATCGATCTTAAGCTCTCATTTATTGGCGATACCACTCCCAGTAAAGAGGACCTCAAAAAAGAAATCGCCAAAAGCGAAAAAGCCTCTGAAGACACCATCATTATCAACAGCATCTACAATGCATTCGGTGAAGGTTCCGCAGCAGCTCATGCAACTATCTACAAATCTAAAGCAGATCTTGACCGCGTAGAACCGCAGCCTAAGAAGGAAGCTCCAAAAGAAGGAGAAGCCGCTAAGGAAGCTCCAAAAGCAGATGCTAAAGCAGAAGAAAAACCTGCCGACACTCCAAAGGAAGCACCTGCTGAAGAAGCAAAAGAAGAATCCAAGAAAGAAGCTCCTAAGGAAGAGAAGAAAGAAGAACCTACTAAAGAAGAAGAAAAGAAAGAATAACTTATTTCTTAAGACCTTGTAATACCAACAAATCTTCCGTAGTCAATTTGCCCTTAGATTTAATTTTCTGCTCAATAACTTTAGCCTTCTCTGCCAGCAACGACTGATCACGACTCTGCTTACGATCCTGACCCTGTCGCTTCTTGTCTTGCTCACCCTTCCGAACCTTTCTCCGTACCGCCTGAGCCTTAGAAATTTCCTTTTGCAATTCCTGACATTTCCGCTTGCCAGCTACAAATTTGTTAAAAGCAGCCTCCTGCTCTTTCTCTAACTTCCGAATCTCCTTAAACGAGGCAATCAATTTAACGTGTCTCGCCTGACTCTTTCGAGCAGAGGATTGAATCTTCTTGTGGAGCGAATCAGCCTTTCTCTTGCTACTGTGCATCTCTTTCGTTGCATGTCGAGTATGCCCCGTCAACGCTCTCACCGAAGCCGCTGCATGTAACTGCTTGCGCAGTCGATTAATCTCCTTCATCAGCCCCTTTTCCTTATCAAAGGACATAGCCTCAGTTTCTACCTTGATTTCGAGCTGATCGATGCGTTTCCGTAGCACTACAGGAGAACCCGTAACCCGCTGTTTAGCAGTATAGTGCTCCTGTTCCTGTTTCAACTGCTCTACCGTAGAAGTATCCTCTTTAACGACCTTATGCGCCTCTTTGCGCTTAATCTTAGCATCCTTAATAGAACTGTTATATGAGTCTCTTTCCGACCGTAACGTCTTCAAACCAGCTGCTTTCTCATGAATTTGCTTCTTCAATTCTTCTTTCTTAGAAAACCATTCCTCTTTCTCCTGGAATGCCGTTTTTAATTGTGCGAGTAATCCTTCCACACCACCACCTACCGTATGCGTATCCGTTTTAGGCTTGGGCGATGTTTCTTTCATACAAAAAGTTCATGCTGGACAAAAAAAGAAAAAAAAGAAAAAAATTAGCCGAATAAGGCTCCAAGTCCAGCTGCTGCTTGTTCCTCACTCTTCTTATCTTCTTCCTTAGCTTTTGCGCTGTCCTTCTTGTCGCCTTCTCCAGCTTCTGCTGGTGCATCGGTTGACGCTGCGGGAGCCGCGGTTGCTACCTGAGCAGATTTTTCAATAGCCTCGTCAATGTTCACGCCTTCTAGTGACGCTAGTAATGCCTTAACACGTGATTCGTCGACTTCGACACCTGCACCTGTTAACACTTTCTTAACACTGTCTTCGGTTACTTCTTTTCCTGCCTTGTGGAGCAACATAGCTGCATAGATATATTCCATGTTCACACCTCCTCATTCTTATTTACAATAAATTGTATGAGTGTCATTTTCGTAAGGTCCCCTTCTTAACAAGATCAGCCGCCAATCGCTCAGCCTCATCATGTTTTTCCTTTTCCTTTGCAAGTTCCTTTTCCTTTTCAGCCTTCTTCGCTTCCAATTCCTCAGTAGGTGAAGGTTCGCTTGCTTCTTTTACTTCCTCTACCGGTTCCTCTTTAGGAGCTTCAGGTTCTGTAGGTTCAGCAGGAGCAGGTTCTTCTACCTTTTCTTCTTCTTTAGGAGCTTCAGGTTCTTTGGGTTCTTCCGGTTCAGCCGAATCAACATCACCGAGCAAATCGTCGGCACTAGGACGGTCACCTTTGTTAAAATTCTGAGTCTTTTCCACCATGTCAGCAACCTTATCTTCAGTTGCTTCTGAATCTTTGGATTCTGAAGTAGGAAAATCTTCGATTTTCTGTGCGGCAGGTTTCTCTTCTTTAGGAGCTTCAGGTTCTTCTTTTACTTCTTCTTCAACTTTCTCTTCTACCTTAGGTTCCTCTTTAGGTTCCTCGGGTTCAGCAGGAGCTTCAGGTTCAGGAGTTGGTTCTTCTTTTGCTTCTTCTACCTTTTCTTCTTCTTTAGGAGCTTCAGGTTCAGGAGCAGGTTCCTCTTTCTTCTCCTCTTCGTTGGGTTCTTCCGGTTCAGGAGCAGGTTCCTCTTTTGCTTCTTCTACCTTTGGTTCCTCTTTCTTTTCTTCAGCAGGAGCTTCTTCTTTCTTTTCTTCAGCAGGAGCAGGTTCTTCCTTAGGCTCTTCTTTCTTTTCTTCTACCTTAGGCTCTTCCTTTTTCTCTTCAGAAGCATCTTCTTTCTTTTCCTCTTCCTTAGGTTCTTCCTTAGGCTCTTCAGAAGCTTCTTCTTTCTTTTCTTCAGCAACCTTTGCACCAACTTCAATCTTACCAGCAGATTTTACACCCTGAGCGCCACGTTCAGCCTTGCCAAGCAGTTCATCCATTACATCAGGACTCAAAATATCGCCCTCAATCGCAACAGCCTTAGCACCCTTGAATGCTTTTCCAATAAGCAGCTCAATGTTTTCCTTAACCGGGTACGCAGCCTCGCAAGCAAGATTGAAAGCCATTGCAGCTGCACCGCTAAGATCGGCAAGGAACTTATCCTCATCAATATCAAGAACTTTAGGAGTGAAAATCTGTCCATCCTCTAAGACAGCAGTAATATTCAACCCAACCTCCATCGGATGAACCGATAGACGAGAAAGAATTTCAGCAGTAGCCTGATCAACAGTTTCACCTTCTTTAACTGCAACCGAATCTTCCTTAATTACATCTTTACCGTCCTCAACCGTTGCCGAGATACCAGCAGCTCCTAATTCGCCGATAACCGGTCCAGGAGCAAACGGAGTAGGTCCTTTCGGAACAACAATATCGAAGGGAGCCTCCTGTCCAGCTTTTGCAGGAGCAGGACTCTTACTTTTCTTTAAGACCTTAAACAATGAAAATGGATTATCCTGAGTGAAAATCAAAGCAGGCATTCCTTTGAGGTACGCACTCAATTCCTCAATGCCCTTTCTTTTATCTTTTGCCTGACCAATAGCAATATTAAAAATTCTACGCTTGTTCATAATAAGCGTCATCTTATCACGAAGCTGACTTCGCATCTTCTGTAACGGTGGAGCCGGCAAACCATCCATGTTAACAGCTGCGATTACCGGAGATTCAACCATTAACTTTACAAGCTCAGCTACCTCTTTCTTCTTATAATCGGCAACGTGCTGAGTTTTTTCTCCCATTGTACTAAGCCTCTTCCTCCGCGACTTCATCTACAACATCAGTAGATTCCTTTGATTCTTCAGGAGCAGACTCTTCAGGAGCTTCCTCTTTAACTTCAACCTTCTTAGATTTCTTATCTTTTTTAGATGTCTCTTCATCCTTTCCACCCAAGGAATACGACTTAGTCATGGACATCTTAATGAAAGCATTTCGAATGTTATCTTTACCCTGCGGCAGGTGATGAACCAACCAATCATAAACAACCTGAATGTTATCTACAACCGCGTCATCCGCCATTTCCTCAGTTCCAATAGCAACGTGGATGATAGGATCAGTAAGTGCAAGCAATTTCACTGTCTTCTGTAATTTCTCATGTAATTGCTTCAAATTAGCATTAGGCGGCACTACACAGCCAGCCTTAGGATTAGGCATCTTTCCCTTAGGACCGAAAACTCTACCAAAAGCAGTAGCAAGCTTCGGCATGATCGTTGCCTGCGCAACAAAATAATCATAGCTGTTTGCAAGTTTCTTTGCAAGCATCTTGTCCTGGTGCTTTCCAAAGTCATCTACGCCAACATACCCATCAACATCAGTTTTTGCCTGTTCTAACAACTCAGGACCCACTAACGCACACACTTTAACCGGTTTACCCCGTGAGTGATGCAACTGCACATACGCATGCACCTGATGCTCAGGTTTCTTAAGATCAAGACCTTTTAGATTTACAACTAATTCAACAGTCTGAGAAAATTTACGCTTAGAAGACTCCTTCTTGAGTTTTGCTAATGTTTCTTGTATAATCTTTTTATTCATATTTCCCTCCTACCACATCGCTTGCAGTAGTGCTATCGGTTAACTATGAGAAAACGCAAGTTATTTATAAATGTATCTTAAGAAAAAAGCTATGCCCAAGCCAAAAATCATCTTCGGTACCGATCATGCAGGATTTAAGCTTAAGGAAGCACTCAAAATCTTCGTCGAATCACTTGGCCACGAAACTGAAGATCTCGGCACTCATTCTTCAAAAGCCTGTGACTACCCCGATTTCATCTTTCCGGTAGCGAAAAAAGTAGCTCGCGACCACACTCTAAAAGGAATCATCCTCGGGGGTAGTGGCGAAGGCGAGGCAATGACTGCAAATCGCATCAAAGGTGCACGCGCCACAGCCTACTATGGCGGCTCCAACGACATCATCCTACTCTCCAAAAAACACAACAATGCCAACATCCTCTCTCTAGGCGCTCGCTTCATCGATGAGAAAGAAGCAAAAAAGGCAGTAAAACTCTGGCTCTCCACCTCATTCAGCAACGAAGAGCGCCACAAAAGAAGAATAGCTAAACTAGACAAATGAATCTTCTCCAAATAATCCTCATTGCCACAATTTCCTATTCCGCACTCTTTCTAGGAACCCTTCTAGCCAAAATCGCAAAAGAGGAAATGACGCCTGGAAAACCATACTTCCAAAAGATGCAACTCCTCCTAGCCATAGCAGTACCTCTCTCATTACTCTTACAAGCAACCACCCTTGCAGCCATAACAACAATCGTCTATCTAACAATCTGGACAATCCTCCACAAAACCAAGAAAGAAACACTCAACTACCAATACGCTCTCTTCGGACTAGCTCTGGGAATCGCAGCACAAAACATCAACACCCTAGCAATAACCGCATCCCTCATCTTCCTCTACGGATTGCCTACAGGAAGCATGATGAAAAAGAAATCAAGAATAAATTACAGCACCCTAGGATCGTTATTTCTTGGAGTGACTCTCATTATTTTCTATACAACAACACTATTCCCACAATAAGGAAGAGAAATCAACAAACGGACTAGCCCTTGAGCAAACATCAAAACATCTTTTTAATTTTAAGAGGAGAAATCATAGCAAGGGCCAAAAACAAAAACACGTACGGATAATACAGAACCGGAACTCCCATAAAAAATAACAGAGGAACCACAACACCATTCAACGTGATCGGCATCCCTGCAAATTCGCCTGTAAACTCCATAATGTTATATCTAGCAAGTCTCAACACACCAGCAAAAATAAACAGAGCAAAGATAATTTTCGCCAAAGGCGTCTGTATCAACGAATAGCCAAAGATCGCCGGTGCAACCCCAAAGCTAATCGTATCTGCTAGCGAATCCAGCTGCTTCCCAAAATCTCTTTCCAAACCCTGCCATCGAGCAACCTTACCATCTAAGTAGTCAAACACCACCGCCAACACCAAAAAAACACTCGCCAAAAAGAACTCATCACTCGACGCAAAGAGGATAGAAATTAATCCCATAAGGATATTCAATAAGGTAATATAATCAGGAAGCTTCAAGATATTTCTAAACTTAATGTCATCAAAATCAGCATCTCTCTCTACAACCTTGATACCTGAACGAAAAGCAGCAACCACGAGAGACACCAAAATAAAAAACAAAGAGATAACAAATAAACGAACATCCGGCAATCCCAAAAAGATCATAACGAGTACTAAAAACTGAACAAAACTACACGTCTTATCGAAGATATTGGATCGAAAAATAACTTTGGGTTTACGAATCAAGATAATTGCTCCAGCAAGTAAAAAAATCAACTCCTTTCCAAGATAGATCGAAAAAGCAATCAACGGAAATGCACCCTGGTACCAAAACATCCCTGCAACTACCAGAATCAACATCTTATCGGCAAATGGATCAAAGATAGAGCGAAACTGTGAAACCTTTTTCATACGCTTCGCAAGAAACCCATCTAGAAAAGCAATAGCGATAGTAAACAAAAACATAAAGAAAGCGATATCCCATTGCTTCGTAATAAGCGGAATTAAAATAACAAAAGCTAAGAAAATTCTCAACAAAATTAACAAAGAGACCTGACGCTTCATTGCACACTTCCGATAACGCTACTCCCTGCGTTAACGCGATCTCCAACCGCAACCGTTACAGAAACTGATTTAGGAAATAACACCGTAGTCTGACTCCCCATCGAGATTAAACCAAGACGCTCTCCTTTTTCAACACTCTGCTTTTTCTTCACAAAACAATTAATTCTACGAGCAAGAAAACCTGCAATGGGAATAACAATAATAGTACCCTGTTTACTATTCAAGCTAATCTGTGTATGTTCATTGCGTAAACTCTTTTGCAAGTCACTTGCATTAAAAAAAGTACCATTCCGATGAACAACCTCCTTAACCGTACCGGCAAGCGGAGCCCTATAGTAATGCACATTAAACGGAGACATAAACACAGAAACAAGCGTACCGCCTAGAAAAGCCTTTGTATCGATAGGAACCTTGCCAAATTTCCCCTTACGAATGAATCCACTTTTGCCCGTTAACCGCACAACTCGAATAACTCTCCCATCAGCTGGACTCACAACCGATTTTCCAGAAGGAATAACCCTATGTGGATTCCTCAAAAAAACAAAACGATAAAACACAATCCACGCCAAAATAAGCGAAACCGCAATACGAATGCCACTTACTACGACGCCTACCATCGCTCACCTCGAATCTTAAAGAAGTACGCAACGTGATTAACAACAATATCCAAAACAAAACTCACGACGATAACAGAAACAACGAACACCCACGAAAAGTCAACCACCAATGCCGCAAACACCAATCCACCGATAACAAAATCAAGTTGATCCCAAGGAATCCAGGGCTTTCCCGAACCTACATTACTTCGTCGCTTGAAGAAACTCTCCACCAGATCTCCGATAATAGCACCTGATCCAAGTAAAATCCCTAACGTCAACCATGAATCATAACTCACAATAGCCAGCGAAGAAAAAACTCCATCAGAAAGCAGGTGTTGAAGGTATGCCACAATAACACCAAACAAAACAGCAAAAATAAAGCCTCTCCATGTCTTATGAGGACCCAATATCGGTTTACCTCCAATCTTCTTCCCCCCATCAATCGGAACTGCTAGAAAACTAAACCTATTCTTCACGATAATGGGGGCCATATTAGCAAAATAAGCCGGCAACATGAAGTAAATGACTGATCCCACCACCAAAAGCACATTCATAATGCAAGCTAGCGAGTAACGGTTTAAAAAAGTTCCTGACAGAAAGGCTATGCCTCAAGTGAAGGTTAGCAGCCTATAGTCGAAATCCCGTTAAATCCAGAAGTGGGCTGACAAAGGGGTGGTCCCTACGGGAAATGTCAGCCTTCAAAAATCAGAAACAAGATTTCGAAGCTGCTAATCCGAGCGAAGCGAGACTTGGGACATAGCCTGACAAGTATCTTTTTAAACAACATCCCATCTAGCTAATCCATGTACACCATCCTCGATTGCTACACCGATGAGGCAGCTGGATTAGGCGTCCCTCCCTATCTTGGAACCTATCCTAGATATGTTGCCGGCTATCTCAAAGAAGAAAAAAACGAAACGGCAACCTACCTCACCATCGATGACCTCAGATTCTACAAAAATTACGATAGCAAAGTAAAAATCCCTACAGTAAAACAAAAGTCAGACATCTTCACCTACAATCTCACAAAGAACGCTAAAAACATCAAAGAAATTCTAGAAGAAACAACAACCCTCATCGTAATCTTAGGCGTCCACGTCCCCGGAAAATACCTGAGTGCGATGCCAGGCACCCTCAACGAAGTTACCAAATTAATCAAAGACATTAACGCAGAGAAAATCCTCACCGGCCCAGCCATTTTCGGAACGCAACTGCACGGCGGCAAACTCACAGAAAAAGTAGATCCAGAAGTCTTCCAAAAAGTAGACTCCACATTATACTCATTTCCCTATGATAAAACAGCAACCTACGCAATCTCTGGAGCAAGTATCCTAAAACAAATTCCCGACATCAGAATGATCGAGATAGAAACAGGAAAGGGGTGCGACATCGGAAGGTGCAGTTTTTGCACAGAACCCCTCAAAAACAAAGTAGAATTCCGCGACAACAAAGATATTCTAGACGAAATCAAGACGCTCTACAAACTCGGAGCACGCTACTTCCGTCTAGGCAAACAAACCTGCTTCTATACCCTCCCAAAAGCACCAGAGCTACTAAAAGAGATAAGAGCATCCTGTAAAGGCCTCAAGGTACTCCATATCGATAACGTGAATCCCGTGAAAGTAATGCAAGACCACAGAAAGAATGACGATAGAATAACAAAAGCCATAGTAAAATACTGCACCTCCGGCAATATAGCTGCATTCGGAATAGAAAGCTTCGATCTCAAGGTTGTTCGATCTAACACCTTAAACACCATCCCCAACATAGGATTTGAAGCCATAAAAATAATCAACAAATACGGGGCAGAACGCGGTGAAGACGGATTACCAAAATTCATCCCCGGTATCAACATTATATTCGGATTGAAAGACGAATCCAAAAACACCCACAAAGAAAATATGAAGTGGCTCAAAAAGATTTACGACGAAGGATTATTATTAAGAAGAATCAACATTCGCCAAGCCGCAATCTTCGAAGGAACTAAAATGTTTGAAACCAAAGAGAAATTTATAAGGAAAAATAAAAAATACTATTGGAAATGGCGCAACGACATCCGACAAAACATCGACAACCCCATGCTCAAGCGTATCGCACCAGAAGGAACCGTCATGAACAACTGCTATGCAGAAATCTATGACGGCAAAACCACCTTCCTAAGACAATTCGGAACCTATCCTCTAATCGTAGGCGTCAAAGAACGTCTACCCCTAAAGAAATTCTATAACATCAAAATAACCGGACATATGCTCAGAAGTTTGGTGGGAGAACAAATTGAGAACACCAAATAACCAAGCAAACCACTAACATTTATATATTTCAGAAACCAAATTCTACCTAATGACGAATACCGGACAGGTTCAAGCGAAACCACTCACCTACGCACTCATCAGTATCATAGCACTAGGAGTTCTCATTTTCGGTTTCAGCGCAATCCAAGACGTCACCGAATCAACCGAAACCATCGAAACAATAAAAATAGCATCTAATTTCAATCTGCTAGTCAAAAATTCAGTCGCAAGATCATTTGGAAGTATCGAAGAACATGTGGTCGCGCTCTTCCCCACAATCGAACACGTCTGCTTCGTGGATAAATCTAAACCGCTCTCACCCTACACCTCCTGCCTCCTCAACGACGAATTAGAAAAATATCCCGATAGAAATTTGTTCTTTTCACCCTACTCAGAGTTTGAACCACTAGGCTTAGAAAACATCGAGATCGAAGAAAATGAAAATCCACTCTGTCTAGTAACCCAATCCGGCAGACTCCGATTCAGCCTCACCAATGCTGGAAAAACATCACGCATCAGCACCTTCAAAGTCAACCAAAAAAGCAGCGATTGCACCACCGTAAAATACACGGGAAGCACCGAAGACAAGCTAGACATTGTCTTTGTGCCATCCGGCTACACCAATCTCAATGAATTTGCAAAAGAGGTAGCACGACAATCAGATTCTCTTTTCGAAACAGAACCCTTCAACCAACATCAAGATAAAGTAAACATCTACCGCATCGATCGCCTGGATGAACTGAAATGCGAAGTCGACAATTTCATCACCTGCAATGATTTCGAGGTAAAAAAGCTAGCAACCTTCTGCCCTAACGATCAAATCATCGTGCTAGTAAGCAGAAGCAAAATTAGAGATGCATTAAAACCGGTCCGTTCTAGCTCCATCGGAAATGTCATCAAACTCAATACCGCCGACAATATCCAAGTGCTACTCCACGAACTCGGCCATTCTATAGGTGGATTAGCAGATGAATACGTAGACGACAAATACTATTCCAGCATCGGTCTCAACGCAGTATCATTTCCCAATTGCGATAAGAATACCTGCCCTAAATGGGTAGCCGATTCAGACCTTGGCTGTTTCAAAGGCTGCTCGCTCTCCACCTTTTATCGACCAACCCGAGATTCACTGATGCGATCCTTAAATGAAGATTCCTTCGGACCGTTCAACGAACAGATCATCGGCCAACGACTATCAAAATACGGTGCATCCACATGAAAACAATAAACTATCTCCTAATGGCAATCCTACTAGCTACCCCTCTATCTGCAGTGGCCGACACAGGCTCAGTACTAATCGTAGATCTCGATTGGAATAATGGATTACTCACCTATCAAGACCGCATCATCAAGTGCGGCCACTCTCCAGATTACGTTCTTGCTCCCGATTCAGGATATGTAGCAGAATTGCAAACGATTGACGGAGACGTGTTAACAACCTTTACCTTCGAAATCCCCGACAAAGAATATCGTGAAATTTCAGATCCTGCCTTCAAAACAATCTCCGGAGGTCGCGTCATTCTGAATGAAACACAATTCGCCTTAGTCTTTCCCTATTACGATGAAGCTACCCATGTAGTCATCTACAATCCAAGAAAGTTTAAAATCCTAGAAATACCATTAGTAGAGGAACGATTTGCAGAAAACAGAATGTCCTGGTGGTGGCTCCTCCTTCTTGCAGCCATAGCCGGCTTCACCTATTACAGATATAAGAAAAAACGCAAGGATGCTCTTACGAAAACCTTTTAAACAACATCTTAGTCTCAGAACCTAGGCCCTCGTAGCTCAGCAGGTAGAGCACGAGACTGTTATCCTCATAGGGAAGAAATCTCGGTGTCGCCAGTTCGAGTCTGGTCGAGGGCGTTTTGCCAGGTAGTCAAGTAACGGCTTGGCTCCTTTTTTCCAACGCCACTTTCTTCCTATAATTACTAACTTTTTCCAATGCGTCAACTGCAATAGTACCCCCAAGAACACATACTCTTTCTTCAGTGTAAGTATAAGGAAAGGACTTACCCGTTTCCATGTAGAGAAAATGTTTAGAAACATGCTTCTGGTTGTGAAAATCCCAGTCCTCAATAATTTCAAGTGAATCTTTTTTATGTATATTAATAGTACCAACAGTATCAGATATTCTTGATGAGAAACTCACATTCAATCTTTCAAGAATGCTTCCCATTTGCTTGATTACCCTTAAACTAGTTAATGCACCTTGTATGGATTGATTTGAAGAATAAGTAAAATCAGTGTCCATAATCCCAACGAGGCATCGTATTGCAAAGGAATCGTCATCGAAAACTACTTTCGGAATTTCAATTTTCTTTTTACAACCAAAAGGGAGCCCAAGTACCTGATGCTTATACTTAACAATAAGTTTGGAACTGTAACAAGATTGGATAGAGTTCCTATAAGCAACCTGCCTCAAATAAGGTGAACAATTATACAATCTTTTCATGAGTTTTCTTATGAAATCGTCGTGGTAAATGAATTCATCCCTAAGGCAACCATCAACCCGATAAACATAACTATCCCATCCTCGATGAGTAGTCACCGATAAATTTCCATCGCCGATATGGATCCCAATTTCTTCCGATAGATCTTCATTGATATTTCGGGGAACCTTAAACCTGTTTCTAATATCTCTCCAACTAACGCCAATATCGGAAAAATTCTCTTGAGGAGGCATCACTAATTTGCGCAAAGCCAAGGTTGATGTAAAGTAATCTCTTACAACACTATCACTCCGATACCCTGCAATCCAGGAAGTAATATCTGAGTGAATATTACCAAAAGACTCAAATTGGAGTGTCGCAGCTTGAACTAATTTCTTCTTTGGATCAGTGATTTTTCTAATTCGTTCTATCTCAAAAATATCAAGATCATAACTTTCTTGTAGAATCTTTGTCTTCTTCTCAAGATTCGACTTCCGCCAAGACTTACTAAATTTTCTCATCAACATCACCTCTTTTCAAGATTTTCTTCATAAAAAAGAAATTCTTCCAAGGAATAAAGAGGACAATAAGCGAAACTCCATAATTGATTTTCTACAAAGCGGAAAATCATTATTTAGGAGTTTTGCGCGTCCTCTTTCATCAAATCAACTTCATTTAAATAGTCTACGTCTGCACCTGGCAAGTGGCAAGTGCAACCCTATTTTAGCTCTAGAACACCTAATAAAGAAGAATTCAGCACTCACAGACTAGACAAGGTCAGATGGCAAGTGCATTGAAAAACTCTGTTACCCATTAACGCAACGTTTTTAAACCAATTCTGGATTCTAAACAACTATGGGCCCGTAGCTTAGTCTGGTGGAGTGCTCGATTCCCCAAAAAGGAAAGCAACACTGATATCCCAATGGGAATCCGGAAATGTAAATTTCCGCAAACCAGCTGGCAGACATCGAGAGGATGGAAACATCCCGGTTATGGTCCGGAGTTCAAATCTCCGCGGGCCCATTTTTCTCAACTTCTGACACCATTTCCTTACCTCTCCCATTACCCACAAAACCAAAAATTCGTCGATAGCAGTGACAACAAAAGAATTTTAACTACCCAAAAGTTTATATAGAAGTTGTGTATTAAAGAATAACAACACTTTACCAATCGGAGGGGATTTCATGATAAAAAAAGTACTGATAATAAGCATCATCCTTACACTATTCTTAGCAACAGGTTGCGAAACCATTAATCAACTCTATGGCCTAGAGCCAGCTTCAGATACAGAATTTATTTCGCTAGAAGATATCAAAGTAGAAGAATCAGATGACCTACCTCCTCCGCTACCCGTTGACGCAGGCGAAGAAGACATCATCGAACAGCCTCCAGCACTTCCAGAAGAAACAGTAGAAGAAACACCCACTGAAGAGCCTGTTGAAGAAACAGTAGAAGAAGTCATCCCAGAACCTGTTGAAGCAACACCTCCCTCCAACGCTAAAATCCTTATCGTACAAGAAACCGATCTCGTATCGCTTAAACCGCAGGTAGACGACCCCGACCAGGATAGCATCTCATTAAGCTACACCTCCCCTATCAATCAGGGCGGCGTCTGGCAAACCACGTATGGCGACGAAGGCGAATATACCATCACCATCACCGCATCTGACGGAGAGTTAACCGCAGCAAAAGATGTACTAGTTATTGTGAACAAGAAAGAAGAGTCTCCAGTCATTGGAAGCACCATCCCAACACAATCAGCAGTTACCGCAGTCGAGGATTCATCAATAGAATTCACAGCCGAAGCCAATGATCTGAACAACGATGCATTAGCATACAGCTGGCGCCTCAACGGTGAAGAACTTTCTACCGATGCAGAAAGCTTCTCCCTACCATTAGACTTTAGTTCGGCAGGCGAACACTCACTAGAGGTTATTATCTCAGACAGCGTCTCTGAAGTTAGACACAGCTGGGAAATAACGGTAGCAAATCTCAACCGAGAACCAACACTTGAAACCATTCAAGACATTGCACTATCAGAGACTGAACTAGTTACACTCACGCCGGTAGCTTCAGATCCCGATGGAGATGAAATTCAATTTACAATCGATGATGAGAGATTCAGCCAGGACGGAGAGAATTTTGTGTGGGAAACAAACCACGATGACTCAGGGTCGTACTCCGTGACCATAACTGCATCTGATGGAACAGATGAAGTAAGTCAGGAAGTGAGTATTGTTGTAGGAAACGTCAACAGACCTCCAGTCATCGAAGACATTACCCTTGGGTAAGCCTGTAGGGGGTATCAATGAAGGCAAAGCTAGCAGTATTCGTGATTATTTTAATAAGTTCACTAACCCTAGCTTTTGCCATTGAAACCGTTGAAGTCCAAGAAACCGATTTCGTCAATCTCAAAGTAACCGTTAACGATCCAGACAACGACCAACTCAATATCTACTATACCCCTCCTCTTAATGAGGAAGGACAGTGGCAAACCACGTATGGCGATGCCGGCACCTACAACATTAGCATCCGAGTTTCTGACGGGGAGTTAACAACAGCTAAAGAGGTACTTCTTGTCGTTGAGAAGAAAAACGAAGCTCCAGAAATACTCACAACGAGCCCTCCACAGCAAGTAGTCATGAAAGAAGGCCAAGTTGCTACCTTTTCTATCGACGCCTCCGACATCAATGGCGATAACCTAGAGTATAACTGGGTGCTCAATGAAAGAGAACTTGAAACAACAACCAACACCCTCGAATTTCTTGCAGATTACGGTGATGCCGGCAATCTCGAACTTTCCGTCAATATCGGAGATGGCGATAAGGAAGCCTCATTCACCTGGGAAATAGAAGTACAAGAAGTCGATCGTGAAGCACTCCTAGATGCCTTTGAGGACATCACCGTTACCGAAACCGAAACCGTCTCCCTTACACTGCCAGACTTCGCGGCACTCAATCTGCAATATCAAATTTCCGCGCCATTAGAAACAGGAACCTGGAAAACTACTTTTGATGATGCCGGAGAATATGACGTCACCATCACCCTTACCGATCGAGACTTTGAAGTCGAAAAAACCATTGTAGTAACCGTACTCGATAACGATCGAAATCCTATTTTTGACCGCATCGGAGCAATTTTCATAAATGAAAATGATGAAGTTTCATTCGACGTTAACTCCGAAGATCCTGATGGAGATCGAGTACAAATTGCACTCACAAACCTACCCAATGGCGCCTCATTCGATGGCAACACATTCACCTGGCAAACGGATTTCGAAACGGTAAACAAAGATACGCTTATAGAAAAGATTGCAGACAAATTTCACCTGCTCTACTACCCCTTCAAATTAGAATTCGTTGCAGAAAGTAACGATCTCACCACAACCGACACCATCTATATCTGGGTCAAGCACATCAATAGACCACCACAGCTCGTTGAACTATCTACCATCACCGTAGCCGAAGGAGAATCCATCACCATAACTCCAGAAGCCTTCGATGCAGATAACGACGCCATCAAATTCACCTACGCAGGATGGATGGCCTCCGATACCTACCTCACAAACTTCGATGACGAAGGAAAGCATATTGTAAAAGTCACCGCTTCAGATGGATTCCTCAAAGAAACACGAGATCTCATCGTTGAGGTTACAAACACTAATCGCCCACCAACTGCAACCGTACCTGCCAGCCTTGAAGTAAAGGAAAATCAAGAGATTGAATTCAATGTAGAAATTACTGATCCAGACAGGGATCCTACCACTCTGCAACTTAGAGATCCACCTCGCGGCATGAACATTCAAGATACCACCATCACCTGGACACCTGATTACGACACATCACTTTCAGGAGTAAACAACATCACTCTTCAAGCCACCGTAAGCGATGGCGCCGATACTACTGATATCGAAATACCTATTCTTGTGGAACACGTCAATCGAGCACCGATCATCAAAACGGCACAACCCAAATCAGGGAGCAAAGGCATTGCCGGTCGACCCGTAACGTTCATCATCGATGCAGTCGATCCGGATGGAGATACATTAACCTACACCTGGGACTTTGGGTTATTAGAAAAATACAATGGAACCTCCGCCATGCGCCGCACTTTCACCTCTCCAGGAAAGAAAAAAGTAAAAGTCACAGTAAGTGACGGCAAAGAAAAAGTAAAGGAAGAATGGAACATCAATATGGTCAGAATTGTCCAGCAACAACCAGCAACCACAGTACAACAAACAACACCCACTCAATCAACACAAGATCCAGACATCTTCTATCAGTACGCGGTCACAGGGTAGTTAGTTTTATATAAAACCAAGTAATTCTCAAAGTATGGCAATTCATTACACAGTAAAATTTTGTTGTTGTTAGTTCTTTCTACATCGTTTTAGATTAAAATTCAATGGAGGTCATCATTATGATTTCAGATATTACTCAATTGATTGGTAATACGCCGCTAATAAGAATAAAAAACACCAAAATTTACGCAAAACTTGAACAATTCAACCCAGGAGGGAGCATTAAAGATAGGACTGCCCTCTATCTCATAGAAGAAGCAGAAAAAGAAGGTAGGATCGATCGTAGCACCACCATTATTGAGCCTACTGCAGGCAACACAGGGATTGGATTAGCGTTAATCGCAACTCAGAAAGGATATAAGTTCATCGCAGTAGTGCCTGAGCGATTCAGCGAGGAAAAACAAATCATTATGAAAGCGTTGGGAGCAAAAATTGTCCATACTCCGACTGAAGGAGGGATGATGGGAGCAATAGCCAAGGCAAAAGAGCTACAAAACACAATCCCTAACGCATACATCCCAGAACAATTCTCAAATCCAGCAAATCCGAAGGCACATTATGAAACAACGGGACCTGAAATTCGAAAAGAGTTGGGAAAGATAGATTTCCTTATTGCCGGAATGGGAACTGCTGGAACGATCATAGGTGCAGGAAAGTATCTCAAAGAAAAAAATCCGGAAATCAAGATTATTGCTGTAGAACCCAAGGGATCCGCATTCACAAGCGATAAGAAAGAATCCCACAAGATTGAAGGTATTGGTGTTGAAAAAGAAAATCTCTCGAACTTCATTGATAGTTCGATAATAGAAAGATCGATTGTAGTCCAGGATGAAGATGCGCATGCAGCAGTCCTTGAGCTTGCAAGTAAACATGGAATGTTAGTAGGAAGCTCTTCAGGTGCAGCATTCTGGGCTGCGAAAAAGATCGCTTCCGAACATCCCGAAAAGAACATAGTAACCATCTTTCCAGACGCTGGAGAGAGATATCTAACAAAAAACATCTACGGTGATTTCAATGAATGGAAATATTAGAACAGAAGCAATCCACGCAGGAGAGAAACCAAATCTAAAAGAAGGAGGTTCGGGTGATGTAGTCATTCCCATTCACCTATCATCAACCTTCGCAAGAAAAGAAGTTGACATACCCACTAATGGCTATGAATATTCAAGATCTGGCAACCCCACTAGGTTCACTCTTGAAAAAAAACTCGCAGCCATCGAACATGCCACACACGCTCTAGCAACAACATCAGGACTAACTGCGCAAACGCTCATAGCATTATCCATTCTGCAATCAGGAGACCATGTAATCGCATCCGATGACTTATATGGGGGAACCATGAGACTCTTCGACAAAGTCTTCAGCAATAACTTCAACGTAGCGGTAGAATATGTTGACGCAACAAATCCAGAAAACATCAAACATGCTGTAAAAGAAAACACAAAACTCATCTGGCTTGAAAGTCCAACAAATCCCATGATGAAGCTAAGCGATATCAAGGATATAAAGAAGGCTGTAAAAGATATTCTAGTGATTGTGGACAACACATTCATGTCTCCCGTATTCCAGAATCCCTTAGAACAAGGAGCAGATATCGTCCTCCATAGCACCTCTAAATACATCAACGGGCATAGCGATAGTATAGGGGGAGCACTAATGCTCAACAATAAAGAGATTTACAAAAAGCTACAGTACACCCAAAACGCAGCAGGACTCATGCTAAGTCCATTTGATAGTTACCTCGTTGCTCGCGGCCTCAAGACACTACATGCAAGAATGCAGCAACACGAGAAAAATGCGATAGCAATAGCAAAAGTTCTAGAAAACCATCCCAAGATAGAGAAGGTTTACTATCCTGGGCTTGAATCACACTCTCAGCATGAGCTAGCAAAAACGCAAATGAAGGGTTTTGGTGGTATGATTACACTAATAATCAACGGAGAATACAAACATGCAAAAAGATTCATGGAAAATCTTGATCTATTCTCCCTTGCAGAAAGCCTGGGAGGAGTAGAATCATTAGTAAACCATCCAGCACGCATGACCCATGCATCGATACAGGAAGAAAAAAGGCTAAAGATCGGAATCACAGATAACCTTGTAAGACTTTCAGTAGGAATAGAAGATACAGATGACCTAGTAGAAGATATCAAACAAGCACTAGAAAAGATATAAAAGTAAGTGCGCTACTCTCAATAGATGAGTAGGGCACTGAAAATTGAGACCATTTCTGAAAGAGCAGACATCAATCTAGCACTTGATACCATCAAATTAAAGAAACAAGCACTCATTTTCGCAAACACAAAACGTTCAGCAGAAAAAGCAGCCGAAGACATCGCAGCAAAGATTACAACCCGGCAACCCTTAGACGATTTAGAAACTGCAGCCCTTAAGGCGCTACCCTCGCCGACCAAACAATGCAAACGGCTTGGAAGATGTCTCAAAAAAGGAGTTGCCTTCCATCATGCGGGGTTAACAACTAAACAACGCACCCTCATCGAAGATAATTTCAAGGCAGGAAACGTAAAAATAATTTGTTGTACCCCTACCCTCTGCCTTGCCAAGAACACTAAAATCTGGCACGGAACTAAAGAAACCGAGATACATGAGTTCAGATCTTCCAATAAACTTTTTGCGCTTTCCAATAGCGATGTAATAGCCATGAAACCAAAAAAAGTTGCAAGAATTGGAGAGGTATCAGAACTTATAGAAATTACCTCAGTTTCTGGATACAAGATTCTCGTAACTCCCGAACATGAAATGCTAATTAAAAGTGGCCAACAGAAAAAACTAGTCCAAGCAAAGCATGTCAAAAGGAAGAACAAAATCGCAACTATTGGTCGGCTGAAGATTAATAAGAGCCAAAGCTTCAAAATGGGTGACTTTGTAAATGATAATCAGACAGACAGCTCCCCAATAATTATAGATGCATCGATTTCATACTTTATAGGGGCAATGCTAGGCGATGGTTATTCTGGAGCAGAAACAGTTGGCAATAAAATAATCTACAAAGGATCACCCTCGCTTGTCGGAATTGACATAGAAATCTTTCAGGTAGCTAGAGTTGTTTGTGAAATACTCGGAATCAGCAAAAGAGAAACTATCATGGCGAGTGGCACCCCCTCCCTAGTGTTGGGTAAAAATAAATGGTTTAGAGAATTCTTAGTGCGATGTGGCGTTGAAAAAGGTAAAGAGAAACACATCAATAACAAACTCTTGAATCTAAATAGGGCGAACACCATCGGACTTCTGCAAGGTCTTTTTGACACAGACGGTTTTGTAGATCGTGGAATGGGGCCTGGCTTCTGTAATACCTCGGAAAAATTGATACGACAGACTCAAAAGCTGCTACTGAGATTTGGAATCGTCAGCAGAATCCGTACAAAGAAAGCTGGTTCAATGAAGATAGATCGCAAAGAGTACAAAACGTTGCCCTGCTTTCAGCTAGAAATACACCAAAAGATATGCATTCTTGATTTCTATAAGCACATAGGTTTCAGAGTAAAAAGAAAACAGGATGTGCTCATAGACCTTGTAGGCAAAATCTGTGCGAATGTTAACTTTGTAGAATGTAAAAAATGCCAGTACAAGATTTACAAAGACCTGTTCAATGGTAGAACAAAAGAAATGAAAGAATGGGGCGGGATCAAAAGGAGAGTGCTAATGCTTCTTGGGGGAAAAGGTGAACTCAGATCAAGAGAGCTCAAGAAACTATTCGGGACAGAACCAAAAAAGAAAGATGCTCGCTTGAATCATCACTATGAATTGATTGATAAAAGAAGAATAGGAAGTAGAAGCAAGACGGAGTGGTTATGGAGTCTCAATAAGATAGGAACGTATTTCTACAACAACATACTCCAAAGGGAAAAGAGTATTGTCGAATTCTTCAGATTGAGAAATTGTCCACTGTGTGAAAATGAACTGGATTGGTTCATCAAAAAGGGTTGGAGAGATCAAGATTTCGAAGGAGATATCTTCTGGGACCGGTTGAGAAGCATCAAAGTAGTAAGAAAAAAAGAAACCGTGTATGATATTATGCTGCCTTCCACTCCAAAAAATAACCATATGTTCGTTGCCGAGGGGTTCATTGTTCATAATTCAATGGGCCTAGATTTGCCAGCCTTCAGAACCATCATCAAAGACCTCAGAAGATTCGGCTTTCGTGGATTAACCTATATTCCAGTTCTAGAATATCTCCAGATGGCCGGTCGAGCAGGACGTCCCGGATACGATACAGAAGGCCAAGCCATCGTCATAGCAGCATCCGAACTAGAAAAAGAAAAACTAACAGAAAAGTACTTGCTAGCCGACCCCGAAGACATCCAGAGCAAATTAGCCGTTGAACCAGTATTAAGAACCTACTTACTCAGCCTCATTGCAGCCGATTTCGTCTCAACAAAACAACAAATCTTCGATTTCTTTGGAAAAACCTTCTGGGCCCACCAATTTGAAGACATGCATGTCCTTCAGGGCAAAATAGAATCCATGCTTGAACTTCTAGAAGAGTGGGAGTTTCTCAAATCCAACACTAACCACAACGACTTCGAATCAGCCGACAACCTTAAGGACGAAAAATACGAAGCTACACGAGTAGGCAAGCGTGTAGCCGAGCTCTATCTAGATCCCTACACCGCACATCAATTAATTCTCGGCATGCAACGCGCAACAAGAATGAAAGTCCCCACCATCAGCTTCCTCCATCTCCTTTCATCAACCCTAGAAATTCGTCCACAACTCAGAGTAACGGCAAAAGATCATGACGACGTCAACGAAGCAGTCAATAAAGTAGAACATGCCCTCTTAGAAAAAGAACCCTCGCTCTATGATGCAGAATATGATGATTTCCTCAATGCGATGAAAACAGCACTCTTTTTCCTCGACTGGATAGATGAAAACACCGAGGAAAATCTCCTAGAAAAGTACAACATCCGTCCCGGTGAAGTACGCACCAAGATCGACATCGCCGATTGGCTCTGCTACTGTTGCATCGAATTAACCAAGCTCATGAGTCTCCCTAAATTATCCTCTCACATGCAAAAATTGAGAATAAGAATCACGAATGGCGTTAAAGAAGAACTAATACCTCTCCTAAAATTAAAAGGCATAGGTCGTGCACGCGGGAGAAAACTCCACAAGAACAGCATCCGCACCCTAGGAGACATCAAAAAGATCGAAATCATGAATCTCGTCCAAATCCTAGGCAAAGCCACCGCAATTTCCGTAAAAAAACAAGTAGGCCAAGACTTCGACAAACTCAAAATAAAAGAAAATAAAAGAAAGGGCCAGATCAGCCTGAAGGATTTCTGAGAATAAAAGATAAAGTTTATAATGCAGGATAACAAATAAGCATCATGCGTATCGTTATGGTTGTACTACTCTGTATACTCGTTTTACTACCTGCAGTAATCGCACCCCCACCCGCTCCCCCTCCAGCTCCTCCTTCCATGAGTGGCAGTAACACTCCGCCAGCCGATACCTCGTCGCCTACAAGCCAAGCTGATGATAATGATGCCACGACTAGCACAAATACAAATCAATCAGCAACTACATCTACAAATCAAACAACCACTACCACTACCAACTCCAATCAAGGACCTACTACTACCAACACCTGCACCAACGGAATCCTCAATGGAGATGAGACTGATGTTGATTGTGGAGGAAGCTGTAGTGGTTGTGAAAGAGAGAAAACATGCACCTCTAGAAACGACTGTCTAACGAAGTATTGCCTAGCAAACAAATGCACGCTTCCCAGTTGCACCGATAGGGTGAAAAATGGAGATGAGGCGGGAGTTGACTGCGGAGGAGTATGCCTACCCTGTCAGCAAAGTGAGGCAACATCTAACCAGCAAACAGTCAACACCCAGCAATCAACTCCGGACCAATCTACTCCCTCTTCTCAACAATCACCTCCCTCGGAGCAAGCACTATCTGCTCCCGAAGATCGAAATGTTCTGTTGATAGTTTCACTAATCATTAATGCGTTTCTCGTCCTAGGTCTGATAACCACTCTTATCACCATCAAACACAAAAAATTAACTCCACTTGACCCCCATCAAGAACAATTACGTACCTATATCCAATCAAAAATGGCCACGGGGATGTCACAACAACAAGTAAAACAAGAACTCCTCGCACAAAGGTGGGCAGAAGAGAGCGTAAATGAAGTGCTCCAACAACTATAAACGAAATGAGCATGTTTAAATACCGGTTCCGCTAAAAAAGAAAGATGTCACAATTAAGGGTGCCAATACTAATTTCTGTATGTCTCTTACTCCTCGTTTCCTGTTCAAATGAACTTCCACCTGAACCCGGAGAGATCGGAGAA
>Ga0187827_10002718_pt1 | contig 23757 bp, 21 predicted proteins | sample ETNtaG_39_FD_167969 | JGI IMG/M metagenome (GOLD analysis project Ga0187827, IMG submission 167969) | Marine microbial and viral communities from oxygen minimum zone, Eastern Pacific Ocean - ETNP2014_SV_150_PacBio MetaG (Illumina Assembly) | ecosystem: Environmental > Aquatic > Marine > Hypoxic... | reverse complement strand
AAATATATAGTTTAACATCAGGTACAAAGATGAAACACGTTCTTGTAGTCAGAAAATAATAATTTAAATACGATTTGTGTGTTATGTTAAGCCAGGATAAATAATGACTGATGATAAAGAATTTAGCTGTTTAAAATGTGGGCATAAGAAAAATAAAGTTGAAAAACATACACTTACTGGCACAGGTATTTCTCGTTTCCTGAATATTCAGCGACACAAATATTATGCTGTAATATGTGAAAAATGTGGTTTTGTAGAGATGTATGAGATGGGACGAGCAGGCAAGGCAGCACAATTATTAGACTTCTTTACCAACTGATTATCACATCCATAGAAAATTAAATTCTGGAAAAGTAGAACTCTTTTATTTCCAGATATCAATCTAAAAATGATAATGGACTTTGGTTAAATCTGTAGATATACTCCACAGTTTCTTTGCAACTTCCTCATCGTGAGAATCCTTACTCGATTCAACTTTCTTAGGATAACCCCACATTTCTCTAAAACCTCCAGGACCGATATATTCTCCACCATTTACATCTAAAGATGCACTAGCATAGAGAATTGGAAGAGCCCCCATTGCCGCACTTTGACATATAAGTTTAGCAAAGAAACCTATTATAGATTTCAAAATCTTTCCCTTTCCATAGCCAAATCCTGATGATCCTAGATTTGTCCGAGATAAACCAGGATGAGAAGCAACACTTATTGTGTTATACCCGTTTGCCTCGAGTCTTCTCTGCAATTCATAAGTGAATAATAGATTAGCAAGTTTACTTTGAGAATACGTTGAAAACCTACTGTATTTTTTCTCATTCATAAGGTCATTAAAATCAATTTTACCCCCCATATGCGCAATACTACTTACATTCACAATCCTTGACTTCTGAGTCTCAAGAAGTTTATCCAATAAAAGTCCAGTTAACGCAAAATGACCCAAATGGTTTGTCCCAAACTGTAATTCAAACCCATCCTTTGTTTTAACTTGAGGTGTTGCCATAACACCTGCATTATTACACAAAATATCTAATGAATCATTTTTTTCATGAAACATGTTAGAAAAATTCTTAATGGAAGATAAATCTGCAAGATCTAAAACCATGAATTTCAAAGAAGACTTGGGAAATTCTTCCTTAATCTTGGCTGCTGCTAATTCTCCTTTTTTAACATCTCTACACGCCATTATTACTTCTGCACCTTTGGATGCAAGAGCCTTAGATACTTCATATCCAGTTCCACTGTTGGCACCTGTGATTATAGCCGTCTTTTCCGAAAGATCTGGAATATCGGTTGTGTTCCACTTCTTCTTAATTAATCCAGAAGGTAATTCACTACTTTCTATTTCCATACATCTCAATTAGATAGGTGATATTTATATTTAGTAAACCTTTAACTTTATTTGATTATTCACATAATTTTAAACGGGTTTAGTAGCTGTTTTTTTTCTGCCTGTCCACTTTCCAAAAGTTGGTAACTATATTCACTTAAGATATTAGTCAATAATGATCTAGTATAACTCTAGTGAAATGAAAAAAATGGTTTACGTAAAATGTGAGATACCCAGATAGAAGAGAATAAAGATAGTTAAGGACCACAAATACCGCTACCTTATCCATATCCAAGAATTCCACTTAGGCCCATAGAGAAAAACCAGACAAAGAAAGCGCCCTAACAATTTGTTTAAAGTAAAAAACAGAACCTTGACGCTTAAATTCGCGCCAAGAAACTAATTCATTTTGGTTTATAGTGAATTAGGTTTATTCCCATATAGATTACCCAGGTTGAGATGATTGCAGCTGATATATATTCTGGAACACTGAATCCATAACCTAATGTTCTGAAGATCCCGGTAAAATATGAAGATATTGTGATTAAAGCAAGTGCCCCTACAAGTACAGAGAAATATCCCATTCCATTATTACTTGAAGATACAAACGTAACTCCAATTAAAATAATAGATATAGGAAAAAATATGAAGAATCCGGAAGAAACAACAAAATGAAGCACACCATAAGCTTCAGTAAATACTCCAATAAACGAAAGGCAGACACCACCTATTATCAACAATAACACAGAAAAAAATGAGGCTCTAGTTCCAGCATAAGCCTTCATAAATCCAACAGCAAAAACAAAATTCAAAATACCAACTAAAATAAGTGAATAATTGAAGATGTCTGCAACCTCACTTACACCCAAATCACTCAATGCATTAATCTCCCAACTGAAACTTCCATCAGCACGCCAAGAAGCAGCAAACTGACCCTCTAACGTATCACTACACCCTACACCACAAAGAACCGTCGCCAAGAAAACAGCAACCAGACCCAGAATAGACCCAATTATCCCTAAAAAACCAGCAAACTTAAGAAACAAATAAACACAAATAGAGAAAGACATTATTATCTTTTATCCAAATAAGGTTCTTGACATGTATTTGCGAGCCGAAGTCCTGCCCTCAACAAAGGGATAATCACTATTTTGAAAATATGATAGTATATCTGAAGATAAATTAGAAGAATAATTAAGAATTTCAGAAAGTTTAGGAGCAATATTTAATTGCAATTAAATAAAACTAAACATATTATATTTAAAGAAAAAGAAAATAATAGAACCACTATTGTTTAGTGATCAGTTTTTCTTTTTGTTCTGGGTTGAAGGTGGTTTAGTCATTCTTGAGGGGTTCAAGAGTTTTGTAATATCTTTTTCAGTTAGAATCTGTTTTTCCCTTAATACTTTGAGTATGGTTTTTTCTTCTTTGATCACTTGCTTCACGATTTCTGATGTTTTGTTGTACCCAATTATTGGATTTAAGATGGTGGCAAGACCAAGAGTTGCATCTGCATAATGTTTACATTTCGCCTCATCAGCTTCGATTCCATCAATACATTTTAGGCGCGTCAGACGAATTGCGTTTGTAAGAATCTCAATTGAAAATAGAATATTGAAAGCCATTACCGGCATCATAACGTTAAGTTCAAGCTGCCCAGCTTGAACCGCCATAGATATTGTAAGATCATTACCAACAACTTGGAAGCCAACCATTCCCAGCATCTCCAGAATAGATGGATTTATTTTTCCAGGCATTATAGATGAGCCTGCAACAGTTGCCGGTAAACGTATCTCAGCAAGACCTGTAGTTGGTCCAGAGGAAAGTAATCTAATATCATTAGAGATTCTAATAAGTTCCAATGCTAGGTTTCGAATACTTGCAGAAATTTCCGCTACAGCAGATTGGCTCTGCATAATTTCTCTCAGGTCTTCTGCTTGTTTCAAGTTTAGGGTTGTCATTTTATTAAGTTGGTCAAGTACCTCTTCACGGTATCCAATCTTGGTATTCAATCCTGTTCCTGTTGCGCTGCCACCTATCCCTATTTCTCTGCAGGACTCTCCTGCTGTTTGGATGATTCGGCGACTTTTAGAAACAGTTTGACTGTATGCTTTGAATTCTTGTCCCAATCTTATTGGGACAGCATCTTGAAGATGAGTTCTACCTGCTTTTACTACGTTATCAAACTGTGCAGCTTTTTCTTGGAAGCTTTTTTCCAGTTTTTTGAGTTCAGGATCAAGGTTTTTTAGTTCAAGTAGAATAGCTATTCTCATAGCTGTTGGGAATGTATCGTTTGTAGATTGACTCATATTTACGTGGTCGTTGGGATTTATTGGTTTGTAATCTCCTTTCTTTGAGCCCAATATTTCGTTGGCTCTGTTCGCTAAAACTTCATTACAATTCATGTTAAATGAGGTTCCAGCACCCATCTGAAATACGTCGACTTTGAATTGGTCTCTTAGTTTGCCGCTAAGAATTTCGTCAGATCCTTGAACTATAGCTTTTCCAAGTTGGGTATCAAGACGGCCTATCTTCATATTGGCCAGTGCACAAGCTTTCTTGAGAACAATGTATGCTTCTAGAAACTTGGGATTCAAGTTTAGTCCACTTATCTTGAAGTCTTGAAGTACTCTTTCGGTAGTTATTCCATAATATGCATCCTCCGGTATTTTTACTTCCCCGAGGAAATCCTTCTCAATACGTTTCGTCATAAGAATCCTTACACTTGCTTTGTTTACCTTAGTCTTTTAAATATTCATTGAATGAAAGTTACATGTGCAGTCAATACCGAAAAGTACTTGTTTTAAGATTTAACTTTTTCCTTAAGGAAACAGGCGGCATAATGTTTTGGTTTTACCTCTACTAGTGTTGGTTGTTTAGACTTACAGTTTTCTTCTTTCTTTAGACGACATCTGGGTTCAAATCTGCAGCCCCAATGTAGATCTGATGGATTTGGATGTTCTCCTTCTACAATACCTCGTTCTTTGAATCTGTTAGATGGGTCAGGTTCAGGGACTGCTGCTAAGAGTCTTATCGTGTAAGGGTGAATAGGTTCTTTGATAATTTTTTCGGGTGGACCTATTTCCACTATACGGCCGTTGTACATTACGGCTATACGGTCTGAGAAGTATTTTGCGGTTGCGATATCATGTGTTATGTAGAGAATCGTAATTCCATATTTTTCTTGGAGACTCTTCATAAGCTGAAGTATTTCTGCTCTACTTGAAGCATCTATCATAGAAACAGGTTCATCTGTCAAAATGTATTCGGGTTTCAAAATAAGTGCTCTTGCTATTCCAACTCGTTGCCTTTGACCTCCTGAAAGCATATGAGGATATTTTTTAAAGAACTCCTGAGCAGGTATTAGCCTCACATCTTCTAAGGCTTTTTTAACCATCTTTGTTCGCTCCTCTTTTTTACCTATTCGATGTATTGCAAGAGGTTCCTCCACTATCTGATACACATTCATGAATGGATCAATACTTGAATAAGGATCTTGAAAAATTGCCTGCGCCCTCCTTCTGAACGACTTCAAATGAACTTCATCAAGATCTGTAATGTCCAGATCTTCAAAGAAAACACGTCCTTCAGTAGGCTTAAGGAGCCGAAGGGTTAGTCTACCTAGTGTGGTTTTGCCACTCCCTGATTCGCCTACTAATGCCAATGTTTTGCCTTTATCTATTTCTACTGAAACCCCATCTATGGCCTTAACTTCGATTGTTTTGAATAGTCCTTTCTTTGATTGAAAGTACATCTTTACACCTTCAAGACGTATCATTCTATTTTTTACCTCCATCGTTCAGCCAGCATCGAGATAGGTGACCTTTTTCAATCTTGAATGCAGGTGGCGATCTCTTGTCGCATGGATCAAAACGGTATGGGCAACGTGGATAGAAGCGGCATCCAGTAGGTGGTGATGTAAGATCTGGAGGGGCACCCGGTATGAATGTGGGGGGTACATCCTGTTTGAGTCTTGGCATACTTGCAAGGAGAAGTTGTGTGTATGGGTGTTTGGGTGTCTCATACATCTGTTCTGCGGTTCCTTTCTCTATGATCTCGCCTGCATATAAGACCGCCAATTTATCACAAAGATCACTTGATAAAGCGATGTCATGTGTGATGAATATCATTGAAATGTCTAGTTCTTGTTTAAATCGTTTTAGAAGATTCATTATTTGAGCTTGGATACTGACATCCAATGCAGAGGTGGGTTCATCCAAGATAACGAGTTTTGGATTCTGGATAAGGGCTGAGGCGATCATAACTCTCTGTTTCATCCCTCCACTTAGCTCGTGGGCATATCGGTTGAATATCTCTTTGGATAGCCCAACCATTTCAAGAAGGTCTTCTGCTTTTTTGTATGCCTCTTTTTTGTTTACGGTGTTTTCTAGGAGCAGCGGTTCAGCAATTTGATGTCCCACTTTCAAAACTGGGTTCAAAGAGTTCATTGACCCTTGGAATATCATTGAGATAGTTTCCATCTAATTTCTTTGCGAAACTCTTCCTCAGATAATTGGGTTATATCATTCCCATTTAATATCACTTTTCCCTCACTAATATCGATATTGCTTGGCAAGACCCTCATTAGAGCTAGAGAGAGGCTAGTTTTTCCTGAGCCTGATTCCCCTACGATACCAAGTGCTTCACCTTTTGCTAAATCTAGTGAAATATCGTCTACTGCTCTTACGGCTCCTCGGGAGGATTGATAATATAGCTTAAGATTATGTAATTCCAGTAGTTTCATTATCTACCCCTCTTCAAACGTGGATTTATTATTGGTTCCATACCGAGAGCAATTAGTACGAATGTCATTGCAGTAATCACTATTAGAATTCCTGGGGGGAGTATCCACCACCAATAACCTACATAGATGCCACCGTTTCGGAAGCCATATTCGAGGATCTGGCCCCATGTTGGGAGTGATGGATCCCCAAGACCAAGGAAGCTAAGTGCTGCTTCTGCAAGTATAGCAGATGGAGTGAAAAATATCATTTGAGCGAATACGAAGGGTGCTGTTTGGGGGAATATGTGTCTCAACATAATCCTTAGTCGGGAGGCACCAAGAGTTATTGAAGATTCAACAAGCTGACCTGATCTTATCTGAAGGACCATAGATCGAATTAGAATTGTAAGTCCTGGCCAACTGAATATTATGAGTATGAGTATTATGATGAAGAGGTTGGGCCCTACTATGAATGAGAGGAATATTAGGATAGGTAACAGTGGGATGTTTGTGAAAATATCGGCAGAGCGTTGGATCGCCGTATCAGTTTTTCCACCAATATATCCACTAATTATCCCTAGAGAAGTACCTATTGCAGTTGTTATGGAAGATGCTACGAGTCCTATGAAAAGTGCGACTGGGAATCCGAAGAGCAATCCAATGGATAAGTCTCTTCCTAAAGTATCGGTTCCCATAAATCCATGGACCGAACCTCCAACTACAAACTTTACATTCCCTATTGAGTCATTTTCATTGTTAAGAAATGCATCCACATGAATTTTGTATAAGCCCCTTAAAACATCGAATTCTCCATAATCTTGGGGAGTTCCAAATACTGCGATATCAACTCCACTGAGTAGTAAATATTGGTTGCTTATTGAAACGTCAAACTCTTGTTTTAGGAAATTCGATACTGCTGATACTGCTTCAGAGTCACCACTTAATTGTATTCTAAAGGGCGTATCACTGAAACGTGTGAATGGTGTTTCTTCATTCGGTAGAGGCCCCGGAACTATAAGCCTGTATAGCTCTATCTTTTTGCCATCAGGCCGTTCAATATTAACTATCAACACTGGAGGACGATTATTGTATATAATATTCTCAACCGTCATGGAAGTAAAAGAGGGGGGCTCGTCTGCGTTGTAGTTAAGATCAAAAGTGTAGAGAACTTTGGTTGTATTCACTCCAGGCACTCTCTCCGATGGTACACTTGCCTCAAATATGACGGTTTCAGCTTGATTATTACTGCTGAATAGATTTACCCAAGCTGGTGGTGCAGCTCGTGGATTATCTGCCCATAGGATGGGATTGCTCCAGTACTTTAGTCCAAAGTCTGCGGGATAGGTAATAACAACACCTAAAGAGACGATTATGAGAACGGTTATGAAGGCTATGCCAACCTTCCCAGAACCAGAAGAAAGAAATTCCTTGAAGGTGCCTCGAGCTCTTTCTCCCATCAGTACCTCACCCTAGGATCAAGCAGGATGTACAACACCTCTAGTATGAATCGAGCGCCGACATAAAGTAAAGTGAATATAAAAGTGAGTGCGACTATCACATTCTCATCAAGAGCAAGAATGGCGTCATAGTAAAGTCTCCCCATCCCCGGCCAATTGAATACGGTTTCTGTGAGGATGGCGCCCCCAAAGGAAGCTGCAAGCCCAAGTACAAGATTTGTTACAATAGGTGGAGCTGCCACTCTAATAATATGTCGATTCATAATAATATTTGCAGGGAGCCCTTTGGATCTGGCTACCGTCACAAAGTCTTCTTGCGCAGTATTCAGAACCATAGTTCGAACTACATAAGCCCAGCTTCCGACTGACGCAAGGGTTAGGGTAATGACTGGTAGAGCTGCATGCCATATTATGTCAAGTGTTCTATTCAGGAATCCTGAAGGAACTGGGGCGCTTGTTATACCTCCAAACGGAAAGATGTGGAATTGGAATGAGAAGATCAGTATGAAGAGTATTCCAACCCACCATGATGGGAGTGCGTAGGATGCTGCTGAGATGTAAGATACTCCTCTGTCGAGTTTGGTGCCGACTCTTGTGGCGAGATTAACTCCGATATAGAGCCCTAAAACTGAACTTATCGCCAGCGCGGTCGTTACAAGTATTACGGTGTTTGGGAATCTCTCTAGGACAATATCTGAAACTCTTGTGCTTCCAGAGAAGCTCTTCAAAGTTCTAGCTGAGCCGAGATCCAAGCTGAGAACCCTCCAGACCATATCTGGGAGCCGAGTATACCAAGGATTGTCAAGACCATAGAATTCTATGAGTTGTTCTCGTTCAGCTAGAACTACCCGTTCCAGCTCTTCTGGATCCCTTATGGTTTGGGCTAATGTTTGTCTAAGTTCACGAACTTCTTCGTTAACTATCGCGCCCATCATCCTGTCGGATACACCTGTTGCCCCGAGAACGACTATAACGAGAAGTAGACTGACTAAGAGTACCCCGAAAAGAGTGACTCCTTTTATCACTAGTGGCCTTGCTGCTCCCAAGGTTAGCCCTTCGCTAGCAGTCTATTCTCGAAGATATTAAAGAATCAGCTAGCTCCCTTTGCTCCTTTTCTCCTGAGGAGCACAGCTGGAATAACTATGACCACCAATATGACTACTATCGCTGCGATAAGTAAGGTAGATGATATTCCTCCACCTTCTCCTGTTGCGGTAGTCATTGTTTGGGTTGTAGTTGTAGTTTGGTCAGGAGTACTAGTTGTGGTTGTGGTTATTGTGCCTACATCTATGTTTTTAACTCGCTCGGTCACATATGATATTTCATCACTGAATGCTGCCAAGTATAGGCGATAAGGGCTTCCGATGAGCATATTGGATGTAATACTGGATGGAATATTTATGTGAAGTTCGGTAGGAGAGTCTAGCTCACCGTCACCGGTAGCTAAAACTTCACCATCCACAGGGTCGAATAAGATGTATTTGAGACTCATTTCTCCGGGTCCAGTGACTGATATCTCATAATGAGCTTCTTCACCTACTTGGATCGGATCTCCTTCAACATCAGTTATCTCTACGAGCTGAGCTGAACCTCGGTACCAGTCTCCAGGTTTAAATGGATAAGTTGAGTCACGAAATGCATTCAGTTCTGCGTACTGGGATTGTGGTTCGAATTTTGTTAGCATAAATGGGCCGTTACTTATCACCAATATTTTGTATTCATCGAACCAAGAAGCGGCTGCTGAGTATCGTTCATTGGCATCACTTTGGCTTACAAGATTTTGGCCATCTACTGTAAAGACTGTCTCTGGGAGAAAGCTGTTTCTTGCGAATTCTAGGAGAACGTTTCGAACAAGTCGTGCATCATTCTCCATAACTAAGCTAATCCATGGAACTTGGAATTTTTCGGCCGCAGTGTCGCTGTAAGCAGCCTTTCTTTTATCAAAAACGAGGTCATCCATAGCTGCCAAGACTTCCCATGGCATGCTTATGCTTATTGGATGTGCATACTCTGCAATATGCTCTGGGACAAAGTGCCAATAATCCAGATAAACCTCTAGAGTATGATCATCTACTATTCTGAATCCTTTGAATGTGTCAAGATAAGGCTTAGTTACAGTGGCAGTTGCGAACTCTATCTTGGATTTATCTTCGTTGTATGTTAGATCGAACGTCTGATAAAGGTTGTAAATTATGTCAGCCATAGTTATTGATTGGCCGTGATGCCATTTCGAACCTACAAATTTGTTATAATCAAAGGTTACCTTGCTTGTTGCTTGACTGCCTGCTGCAACACTTCGCCAACCTCCTGCTGACGCATCCCATCTGAAAGCATCATTAGGCATACTAAGCTTGCCATTTGGACCTGCAGTCTCCACATCGAAAGTTGCTCGGAAAGGAATGGGTAAACCAGTAAAGGGGTCGGTCCACAATGCAGGGTCGTAAACATTCTGCCAAATATCGACGCTATATATGTCTCCGAAACCACCTACTGGGTTCCAGACAGTTCTTTCAGTCCAAACCCATAGATGCCCTATTGTCAGTTCATTTTGCCCTGGAACATATGCTTCTCTGAGTGTCCAGATACTTCTAGGACCGCTTGATAAGTCGTTGGTGATACCCACTAGACCTGCATCAGCGGGATAGTTGTTCACTATATTTACCACCCATATTCGGATAGATTCGGTCAGAGATATTTCGGTTGCATCCCGATAAATTTGGTTTCTTTCTTGAAGATCTTTGAAGTCCCCTGTGAATATTCGTTGGGAAAGATCATCCAGAGCAGCATTTTCATATTGATAATATCCAACTTCTTGCCATCCGGGCATATTTCCGAACCATGGGGCAATCATTTGATTTAGGGAGCTATAATCATATTTTTGGGCCGAACCTTTGCCCCATCCTTCTGTGTAAAGATGCCATTCGAATAGCTGAGGATCGGTCACATATACTTTCTGTATTGCTGGACCAAATTGTTGGTATACTCTTTCAACGGTGAATCCGAGTTTGTCAAGTTCAGATGCGATGGTGTCTCCGATGTCACGTCTTTCATCTTCTACACGAATAACGAATTTTAGTCTAATCGGATTACCGTTATAATTCCAGCGATCTCCAGCTTTTTCAGCTCCTGCGCTCGCCATGGCGTTGTCAATCATAATCCGGGCCAATTCAGGATCATAATGAAGATTCATCTCTCTTATTAGGTCATATAGAGTGAGATAATCATAGTCGAAGGGACTTATGTGTGTGACCATGGGAACAGCTAATCCTTGATAAATCTCGTTGGCCACGAAATCGCGGTTTACCAGATATTGAAGTGCAAATCTTACTTCTCTTATTGAAAATGGGTTGAGCTCTCCTTCGGGTGCTGGGGCAGGGTTAAGGATTATTGAGACGGTTGTGGCTGGAGCCTGATGTACTTCCACATTGGGGTTGTTCAGTATCTCTTTGGCTGCAGAGGTTCGGAGAGCAAATATGTACATGTCCATCTGTTCGTCGTTTAGCACAGCGGGGGCGATCTCGGCGGCGAATGCTTTGAAACCTATTTTGTCGACCGCTGGACCTGATTGTTGGTGGAGTGGTTGGAATTGAGCATATATTGGGATGATTGTTGATGTTATGAACAGCATACTGAATAATATTGGCAGGATTATTTGATACTTACTTAATCGCCGTTCAGGATTGTTGGATGGAGTTTGAGCCATACTTTCTCTTCTCCTTTATCTAAGTGCTGGGTTTTCTGAAGGATATGAGTGAATATCCTGTTACTGCTATGGCAATAACTGCCAAGGCTGCTACGCCCCAGATTTGATATGTTACCATGTTCGATTGGGAGTCTACACTTTCTTCTACACTTGTTATTCTTTCTGTGAGAGTGTCTTCCAGGGACTCTATTCTTCCAATAATAGTGGTTTCTACGCTGGAGATATTTTCGCCTACTGGTGCTCCGAGTATAGCTATCTGAAGATCTTCAACTGTGTTGAGAAGTCTTTCTTCTATTGTGTCGAAGCCGAACTCCATATAGAAGGATGCTGTTGCTACATTACCAGAAGCGTCAAAGACTCTGATATCGTGAGCACCTTCACCTGATATTGGGATGAATGTTTTTAGTGAGAACTTTCCATCTGAATCAGTTCTTCCGCTACCTACTACGGCTCCACTTACTTCTAGAAATATGTCTTGATCTGGTTGGAAGTCGAAGCCTTGGATTACTATGTCTTTTCCTCCTGCTCCAGAAGGTGGACTGAGGAAGATAGATGAGGATCGAATAGGTGATAATCTTGCAAAAGCTATTTTCTGGTTGTATCCACCAAGCTCTCCTAAACGTCCATCTGACCACACCATAAAGACATCATTTTCGGTTGTCTCAATCGCATAGTAGTCTCCCATGAATACACCATTTGGAAATGCGTAATTTGGATTTGTGGGGAAGTCGGTTACCCTTGAGTTCTCAAGCCATGTTTCGCCCCCATCTTCGGATACTGAGTAATAGATATGGAACCTCTTTTCGCTTTTATCGTCTCTAAAATCTCCCCACATAACGTGGATCTTTCCATTAGGATCTATGGATACTGCAGGGAGAAATTGATGTGTATCAGTCATATCGTCATTTACCTTCTGTGGGCGCGTCCAAGTGTTTCCATTATTTGTACTCCTGACGTGATAAACATCCCCGTCATCGATAGGTTTACCGGCTGGTCGCCCTATGTATACGATAGAAATTTCGTCATTGGGTCCTGTTGATATCTGGGGAAATGTTCCAGCCCAAGATCTGAAGAAAGCGGTTCTTGATGAATAATCAGGTTCAAAGAAATTTGATGCCACAACTGCATTTTCAAAAGTTCTACCTCCATCGTCTGATCTTGCAACCCAGATTTCAGCCATTCCTTCGAAGGCTGAGTCATCGGTTGAATCTAACCATGCTACATAGACAGTGCCGTCATCAGTAGTTACTGGTTGAGAGCCTTGCACAGTACGCTCTTCCGCTGAGAATTGCTCGCCACCTCCGCCTCCACCTACAACTTGTCGCACTGTTGGGCTCACATCAACTGGAGAACTCCAGGTTCTACCACCATCTTCTGATCTTACAAACCTAATAGTTGTATCAACAAATGGATTTTGGAAATTAAAAAGTCCTCCTCCAAGATAAGTGACTATTTCGTAGTGAACTTCAAATTCCGTATAGGTAACATAAATCACATCATTTGAGGGATCTTGTGCATTTGGGCCTACAGTCATCCATGGTTTATCCAGAAATCCAAGTGATATTGTTCCTACGACACCACTTTCGCCTGGTGCAGTTATGTCAGTTTTTACTTTGCTCCTTGCACTAGAGATAGGTGTTTCCCATGTGTATCCTCCGTCTTCAGATCTGGTTACAGCTATACTTGACACTTGTTCTTCAAATGGGGTACCGAAGAGGACAAATTCTTCGAAGCCCATAGAGATTGAAGCAATGTATGCATTTCCATTTCTGTCAAAGCCTACAACTGGATCTCCACCAGCTCCTAGGTCTCCGTCAATATATCTAGGTTGGAAAGGTCCATCCCAGGTTTGTCCTGCGTCTATGCTCACATATGAAACTACATTTGGGGCATTGTAATCTATTACTCCTACAATTAGATGTTCTGGGTCAAGCGGATTAACTGCGATATGCGGTTCCGTTTGAACCGGAGTGTTTCCTAGATCTCGTGTTATGAGTATGTTTCGACTGAATGTAGCTGTTGGGCTTCTGAAAGGTACAAGGGCAGCTGCTGCACCCTGCATTACTGGAGATCTAGCTCCAGTATCTTCAAGTGCTTCACCTCTCGTTTCACCTACTCTGTAATCTTTTCCTTCTATAGCTAGGGCGGATGAACCTGACATAAATTTGGCTGCGGGGATCAAACTACTGTCAATTCCCTCATGACCACTCCTTAGGAGTTCTTGAGGCTCTTCCGATACTGCCATTCCCATTAGAGCAGGCATAATCACCATAGATGCAAATAAGCTAAAAATTATGATTCGCTTCATGTATTTGGGGTAAAATATTCACAAGATAAAAGAGTTACCACTGATTAAATAGTGATAATGACTAATACGGTGTAGATTTAGCCTGCTGCTTCTATTGCAGCGTCTATATCTCGTATTATCTTTAGGTATGCTTCATTTATGAATTCATTGATTGAGGACCCATAAGTTTCCACCCCTTCGGGAGGGAGCAGGAGCCAGATGGCTACTTCTTCAAATGATGCATCAAAACCTGGATCACTCTCCACCCAATCGAAATAGATGTCTATACTATCAAGTATCTTGTCTACATCTCGACCTAATGATGCGTCGATATCGATTGCTAATTCTTTGATGAGTTCCCAGTATTCTTTGATTCCTGTTCTGGTGAAGTTGCTTTCTTTCCTGAGTTCTGTCAATAGTTTCTTGCCTGCTTCAAGTTGATTTATGGATCTTTCTGTGAGGATTAGTTGATTGCTTAATCTTTCGTATTGATCACTTTGGGATCTTGCTTCTTCAACTGCTTCTTTGAGTGCAAGCTTCTTTGCATCGAGATCTAGTAATGTGGCTGTAAGTGTTGAATTAGAAATAGCTAAAAGGGTTTGCAACCTTTCTTTTTCAAGAGTTTCATCGTTTAGTCTATTACGAAGATTCTGGGCTTCTTCTTGGGATTCAGATAGATCTGTTTCACTCTTCTGGAGGGCGTTATTTAGATCCTCTACATCTTTCTCTAGATCCAATACATTTGTTTTAAGTTCAGTTTCATTTTCAAGAGCAGTATTCAGCTCTGGTTGGAGATAGAAATATCCTAATGCCAATCCTATAATTAATCCTAATACTATTCCGATTATCCAGACATTTGATGAAGACATTTTCTGAATGCTCAAAGTCTTTTGCCTATAGCTTCTAGTTTGCCTTCACCTTTAAGAGTTTCATTTCTCTAAATTCTGACTGAATCATTATTTGGATAATGATTGATTAAATGATTATGCGGCTAAACACATGTTAATCTCAATAATCTGGGATTTGAAATATGTTTTGTACTAATTTTATTGTCTGAACCTTTTTGGTGCAAGAGGCGACATTTTTCTAAGTTGCTTTACTGAGCGTGGCAGAACTTCGAGGATATAGTCAACGTCTTCTTCTGTGTTGTTCTTACCGAGAGATATTCTGAGTGGACCACGTACATCAACTGCATCTAATCCGAGCGCAAGTAGGATTCGGCTTGCTTCTTCTGTTCTTGATGAACATGCTGATCTGCTTGATGCAGCTATTCCTTCCATATCTAAGCTCAGAACAAGGGATTCTCCTTCAATATAGAGGAAGCGTACATTGATGTGATTGGATAGGCGTTTCTTTGGATGACCGTTGAGATAGGTTTCATCTATTTCTAAAGCTCCGGTTATGAGTCTATCACGGAGCTTGGTAAGTTTCTTTGCTTCTTCATGCATTTCGTTCTCTCTAAGATCTATGGTTTTGGCGAAGCCCACTACTCCTGCGACATTGTGTGTTCCAGCTCTTAATCCGAATTCATGGTCTCCGCCGTGAAGATAAGGTTCCATTGTTACTTCTTTGTTGAGATATAGTGCACCTACTCCTTTTGGTCCATATGTTTTGTGGGCGTTCACTGTCATTATGTCTATATTCATTGCTTTGACGTCGATTGGGATCTTGCCGAAGGTTTGAACTGCGTCTGTATGGAAGTACGCACCATTTTCGTGACATAATCTTCCTATTTTTTTTATGTCCTGAATGGTCCCTATTTCGTTGTTGCCGTGAATAACTGAGACTAATGTTACACCATCTTTCAACACTTTTTCCAAGTATTCAAGGTCAAGTAGGCCTTGGGAGTCTACAGGTATGAACGTGATGTTTGATCCATTTTCTTTAAGCCACGTGGCAGGGTTATATATACAGGGATGTTCTATTGTTGATATTGCTATGTGTACTTTATTCAAGCCTTGCTGGAAGGCGTGACACTTTAACACCATGTTGTTTGCTTCTGTAGCACTTCCTGTAAATATTATTTCTTGGTTTTCGGCGTTCATAAATTTAGCTAGAGTCACTCGCGATTCTTCTAATGCACATTTTGCGTCCATCCCGTATGTGTTAAGGGATTCTGCGTTACCGTATTTTGTTGTTAAGTATGGCATCATAGTCTCTAAAACACGTGGATCTAGTGGTGTGGTTGCTGCGTTGTCTACGTAGATTGACCGCATTTTCTTACCGCACTATAGGTGGACAACTTTATCTTAAGAATGCTGTGAAAGTTAAAGTGTTTAAGAAATCTCTTTAAAGAAAATGTTAAGTGAATTTATAGCGACCTCATTTTTGGATCGATATCAATTCCTTCTGGAATGGTTAATACGAATGAGTATTTTCCATGAGATATTTCTGTAATGATTATGATATTGGACAGATTCTGATGATAATTATTCTGTATTAGATTTCGTTTCCAGTCATTTGGGTCGTTAAGGTTGCGTATCCAAATGTTTAATTCACTGTCCAATAATCCGGTAACTAAAAGATTATCATCATATACTCCGGGTGTTATTGTAATTGATTCTGTTGAATTAGCTGGTTCTGGAAATGATTCCACAGTTTTTATGAAGTCTCTGAATCAAAGTGATATCCCAAGTTGTATCAGAGAGTATACTGACTCGATTCGTTTGTATCCACTTAATTCTTTTTTTCCATATCCTTTGTTTGCTTCTTTCAGGATTTAGTTTTTATCATCGTCGTTATCTTTTTCTTAATATGTTGCGATAGTTTTTTAAAAGTATTTGATATGATACTATTAATTGGTGGTTGAAGAGGGTGCTAGGGATTTATTCAATTCTTCTTCAAATTCCGGAGGATTTGACTTTAGAGGTGGGTGGTCTTGGATCGATGAATTTTCTGAGAGGGTTTTATGTTTACACTGGGTCTGCGATGGGTCCTGGAGGAATTGGTGCAAGGATATCTAGACATCTTCGGACTGAGAAGAAGATATTTTGGCATATAGATTATTTGGTGATTAACCCGAGTGTCAAAGTTTTTGCGTTATTTAGGGCTGAGTCAAAGTGGAAGATGGAATGTGATGTTAACAAGTCCATAGTTTCGAATTTTGATGTATCAATTGTCTCTGGTTTTGGGTCAACTGATTGCAAGGCAGCTTGTGGGGGGCATCTTCTTTTTCTGAGGGATACTGGTTTTCAGATTTGTCTTAAAGGAATAGGGGAAGCATATCTTGCATCTGGATTGAATCCTGTAAGTACTTTAGTTTGAAGATTGTTGAATTAGTCAAAGATTTATGGTGTTAGTGTTTGGGTGGGCATATGGATTATGTAAGGCTCGGAAAAAGTGGGTTGGCGGTTCCTGCATTGGGGATGGGGACGTGGGGAAATGGTTTTCGTCCTGGCGCCTCGATTTCAAGAAGTGTTGATGCTTTAAGGAAGGGATTGAATCTCGGTATGACATTTATAGACACTGCTGAGAGCTATGGTTCTGGTTTTTCTGAGAAGATTGTTGGGGAAGCGATCAAAGGTCGACGTAATGAGGTAATTATCGCAACTAAGGTTTCAGCAAGTCATTTATCTTATGAAGATGTTTTGCGTTCTGCTGAAAAGAGTCTGAAACGTCTTAACATTGGATATATTGACCTGTATCAGATTCATTCGCCTAAAACCCCGATACCTGTTGACGAGACTATGAGGGCGATGGAACGTTTGATAGATGAAGGCAAGATTGGGGCTATTGGTGTAAGCAATTTTTCTGTTGATCAGACCATGGAGGCACAAGAGGCGTTATCTAAATGTGAATTGATGTCTAACCAGGTCAAATACAGCCTTTTGGATAGAGAAATTGAGTTTGACATACTGCCTTATTGTCAACGTGAAAAGATTACGGTTATAGCATATACTCCGATTGCAACAGGAGAGGTTCTTACAAGAAGAATCTCCGGTAGACTTCGTGAAATCGGGAATAAATATGGGAAAACTCCTATTCAGGTTGCATTAAACTGGCTGCTTATGAAGGATGGAGTTATTGCGATACCTAAGGCATTGAAATTAGAGCATTTGGAGGAGAATGTGGGTGCTGTAGGTTGGAAGTTATCTAATGAGGATATCAGGTTTTTAGAATCAGGTGTATGTTAACATAGCTTTGATTCTCAGATTAAAAATTAAGTCTTATGAATAAATAATCGATATTGAGATATATTTTAAGCGAATATCAGAATAATTTCCCTTTAGCAATTATATTAATAATAATTGCAATTAATGTGATTCGAATGTGGAGGGCCAGTCACTAAGATGAGTAAATTGCCTGTGTATCCATAAAAAATATTAAAATTCAGTAATTTAGTGCTATTTGCTTTGTTATTAGTTTTTTTTAGAGTCAAGTCTATGTGACCTAATATATGATAGTACTACTGATATGCTAAGTATTGTAAGAACTAAAGCTAGTGCCAGTTCTACGGGTATATGAATGAATACTGATAGTATCATTTTTGCGCCAATAAAGAATAATAGAATTATCAAAGTATGTCTGAAGTAATAGAATTTCTCCATAAGGCCTGCAAGTAGAAAATATAGGCTACGGAGTCCCAATAGAGCAAATACATTGGAGGTTATGAGTATGAAGGGATCGCTTGAAATGGCTAGAACAGCTGGGATTGAATCTATTGCAAACATAAGATCCGACATTTCTACCACTACTAATGCTACAAGCATTGGGGTTGCGTATCGAATTGTATTCTTTTTTACAAAGAACTGTTCTTTTTTCAATTCGGGGCTAAATGGAATGAATCTTCTCAATAGTTTGACACCGAAGTTTTTTTCGATCGTTATATTCTTCTCTTCTTTTCTGAGAAGTATTTTGAGGGCGGCATACACTAAAAGCGCACCAAACAGGTAGATCATGAAAGAAAATCTTTCAAGTAATGCTGCCCCAACAAGAATGAGTGGCACTCTCATTAAAATCGCGGTTAAAATACCTACTGAAAGAACTCTGTGTTGGTAAGCGTGTGGGATAGCAAGGGAAGTGAATATTAATGAAAAGACAAACATGTTATCGACGCTGAGAGATTTTTCTAGTGTGTATGCGGTTATGTATTCTAGAAATTTCTCTGTTCCTAAGCCCAGGAAGATCATTCCTGAGAAGAGTAGAGCTAACGATATCCAGGCAATCGTCCATTTTAGGGCTTGTTTGGTTTGTTGAACATTCGGGTCTTTTTCTTTTAGTTTTATTTGTTGATTTTCCCCTTTGTTTTGTCTCATTGAATTTTTGATCTTGCTGAAGAAACCAAGGTCTATGCTAAATCCTATGGTTATTATGGTAAGGAAGACCACCCATAAGAAGGAAGTATTGAATAAATTGATCAATTCATTATACCTGCATCACTTTTTTTCTTGTTTATTTGGGTGGATTCTGTATCAAGTTGATCTTCCAAAATAGTTGATTGAGTTGGATATTCGTTCGATATATTGAATTGTTAATCATTTGATCCATAACTTGAGTTAATGGTTCCAATTTGTTATTCAATAGTCATGGTTAATGTTGAACGGATACTCTTTAGGCCCCTTATCTTTTCGAAAGATGATTCTTTTAGATTTGGAAAGGAATCTGATTCAATCTTTACAACTGCATCATATATACCATATAGCTCATGTACCTCAGTTACATTTTCTATTGACTTGATATCATTTACAAGTTCTTTTTTATATCCTTTTTCTAAGTTTATAAGCATAATTGCACTTGGCACAAGACATAGTCATTTGAGATGACATATATATGATTTATATGTGACAGTATCTCTCTAAAGATTTAAATGAACTATTCCAATTAGTGTTTTGTGTAATTGGATCAAGATTTAGCCCCAAAAACCCCTCTAAGCAGAATAGGCAGAATACTCTTTGGATTAAATATTATTGGGTTAGTTGTAATATTTGCGTTAGGTCTTTATGGGTATTTGATTTTTGAGGGAACAATTCCTACACATTATGATTTTGCTGGAAACCCAGATGCTTATGGGTCAAGTCAAATATTTTTAATCATGATTCCGACTTTAAGCACCGCACCGGTTATAATAATGTTAATTTCGTATTATCGTTTTACTCTCATTAACAAGCATCCTTATCTCATTAATCTGCCAGCTTTTTACGCGTACATTCCAAAGATTGCTTTTGAGAAGCGTGGCTACTGGGTTAACAAATATTTTGAAGCCGTTCTTGCTTTAGGAGTCTTCACGACTGTTGAAATGATTGTAATATTATGGGGGATATACATTGCGTCAATAGAAGAGGTTCTCCCAAACTGGTTCTTACCAGTAATTCTACTTATGAGCTTCATTATGATTCCACCATTGATTTACTACTTTTACAAACTGTCTTTAAGAATAAAGAAGGAAACGATAGAATAAATTCACTAAATATTTTATTATCAATTGAAATAAAATTTAGGTTCAAAATATGTTTTTCAACGTAATATTATACCGATTTTTATATGTTAATCCACCATATTAATTTAGAACATAATCGGTGGCAGTTAATTGAAACAGAGTATAATTGTTGCTTGGAGAACTGAGAGATGGATTCAGATAAATGAGTCTAATAGCATTGGCATTGAAAAAATAATATAATTTTTCAGGTAAACCAATGTAAGATTGCTAAATGAAAAGTGGATATTTGCCCAAATTTTACTTCTTTCATTTCTCATTACCCAACCTGTTTTTGCGTCGATCGTTATCTTTCAATAATCTGATCTTGTGATACAGTAAGGAGAGAAATGGGTTACAAATTTCAGTATCTCCAGTGAAAAACTGCAAAAATTTTTCATCATTTATGTTCAAGCAAAATTAATTTGGTTTATTTCTTCTGGTGCAATGTCTTAATAGTGATAGTTTCCATAATAATCATAGATGCCGAAAGCTAAAATGTACAATAAACTGACATGTGAAGAAGAAATCATCATTATTCAGAAGGGTACAGAATCGCCATTCACCGGTAAGTACAATAACAATTGGGAGATGGGTATCTATAGCTGCAAACGGTGTGACGCGTTGCTGTATCGCTCGATAGACAAGTTCGATTCCCATTGCGGTTGGCCGAGCTTTGACGATGAGATCCAGGGTGCAGTAAAACGGATTCAAGATCTGGACGGCGTGCGTACGGAAATCGTATGCACAAATTGTGGTGGACACTTAGGACATGTTTTCCTCGGAGAGAAACTTACCGATAAGAATATTCGACATTGCGTGAACTCGATTTCAATGAGTTTTAAACCGGATGAGATGTCCCATTAATTGAAACGAGTAATCTTTGCGGGAGGCTGCTTCTGGGGGGTGGAACACTATTTTCAGAGGGTCAAGGGCGTAATTTCTACCAGCGTAGGTTATACCGGTGGATGTAAGGATAATCCTACTTACAAGGAAGTTTGCTCTGATGATACCGGTCATACAGAAGCTGTGGAAGTGGTTTATAACCCCGAGATAACATCATACGAAGAGTTGGCGAAACTATTCTTCGAAATCCACGACCCGACCCAGATGAACAGGCAGGGCCCTGATTTAGGCTCACAATATAGGTCAGAGATCTTTTACCTGAACGACGAACAGAGGATAACTTCTGAAAAACTGATCAAGATGCTAGAAGACAAGGGTTACAAGGTCGCAACTAAGGTCACCAAAGCAACTACGTTCTGGAAGGCCGAAGAGTACCATCAGGACTATTACAAAAAATCCCATTTGAAGGGAAGATAGAAGATGTTAGGGGCTAGTTATTTGAAAAAATATTCGCCAGCGAAAAGTATTATATTCAAGTAATTAATATTTTATTTTGGGGACGCTTGTCGATTCACAATAAAGCGGAATTCATAAAGTTGTGGTAGTTTACCCAAGACTAGAAAGAGATTCCCCCGTGGTGTAGGAGCCACATGCCTATGCCACATTTTTTTAGACGAAAAGAAGTTCAAATTCAATGAACCGTTGTAAATCAAAAAATGTTAGTGTTTTAAGGCGTTTTCATAGAAAAATGTATTAACTACAATCAAATATTAAAACCAGCTTTGAATGATACCTCTATATCGGTAATAATAATGGGAATTATATTGATGTTGGGCGTTTCGTTGGTTTTAATTTCGCAAGGTTACTTTGATGTACTTACACCTGAACCTAGAATGTCTTTAACTGAAATAAGTTTTGGTTCCGATGGAAGTGGGTGTGATATTGATTTTACCTTGGTAAACTCAGGGGATGCAGATGGATTTGCAGTTGTTGAACTTAGAACTGGGCCTGCAAAAAATTTAATTGAACAAAACCGTTATTTTGTGAAAGCAAATACGATGGACGAAAAGAAAATTTTTACAGATGCTATCCCATTTCAATATTGTAACAAACTACGAAATACAATTGGTATAACTCTAACTGAGCGTGGATAAACATCTTTTATTTCAAAGATCTTAGATGTTCTCTGAAAAGTGTTGTGGTAAAATATTCTGTGGTGATTAATTAAAAGTTAGTATGCTGTTGTTTGGGGTTTTTGTTGGCGAGACATTAATGTAGTGGTTTTTGTTGGGTTGTTTGTCATTGTCAATTATTAGAACTGTGGATTTGAGTAAGCGGTACGATAAATTGGTTGCTGTTGATAGTTTGAATCTTGAGATAAGAGAGGGAGAAGTCTTTGGGTTGCTTGGTCCTAATGGTGCAGGTAAGACTACGGTGATTCATATGTTGGCGACACTTTTGAAGCCTTCTTCTGGTTCTGGTTTTGTTAATGGTTTTGATATTAGGAAGCAGCCTGGCGATGTTCGTAGATCCATCGGCATAGTTTTTCAGGAGCCAAGTTCTGATGATATTTTGACTGGTTACGAGAATCTTCGTTTGCATGCTATGATGTATGGTGTTCCTGGAGATTTAGCGAGAAAAAGGATGGATGAACTTCTAGAGATTGTGGATCTTACGGACCGTAAAGATGATTTGGTTAAGAAGTATTCTGGGGGTATGCGGCGTAGGCTTGAGTTGGCCCGGGGGCTTCTCCACCGGCCCAAGATTTTGTTTCTTGATGAGCCTACTTTGGGTCTTGATCCTCAGAGCCGTGAGCATATTTGGCGTTACATTACGAAGATGGTGAAAGAGAAGAACATTACGGTTATTTTGACTACACATTATATGGAAGAGGCGGATATGTTGTGTGATAGGATTGGGATAATTGATCTTGGCAAGATTGTTATTCTTGATTCTCCAAGCAAGTTGAAGAAGGTTATTGGTGGTGATTTGATTAGGCTTCGAATTGTTAAGCCTAAATTGGATGAAGTTCGTAAGTTTGAGTTTGTGAAGAGTGTTTATTTTAATGATGGTGTTGTTACGTTGAAAATTGTGGATGCGAATAGACATCTTCAAGAGATTTTGGATGTTGTTGGGCGTGTTGAGTCGGTTGAGATGCGTTCCCCCACTCTTAATGATGTGTTTTTGCATTATACTGGACGACAGATTAGGGAAGAATCTCCGGAGGGAGGTTTCTATGACCGTGTTGCAACAGTTAGATCTGGAAGATAGGTGTTGATGTTTGAGTGAGTTAACTGGTTTGTTGGCTATTTGGTATCGTGAGTTCAAGGTGTTTACTCGTGAGAGGTCTCGAGTTGTTTCTTCTGTTTTGAATCCATTGTTGTTTCTTGTTATTTTTGGGGCGGGTCTAAGTTCAAGTGTGAGTATTGAAGGCATGAGTTATCAACGGTTTATTTATCCTGGGATTATTTCGATGGCTTTGCTCTTTACTTCGATCTATTATGGGGTGTATATTGTTTGGGATAAGATGATTGATTTTTTGAAGGAGGTTCTTGTTGCTCCTTTATCTAGAACCACAATTTTTTTGGGCAAGGTTTTAGGTGGAGTAACTGACGCGATGATTCAGGGTACTCTTCTCATTGTTATAGGGTTTTTTCTCAACATAAATTTCAATTTGTGGGGTCTTCCGCTCGCTTTTCTCATTATGATGATTACTGCTTCTGGATTTGTGGGTATCGGTCTTCTGATTGGTTCACTTATGGAGAGACCAGAAGGTTTTCAATTGATAGGTAGTTTCCTTTTGTTTCCACTTTTTCTGTTGTCAGGTGCATTGTTTCCTATTGATGATTTGCCTTCATGGTTGGCTCCGTTTACTTATGCTGATCCTCTTACATATTGTGTGGATGCTTTGAGGGTTGTACTTCTTGATGCAGGTCAATTTCCGTTGTATTTTGATTTAACGGTTCTTACTTTATTTGCTATTGGGACCACTATTTTAGGTA
>Ga0187827_10002714_pt1 | contig 23777 bp, 23 predicted proteins | sample ETNtaG_39_FD_167969 | JGI IMG/M metagenome (GOLD analysis project Ga0187827, IMG submission 167969) | Marine microbial and viral communities from oxygen minimum zone, Eastern Pacific Ocean - ETNP2014_SV_150_PacBio MetaG (Illumina Assembly) | ecosystem: Environmental > Aquatic > Marine > Hypoxic... | reverse complement strand
CGGCGAATGCCGGCGATCAACCCAGTATAGCCCTGTTCCGCCAGCAAGCCCTTGAGACCGGCGGTCTTGCGTGCCGCCGAGCGCGCCGCGGGCGGCAGGCTGGGATCCATTTCCTCGACCGGCGGGCAGTCGCGCAGCACCAGATTGAGATCCCATTCCTTCACATATTCGTCGCGGAAGGCGTACATCTCGGGAAATTTCTTGCCAGTATCGACATGCGCCACCGGGAACGGGACATGGCCGAAGAAGGCTTTCTTCGCCAGCCACATCATGACGTTCGAATCCTTGCCCAGCGACCACAGCATCGCCAGCTTGTCGATGCTATTGAACGCCTCGCGAAAAATATAGATGCTGCGACTTTCCAGTCGGTCGAGTTGGCTCGCCATATATTCGGACTTTTTGCTGTTTCACAGCGCCTATGGCGCCTGTCGGGGGCGAGTGATACGGAATTTCTCGGTTTCCCGCAACCGGGATATTGCGCTGCGGCATCACCCTCGACCACATGTAGACTCTGCAATATTTATTGTTCACGGATTGAACAATAAGCCTTGACGTCTATGTTCACTTCCTGAACACTAACACCGATTCGTTTGCCTGGGCGCGGTTCCGCACCCGGAATGGCGGTAGCGTTGTCGCACGTCATCGCGTCAGACGCCCCATGCCCGCCCGACGCATCTCCACCACATGATGAAAAATTCACTCCGCATCCAACCCACGTGATCGATCGCGACGCCCGTGCCGACGCGATCATCCGCGACCTGCTCGAGCGCATCGACAGCGACGAGGAGATCAATCAACGCGCGCTGGCCAGCGCGCTCGGCATCGCGCTCGGCATGACCAACGCCTACCTCAAACGCTGCGTCAAGAAAGGCTGGGTCAAGGTCCGCCAGGTGCCGGCGCGGCGCTACCGCTATTACCTGACGCCTAAGGGCTTCGCCGAGAAGACCCGCCTGACGGCGGAGTATTTCTCCGATTCCTTGAAGTTCTTCTGCCGCGCGCGGCAGAGTTTCGAGCGCCTCTATGGCGATTTCGAGGCCCAGGGGGTGCACCGGGTGATCCTCTGCGGCGCCGACGAACTCACCGAGATCGCCATTCTCTGCGCCTTCAATCGTGGTATCGACGTGGTCGGCGTGGTGCGCGGCGACGGGCGCGACGACGATGTCGGCGGCATGCCGGCGCTCGACCGCATCACCCCGCCCGCCGCCGACCGCTGGGTCATCGCGACGACGCGCGATGCCGCCACCGTCTTCGAGGTGACGGTGGTCGGGCATGCCGGCCAAACCGTAGTCTATCCCGATTTGTTGGCCAGTGTGATGGGCGAACGCGCGTGATCGGGCGGCGTTCAGTTCTCCGGCCACGTCGACGGATCGAACAGCTCGGCGGGTGCCCCAGCGGCCAAGTCGCGCGCGCGTTCGATAAGGTCCGGATCGACGGTGCGCGCAGCGGCGGCGGCGATTTCCTCGATTTGGCCCGGTGTTTCCGCCCCCACCACCACGGATCCGACCTCGGCACGGGCCAATACAGTGGCGAGCGCGAGGGTCAGCGGATCGCTTCCCGCCGCCGCGCACAGCGCGTGAAATTCTCCCAGCACGCCGCGCGCGGCGGTCAAATGCCCGGGCAATGCGGCGGGATCGAGAAAAATCAGCCCCTGGACGAACACACTGCGCGCGAACACCACCACACCGGCTTCCGCGCAGGCGCCCAGCACGCCGCTTATCACCATGCGCAGGTTGAACAGGCTGAGCGGCAGCTGGATCGCCGCCAAACCCTCGACGTCGAGCGCCCGCATCGCCTGCTCGGCCGTGTAGACCGAGGCGCCGAACGCGGCGATCCGCCCGGTTTCCACAAGCGCCCTCAGTGCATCGGCGACCGCCGGATCGGCGAGATCGTCGACATCGTGCACCAAATAGGCGGTCAGACGATTTTGCCCGAGCGCCGCTTCGGATTGCTCAAAAATTTGGACGACCGCTTCGCCGGCCAGCCGCGGCAACTTGGATATCACCATCGCCTCGTGATGGCCGTCGCCCAGCCAGCCGCCCAACCGCGCTTCGGCGTCGCCATAAGCGCGCGCGGTATCGAAACTGCGGATACCGAGGTCCCAGGCACGGTCGAGCAATGCCGCGGCCGTCGCATCATCGGGGCGACCGGCGCGGTTAGCGATGCCATAGCGCAGGCCGAGTTGTGCCGTGCCAAGGGTAAGCCGGGTCGGGTGCAGCGAGGATTTTATCACGGTGGCGCGCGCTCCCTGGCGTTATTGCCCCGCAGCGAATACAGCACCGCCCGGCGTTTTGCCAACGCCTTACCCGGCGACCACCGAATTCCATGACCGAAACACCGATCATTCCTCTCGCCGTGCCCGACCTGCGTGGCAATGAGGCCGCCTATCTCGCGCGCTGCGTCGCCGAGAATTGGGTATCGTCCGCCGGCCCGCAGGTGCGCGCGCTCGAGGCGCGCATGGCGCAGCTCTGCGGCGTCGACCACGCGGTGGCCACGGTCAATGGGACGACCGCGCTCCACCTCGCGCTGATCACCGCCGGCGTCGGCCCCGGCGATCTCGTCGCGATCCCCGATTTCACTTTCGTCGCCACCGCCAACGCTGTCGTCCATGCCGGCGCGCGCGCGCTTCTGCTCGATGTGACCGAACAAAGCTGGACCCTCGATCCCACCTGCCTCGCGCGCGCCTTCGACGATCATGGCGAGGCGATCACCGCGGTGGTCCCGGTGCACGCGCTCGGTCATCCGGCCGACATGGATGCGATCACCGCGCTCGCCCGCGCTCACGACGTGCCGGTGATCGAGGACGCGGCGGGGGCCGTCGGCGCGCTCTATCGCGATCGTCCCGTCGGCGGCCTCGGCGACGCGGCGATCTTCAGCTTCAACGGCAACAAGACGGTGACTGCCGGCGGCGGCGGTGCGATCACTACACAAGAGGGCAACTGGGCCGGCCGCGCGCGCTCGTTGTCGGCCCAGGCGCGCGACGGCGACGCCTATCGCCATGGCGAGGTCGGCTTCAATTATCGCATGCCCAATATCAACGCCGCGCTTGCCCTCGCCCAGCTCGAGCGTCTCGACGACATGGTGGCGATCAAGCGCGCGATCGCGGCGCGTTACGACGACGCCTTGGCCGGGCGCGAGGATCTGGCGCCGATGCCGCGCCCCGACTGGGCGACCAGCGCTTGCTGGCTCTATTCAGTGCGTTGCGCCGACCCCGCCGTCGCGGTGGCGCTGGTCGATCATTTGGCGACCGCGCGCATCACCGCCCGCGTCGCCTGGCAAAGCCTGTCCGGACAAACCCCGTTCGCCGCCATGCCAACCCACTTGACCGGCGTCGCCGCACGGCTGTCGGGTTCCGTGGTGTCGCTGCCGTGCAGCACCTCGCTTGGCGAGGCCGAACAGCAACGGGTGATCGCGGCGCTGGCGGAATGGCGCGGAGCTTGCATATGAATTTTCTCCTGATCGGCGCCGGCGGACATACCAAGGCGGTCCGCGAGGCGGTCGCAGCAGCCGGTGACATTGTGACCGCCTATGTCGATCCCAGACCCGCCGCGTGGCTTGAAGTCCACCATATCGCCGACGATGCGACGGCCTACGCCTACGACGAGACGGCTGGCATTGTGATCGGCATCGGCGGTGTCGACCCCGCCGCTTTGCGCCGCCGGCTCGCCGTCCTCGACCGCTATCTCGGCGCCGGGCGCGCGGCGGCCCCGGTGCGTCATGCCGACGCCTCGGTCAGTCGCTCCGCCGACCTAGGCGTCGGCGCGATCGTGCTCGCCGGCGCGGTGGTCCAGCCTGGCGCGACGCTCGCCCGCGGCGCCATCGTCAACAGCCAAGCCCTGCTCGAACATGATTGCACCCTCGGCGCCGGCAGCCATGTCGCGCCCGGTGCCATGGTGCTCGGCGACTGCACGATCGGCGACTGTGTGATGATCGGCGCCGGCGCCGTGGTGCTGCCGGCGAGCACCGTCCCCGACGACACCCTGATTCCAGCGATGAGCCGCTATCCGCGATGACCGAGCCCATGCCGATCGTCATCGCCGAGGCCGGCGTCAATCACAATGGCGATCTGGCGCGCGCCCGCGACATGGTCGCGGCCGCCGCCGAGGCCGGTGCCGACTACGTCAAATTTCAAGCGTTTTCCGCCGCCAGCCTGGTTGCCGCCGGGGCCGGGACCGCGGCCTACCAGGCGGAAAATACCGGCAAGAGCGATCAGGCCGACCTGCTCGCCGATCTCGAAATCGGCCGCGACGGCATGGCCTCGCTCGCCGCTACGTGCGGCCGGCACGGCATTCGCTTTCTCTGCACCCCGTTCGATGTCGCCGCTGCCGCCGACCTCATCGCCCTCGGCATGGATCGCATCAAGATCGCCTCCGGAGAGCTTACCAATGTCGAGGCGCTCGCCACCTTCGCCGGCTTCGGCCTACCGCTGATCCTGTCCACCGGCATGACCACGCTTGACGAAGTCGGTGCCGCGCTCGCGGTGCTCGAGGACGGTGGCGCCGACGATGTCACACTGCTCCATTGCACCTCGCTCTACCCGGCGCCGGCCGAGACCCTCAATTTGCGCGCGATGGTGACCATGGCAGAACGTTTCGCCCGCCCGGTCGGCTATTCCGACCATAGCCTCGACGATTACGCCTCGATCGCCGCGGTCGCGCTCGGCGCCAGCGTCATCGAAAAACATTTCACCCTCGACCGTTCGTTGCCGGGGCCGGACCACCAAGCCTCGCTCGAGCCGCACGCGCTGGCGGCGATGATTGCCAGGCTGCGCCTTACCGCGACCGCGCTCGGCGACGGCGAGAAGCGCCCCGCGCCCGGCGAGATCGAGACCGCGGCACTGGTGCGACGCAGCTGGCACGCGACACGGACACTCACCGCCGGCGCGGTGGTGGCGGCGACCGACGTGGTGCTCAAGCGCCCCGCCGACGGCCTCGACCCCGCGTCATCGCCGGTCGGCCAAACGCTCGCCAATGCGATCGATGGTGGGGCACCGGTACGTTCCGGTGATCTCTCATGACCCGGCTGCTCAGCATTTCGTCGAGTCGCGCCGATGTCGGCATTTTGCAGCCTGTATGGCGCGCCGCGGCGGCCGAGAGCGACCTCCACGTCCTGTTGACCGGCATGCATTGCGCCGCGACCGCCGGCGACATCGAGGTGCCCGCGTCCGCCACCCTACATCGTGGCGGCGCCGATCTCGCCGGCGCGACCGCCTCCGAGGCGGCGCGCGCCATGGCGGCTGTCGGAACGGCGACCGCCGCATGCCTCGATACGGTCGATCCCGATGCGGTACTGGTGGTCGGTGACCGTCTCGACATGCTGCCGGCCGCGACCGCGACGGTGCCCTACAATGTGCCGCTGGTGCACCTCCACGGCGGCGAGATCACCGAGGGTGCACTCGACGATCGGGTGCGCCACGCGATCACCAAACTCGCCCATCTTCATTGCGTCTCCAGCGAAGGCGCGCGTCGCCGTCTGATCGCGATGGGCGAGGCCGAGGCGCGGATTCACCTCACCGGCGCGCCTGGCCTCGATACCCTGCGCGCGGCGCCGGAAATGACCGCCGCCGATTTCGCCGATGCGTTGGGGATGCGCGATATCGCTGGTCTGCGCTTGGTCACCGTCCATCCCGAGACCAACGCGAAACAGCCCCTGGCGGCCCTCGAAGCCGTGCTCGCGGCGCTCGACGCGGAGCCTCTGCCGACCCTGTTCACCGCGCCTAACAGCGATCCAGGCGGCGCCCGCGTGCGCGCCCAAATTTCGGATTTTGTGGAGCAACGGCGGTGGGCCTCCTTCACCGAATCGCTCGGCTCGCGGCTCTATCCCAACGCGCTGCGCCATGCCGCGCTGATGCTCGGCAATTCGTCGAGCGGACTCATCGAGGCCGGCCTGTTCGGCTTACCGGTAATCGATGTCGGCGACCGCCAGGGCGGCCGCGAATACGGCGCCAACGTAACCCGCGTGGCGAATGACGCCACCTCCATCAAGGCGGTACTCGCCGGCCTCGGCGCGCGCCCTGAGCGCCGTGCCCTCGTGTCTCTCTATGGCGACGGCCGATCGGGGCCACGTGTCGCCGAGGCCTGGCGCGCGGCCGCCGAGGAGCCTGGGCTGATGCGTAAACCGGCGCCGGTGATCGATCTGCCGGCACTAGAGGCCTCGTCATGCTGAACCATGGCGCGACCATTTTCATGCAGGCCCACTCGCAGTATCTTGGGCTCTTGGTCGGGGTGGCGCGGCGCCTGCGCGGCGATCTCGATGCCGCCGTCCATCTCTATTGCGCCAATGCCCAAGAACTCGCCCACTACAGGCGGATCGATCCCGACGGCACGCTGTTCGCCTCGATCACCGCCGACAATCACCTCTACCCCAATGCCGAAAAGCCGGTGGCGAACGCGGCCGCGGTGATCGACGAAGCGCGCGCCAACGAAAGTTGGCTTGGCCTGCCGATCAACACCTTGGCGCTTGCCGACCGCCATCTCGGGCGCGGCTATGCTCTCGGTGGCTTCAATCATCCGCGCTCGCGCCGTTCCGAGCTCACCAGCTACGAGCAGATGCTGCAGGGGTTCAACGCCCAAATCGCTTTCTGGCGTGACGAGATCGAAAAACATCGCCCCGCCCTGGTGATCAATGGTGGCTGGGTGCCGGCCAAGGTCGTCGGCCGCCTCGGCGTGCCGTTCCGCACCCTCGCGGGATCGCGGTACAAGAATCTGCACCAATGGGCGCACAACGAATATTTCGAGAATCCCGCGGTCGACGCGGCCTATCGCGCGCTCGCCGGATCCGCCGATGTGGCGGCCGAGATCGAGGCGCCCTACGATTCGCATTTGACCCTGCGCGGCAGGTCGGTCGCCGCGTCGAGCACCCTCGACCTGGTGCGCGGTCTCGCCGACCGGTTGCTGCGCCATGCCTGGTGGAACTTGCGCGGCTACGAAAAGGCCAAGGGCTACTACATGACCGACGAGATGCGCTATCTCGTGCTGCGCTGGCGCGATCGACGCTTGCTCGAAAAACGTGCAACGCTGCGGCTCGCGGATCTGTCGGACCGACCGTTCGTCTATTACCCGCTGCATATGGAGCCGGAGATCGCGCTCCAGGGCATGTCGCCGGAATATTTCTTCCAACTCGGCTGTATCGCCGCGATCTCGCGCGATCTGCCCGCCGGAACCCTGTTGGTGGTCAAGGAGACCCTGGCCGCCCTCGGGCGCCGCCCGGCGGATTTTTACGACCAGATTCGCGCTTTCAAGAACGTGGTGATGATCGACCCCTTGGAATTTGGGCTAGACGTGGTTCGCCAATGCGCGGCGGTGGCGACGATCACCGGAACCGGCGGCTTCGAGGGCGCGGTGATGGGCAAACCAGTGATCTCTTTCGGACGCCACAATCAATATAATTTCTTGCCCCATGTCTCGCTGGTAACCGACGAATCGAAGCTCGCCGAACACATACGCGACGCCCTCGACGAGGACTCCGATTACGCCGCGCGACAGCGCGACGGCGCGCGCTTTCTGGCCGCCGTCAAGGCGTCGTCTTTCGATCTCGAAGGTTTCGACGTGCTCAATGCCGCGTCCGTCGAGGACGTGGTTGTCGACCGCGCCTACACGGCGCTTCATGAAAGCCTGGGCGCTCGCCTAGTGGCGGCGGTGTCGTAAATCATGGTGATCTGGACTACCGGCCTTTCCGGTGCCGGCAAGACAACCCTCAGCGAGGCGCTTTTCGCTCTCCTCAAGCCGCGCCTACCGGAACTCGCGCTGATCGACGGCGATGCCGTGCGCGCGCTGTTCGGCCCCAGCCTCGGTTACCGCGAGGAAGACCGCGTGGTGCAGATCCAAAGGCTGCAACAGCTCGCTCTGATGATGTCGCGTCAGGGCCTGATCGCGGTCGTCGCGGCGCTCTACAGCCACCCCGATCTGCTGCGCTGGAATCGTGAAAATTTTGCCGACTATTTCGAAGTCTTGCTCGACGCCCCGGTCGATTTCGTCACGGCGCGCGACGCCAAGGGACTGTACCGCTCCGCCGCCGAGAAAGAGGCGCCGCAAGTTGTCGGCCTCGACATACCGTGGCATCGCCCCGAGAATCCCGACCTGGTAATCGACGCCACGGGCGGCGAGTCTCCGGAAGCGCTCGCCCGTCGCCTGGCGCTCGCGGTGCCACGCCTCGCCAATGCCATGGTGCCCGCCTGACGATGGCCGAACTCGCTCTCAATCGCCGCCAGTATCTCGAACTCGAGAAACTCGGTCTCGGCGTTTTTCGCCCCCTCGCGGGATTTATGACCGAAGCGCAATTTCATGGCGCGGTCGACGATATGCGCCTGCCGAGCGGCGAAGTATTTCCCCTGCCCGTGGTGCTTGATGTCGGCGATGACGATGCGGCGGCCCTGCGCGGCGCCGATCGGGTCGCGTTGACCCATCGCGGCGTCGCGGTTGGGGCGCTCGACGTCGAAAGCGTCTTCACCTGCGACAAGACGCGGGTCGCCGAGCGCGTCTATGGCACCACCGACCACAAACATCCCGGGGTGCGCCATTTTCTCGACGCCGGATCATGGTTCGTCGGCGGCCCGGTAACCTTGACCGAGCGCGTGCCCGACGCGCTATCGGCCCACGAACTGACGCCGAAAGAAACCACGGCGACCTTCCGCGAGCGCGGCTGGAAGACCGTGGTGGGGTTTCAGACCCGCAACGTGCCCCACCGCGCCCACGAATATCTCTTGCGCGTCGCCTTGGAAGTCGCCGACGGTTTGTTCGTGCAGCCGCTTCTCGGGCGCAAGAAGGTCGGCGATTTCACCCCCGATGCCATTCTCACCGGCTATCGAACCTTGATTGGCGGCTTTCTTCCCGCCGACCGTTTGGTGCTCGGCATTCTGTCGACTTCGATGCGCTACGCCGGCCCGCGCGAGGCCGTGTTCCACGCGATCATCCGGCGCAACTACGGCTGCACCCATTTCATCGTCGGCCGCGATCACGCCGGGGTCGGCGACTACTACGGCAAATACGATGCGCATCGTTTGATCGGCGAGGTCCAGAGCGAACTCGGTATCGAGATCCTGCGCCTTTCCGGCCCGTTCTATTGCCGCGCCTGCGACGGCATTGTCACTGAACGCACCTGCGCCCACGTGAAGTCTTCGCCGGATCAGGTGGCGGAGATCAGCGGCACCGATATGCGCGCGATTCTGCTCGATGGCCGCGAACCCGACCCGCATCTCATGCGCCCCGAAGTCGTCGCCGCGTTGCGCGGGCGGGACTTGTTCATCGAGGAAGACAGCGAATGAATCGAACCAAGATCGTCGCCACTATCGGGCCCGCCACCAGCACCCCCGACAGCCTGCGTCAATTGGCCGACGCCGGCATGAGCGTGGCCCGGCTCAACGGCTCGCATGCCGATCTCGATTGGCACGCCGCGACGATCCGCACGATCCGCGAAACACTGCCCGACACGCCGATCCTGCTCGACATTCCGGGCCGCAAAATCCGCACCACCTTGCTCGAATTCGAGCCCAGTTTCGTCACCGGCGAGACCATCATTCTGACCACCGAAACCGACCACGACGGGCGCGAAAAAGTGCCCGTCAATTACCCCCATCTGCACGAGGATCTGAGCGTCGGCGATACCGTGCTCGCCGACGATGGCACCTTGCGCTTTACCGTGGTCGCGGTCGCGGGGCGCGATATCACCTGCCGCGCCGAGGTCGACGGCACGCTGAAGAGCCGCAAGGGCATCAATGTTCCGAACGTCAACCTCAAGACTGAGTTGGTGACCGAACGGGATCATTTGATGATGGCGTTCGCGCGCGACAATGGCGTCGATTTCGTCGGCGTCAGCTTTGTCGAGTCCGCCGACCATGTCGAGGCGATTCGCGCCCTGGCGAACGGCAGCTGGCCGCGCATCGTCGCCAAGATCGAGAACCGCGGCGGCCTCGATCATATGGAGGAAGTCATTGCCGCCACCGACGCGGTGATGATCGACCGTGGCGACCTCTCGGTCGAAACCGGGCTCGAGACCCTCGGCGTGTTCCAGAAACAGATCCTCGCCGCCGCCCGCGAGCATGCCAAGCCGGTCATCATCGCCACCGAGATGCTGCATTCGATGATCGACAATCCGTTTCCCACCAAGGCCGAGGTCAGCGACATTTCGAACGCCGTTCTCGACGGCTCGGCCGCGACCATGCTGTCCGGCGAAACCGCGGTCGGCGCCCATCCGGTCGAGGCGGTCTCGGTCATGCAGCGGGTGGCGAGCGCCGCCGAGACCCATCAACAGAACCAACTCGATACCCAGCGCGACGCGACGTCGGGCAAGGCGGTGCCGCAGGTCATGAGCGATGCCATCGCCATGGTTTGCCGTTCGCTGCCGATCACCAAGATCATCGCCATCACGATTTCCGGTTTCGCCGCGCGCAGCATCGCCGCGCGCAATCCGCGTCAGCCAATCCTCGCGGTCAGCAACGACGCGATGGCGGCGCGCAGTTTCAACCTGTTTCCCGGCACCACCGGTGTCCACGTCGATATCCCTTTTACCCGCACCAGCACCGACCATATACCGGCGTGCCTCGGCGCCTTGTGGGGCAGCGGCCTGATCGTCGAGGACGATTTTCTGCTGGTCACCGCCGTGGCCTATCCGGATTCGGGCAATCGCATGAATATGATCGAGACCCACAGCGCAGCGGACCTAATTCGCGCGCTCGGTTGGGCGCCGCGCTGAACCATGTCGTCGGCGCCACCAAAACGCGTGACCATCGCCGACGTGCGGCGCTCGTTCAATGCCAAGGGCGGCAAGGATCCGTGGCTGCTCGGCCATGTTTTCCGCCCCCTCGCGGCGCTGGTCACGCCGCCGTTCTACAATGCCGGACTCAGCGGCAACGCGGTCACCGCCTTGCGCGCGCTGGCCGCGATCGCCGCCGTCGTTGGACTGGCGCTCGGCGCGCCCGGATGGCTGCCGGCGGTCGTCGTGCTCGCCTATCTCGGCTTCATCCTCGATTGCATCGACGGCAATGTGGTTCGGCTTTCCAACACCGCGAGCTACTACGGCAAATTCGCCGATGGTCTCGCCGACGGGGTGTTCGTTTTTCTCGCGCCGTTCGCCGCCGGGTTCGGGGCCTGGCTCGCCGGTGGTCCGGCCTCGGTGTTGCTGCTCGGCGCGCTGGTCACCATCGCCGCGCTGTTCGCCCAGATGGTGCGCAATCGCCTGAGCTTCTTTCGCGAATGGATGATCTCGCAAACCGACCCTCTCGACGATACCGTGAGCGCCCGCCTGGCACCGGCCCAGGAATGGGAACGGCGCGCGCTCGGCCTCATGGTCAATGTCAGTTTCGTCGCGCCCCTGGTCTTGCTCTTGCCCTTCGGTGTGGAAAAATTCGTCCTCCTTCTCGTGGTGACCCAATTGCCCGCTGATCTGGTGGTGACCGTCCTCACTCTGTGGCAGGCGAATATTATGCTCAGACGCTGGCGTCGCAGTATCCATGCCAATCCTTGATCCCGTCGCGCCGCCGCCGCGCCTCATCGCGCGCCTCGATATCAAGGGGCCGAACGTGATCAAGGGCATTCATCTCGAAGGTTTGCGCGTGGTCGGCCAACCTGGCAATATCGCGCGCCGCTATTACCGCCAAGGCATCGACGAGATCGTTTACATGGACACCGTCGCCTCGCTTTACGGGCGCAACAACATCCTCGACGTGGTCGAGGCGGCGGCGGCCGACATCTTCGTACCGCTCACCGTCGGCGGCGGCATTCGAGAAATCGACGATATCGTCGCGGCGTTGCGCAGTGGCGCCGACAAAGTGGCGGTCAATACCGCGGCAATCGCCCGCCCCGACTTTATCCGCGAGGCCGCGCAAAGCTTCGGCAGCCAGTGCATCGTGCTTTCGGTCGAGGCCAAGGCGCGTGGCCCCGGTCGCTGGGAGGCGCTCACCGACAATGGCCGCCAACGCACCGACGTCGATGTCCTCGACTGGGTGGTCGAGGCCGAATCGCTCGGCGTCGGCGAAATTCTCTTGACCTCGGTCGATCGCGAAGGCACCCGCAAGGGCTTTGATCATGATCTGTTTCGCGCGGTTCGGGCGCGGGTCGGTATCCCGGTGATTGGCTGTGGAGGCGCGGGTAAGGCAGATCATGTCGCCGAAGCGGTCCGCGACGATGGGCTCGATGCAGTCGCCTGCGCCAGCATTTTTCACTATGACACCTGCCCGGTTTCCGATCTCAAATGCGCGCTCGCGGACACCGGCGTCACGGTGCGACATTGACCGCCCCATGATCGCCGTCATCGACTATGGCCGGGGCAATTTATTCAGCATCGGTCAGGCATTGCGCCACCTCGACGCTGAGTTCGAGGTTTCGTCCGCGCCCGATGTCGTGGCGGCGGCGGATCGCATCATATTCCCCGGTGTCGGCGCTTTCGCCGATGCAATGGCGGGCTTGCAGGAACGTGGTCTCGTCGAACCACTCAAGGCGGCGGCCAGGGCCGGCACACCGATTCTCGGTATCTGCGTCGGCTGTCAACTGATGCTGTCGCGCAGCGAGGAGTTCGGTGATCACACCGGTCTCGACTTGATCCCCGGAACGGTGAAACGCCTCCCACCGCCGGATGGGAATGACGCGATGACCATCCGGATTCCCAATGTCGGTTGGCGTCGGTTGAGCACACGGCCCGACGCGCCGGTGCTTGGCGAGACCGGTGCCGACGACATGATGTATTTCGTCCATTCCTACGCGCCCATGGTAAGCGACCCCGCTACCATTGCCGCGACCACCATGATCAACGGCGCCTCAATCCCCGTGGCGATCGCGCAGGGTGCTTTGGTCGGGGTACAGTTTCACCCAGAGAAAAGTGGGCCGGCCGGCCTCCGGTTGTTGGAACGGTTCGTGGCAAGGCAGTTTCATGGTTAGAAAGCGCGCGAAGTTGGCCTTGTTCTGCGGCATCGCGGTGCTGGCCATGGTCATCTTGGGGGTCGTTGGATCTGGCCCAGTCTACGACAAAGTGGTTGATTTGCGTTACCGTTTCCAGCTGCTGGAACGGCGGGTGGGATCGCTGGGCGAGGTTCAATCGGCCGCGCTGGTCCGCCATCAAGCGGCGCGCGGCGACGCTCGGTTCGATGCCCCGTCCGTGACGGGCCAGGATTCGGGGAACTGGGCCTTGATCGGCGGCAACGGTATCGCCGGGAGCTGGCCCGGCGGTCATTTCATTAAGACGAAGGCACTCGCCGTGCTGGGCGACGACCTCTATGTCGGATTACTCGCCCCGGAGCGGGGAGAGGCAGCGATTTGGCATTTTGACGGTACCGTCTGGACCCGCATCGCGGACGCCGACCGCATACCGGAGTGGCGAACCGCGACTTATGTTCAATCGCTCCGTGCCGACCGCGATCGTCTCTACGCCGGCGTCGATAACCGTGTCTGGCAATTGTCCGATGGGCTCTGGAGTCCAGTCACGGACGCCGATGGTTCTGTCCCCTGGCCAGACCACGCCAATACCTACGCGCTCACGATTGTCGATGGCGAACCGGTGGTTGGTTTGACCGGAGGCGCGGCGCGAGTCTTTCGCCATGTCGACGGGCGCTGGGCGGAAATGTCAGAGGGCTTGCCGCAAAGTTTCGCCGATGGCATCTATGAGCTCCATCAACATGACGACGGGCAACTCTACGCTGGTGTGATGTCAATCGCCGGACCGGGGCTGGTCTATCGGCGTGACGGTGATCATTGGTTGCTGATCGGCGGCGGTGGAGTGCAGGGCAGCTGGCTCTCGCCCGGATCGAACTATCCGTTGAGCTTCTCAAGCTATCAGGGGCAATTGGTGGTAACCCTCAATCGCAATCCCCAGGTCGCTGGGAATTTCGTCTCGATTTGGGCGCTGCGAGAAGATCAATGGCACCCGGTGGGCGCGCCGCGTACGCCGGGGTCATGGGCGGAGACCGATAATTTCAATGCCAGCCTAGTTTATCGGAATCGCCTTGTCGTCGGTGCTGGCGGGCGTCCAGCCAGCAATGCCGGGGTATGGGTATTTGACGCGGACGGGCAATGGCGTGAATTCGGCGGCCATGGCGTTAACGGCTCGTGGTCGGCCGACCGGGCCCGGATGAGCGGCAGTCGTCACGCCACCGCGGAATATGTTTATCGTCTGATCGAATGGCGCGGCCTTTTGGTCGCGGGCTTTGGCGATGCTACCGGAGCCGCACAAGTCTGGGCCTTTACGCCGGACAATAAGTAATTGATGGAGACAAGATGACGATCCGACAAGACCAAAAGCAGCCGGCCCAGGGCGAAAAGCCTCTGGAAGTCAAATACGGTTTGCCCGCCGAGGTGGCATTCTGCAAACGCTGCGTGATCTCCAATCAACGGCCCTCCTCGGCGGTCGAATTCCGGCATTCGCGCGACTCGAAGAAAGTCACCATCCGCTTCGACGAAGAGGGAATTTGTGACGCCTGCCGCTATGCCGAACGCAAGGACAGGGAATTCGACTGGGACGAACGCGAGCGCCAACTGATAGCCGTGTGTGACAAGTATCGGTCCCGAAACGGCTCCTACGATTGTCTGGTGCCGGGCTCGGGCGGCAAGGACTCGGTATACGCCGCGCTGGTTCTCAAGAAAAAGTACGGCATGCATCCGCTCACCGTCACGTGGTCGCCGCATCTTTACACTGATGTCGGCTGGCGTAATTTCCAGGCTTGGCTGCACCGTGGCGGGTTCGACAATTATCTTTTCACCCCCGACGGGCAAGTCCATCGCAAGCTTACCCAGCTCGCCTATCGCAACCTACTTCACCCTTTCCAGCCATTCATTCTCGGACAGAAGAACTACGCGCCGAAGATGGCGTTACGCACTGGACTGCAACTGGTTTTCTACGGCGAAAACGAAGCCGAATATGGTAACCCGGTGAAGGAAAACGCCAACGCCACCCGCGACCTCGCCTATTTCGCACAACAGCAGAAAGCCAGCGCTCAAATGTTCTTTGGCGGTGTGCCGGTCGAGGAATTGCCGGAACACGGTATTCTCGAGGGCCAGATCGACCCCTATCTACCAGCCGACGCGGACGCGCTCGATGCCGCCGGGGTCGAGGTGCATTATCTCGGCTACTATTTGAACTGGACGCCGCAGGAGAACTACTACTACGCGGCGGAACATATCGGTTTCGAAGCCAACGAAGACCGCACCGAGGGCACCTATTCGAAGTACAATTCGATCGACGACAAGACCGACCCCTATCACTATTGGACGACGTTGATGAAATTCGGCATTGGCCGCGCGACCTACGACGCGAGCCAGGAAATCCGCAATCATCACATCACCCGCGAGGAAGGGGTGGCGCTGGTGCGGCGCTACGACCAAGAGTTTCCGCGCAAATATTTTCCTGAGTTTCTCGATTACCTCGACATGGACGAGGCCGAGTTCATGGAGATCGCGGATTCGTTCCGCTCGCCGCATTTGTGGAAACAGAGCGATGGCGAATGGATCTTGCGCCATCAAGTAGCATAGACGGAGGATAGGGCGGTGCGTCAAGCGATTACTAAATTCTTGCGCGGGGACTATAATTCGGTCCGCTATCGCTTTCTCATCCTGCCCCGGCAGTGGCTCCACTATTTCTTCGCCTATCGTTTGTTCGGCAAGGACTGGACTGAATTCTATGCCGACAGAATGAACGACCAGGTCGCCAAGGGCGGCGGCCATCGGCCGAGCGAGCGCTATCTCGACGCCGGCCAGCGGCATCTCGATTTTCTCAGCCAACACGGCCTGCAACCGCATCACAGCATGCTCGATTATGGCTGCGGCGTACTGCGCACGGGTCGCTATGCGATCCCCTATTTGACCGACGGCAAATATGTCGGTGTCGACATCGCCGACGCGCGCATCGACAAGGGACGCGGCTTGCTCGCCGAAGACGGGGTCGCGCCCGAGACCTATGAAGCGTTCGTGGTCTCCAGTTGCGAGTTGCGCGAGCTTGACGGCTACAGCTTTGACTTCATCTGGGCGGAATCAGTGCTCACCCACATGCCCTTGCCGGAGATCCGCACCATGTTGCGCGCGATGCAGGCGCACTTCGCGGAGGGCGGCCAGTTCTTTTTTACCTACTCTGAAAGCGACGAATACACTCGCCGCAACGTCAAGGATTTTTGGTATCCCGGTGAGACCATGGCAAGCGAATGCCGCGCCGCCGGCTACCAGTTCGAACTCATTGAGCTTCCCGATTCCGGCTATACCCGCATGGCGCGGCTGACGCTGCCGAACGGGGGTGGAGCGAATTGATGGAACGGGCCGAGACCGCCGACCAACTGATTTGCGGCTGTGCCGAATTGACAGCTGAGGGAATCGGCGCGTTGGTCGCGCGATATCCGGCGGCGAGTTTCGACCAGTTTCTCGAACGCAGTGGCGCCGGTCGCGAATGTACCGCCTGCATGCTCGATCTCGAATATTTGTTTACCGAGGCACCGCGCGATGCCACCGCCTCGGCGCGCCTGGCGCACAACGATGATGTCGCGCCGGCGGTCTCGCTCAAGCAACGGCTCTATGCGATGCTCGATTCGGTGCCGATCAAGGTTCCGATCAATGTCACCAACTGCATGCCGGTCTTTTATGGCGCCGGCATTCAACAATATCTGTGGATGGCTAACCATTCGCTGCTCTATGACGGCGTCGGCGGCGAGCACCCCTTTCGCGTGCGATACCGCTTGCGCGACGGCGCCGGTCGCGAGTTTCATCGCGCCCGACTGACGCTCGAACCCGACAGCGAATTGCGCCAAGACCTGTCAGCTTGTTTTCCCGCTAGCGACGCCCTGGCCGTCGGCTCGATCACCCTTGACCGCTTTGCCGCCGCGCCGACGGTGCGTGGCACGACGCGACCGCAAATCGAGATCGTCGGTCCACACAGCGCCACCAGCCTTCATTTTCAGGCACCGGGCCATGACCAAATCCGCTCGTCCCGCACCCCCTGGCGCCCCGATGTCGAATGCGGCCTGTTCACCATTGTCAATACCGGGCCGCGCCCGTACCACGTCGCGTTCAGCTATTGGGTCAACCACGATCTCGGCGCGCCGCAACTAGGCGCCGCGCAATGCACGGTGCCGCCGCGTGGCGCCATGTTGCATGAAGTCGAGCTTTCCGATAAGGCCCAGGCGGTGCTCGACTCCAGCCTGTTGCAAATCCGTTGGCAAGCACGTGGCGCCGGCAAACTCCATTTCGTTTGCCTGACCCGTGACGGCGAACGGCTGTCGATAGATCATCTGTAATAGCGCCGGTTATTGAAATCATGTCGTCGTCTTATCTCATCCCGATCATCGCCTGGTTGCCCAAGGGCTATGACTGCTCGGTGGTGATGCCTCTGGAGGCGATTGCCGAGCGTCTGCCGAACGGCACCGGGGCGATCGTCCGCGCGTGGACCGCCTATCGTGATGGCGCGGCCATCGCCGATGGCGAGGAACGCATAGAATTCGACGATGGCCGCCCGCTCGGCGATGCCGCCAACGAGGTGACCTGGCGCGGCGCGGCGCTCGATGATTGGCCGGCAGAGGGCGGCTATCTCGAATACGCGGTGCGGAGCGCCGACGACTCGGCGCTGTTCACCAGCAACCGACCGCCCGCGTTCTACAACGTCTACGCGGCGCCGGGCCGCAAGAGCTTCTTTGCCTGCCATACGTGGGAATTCGGTTCGCCGCAGGTGATCGGCCAGATCGCCGCTTTCGGACGCTACGCCGATGCCTATCCGGTGGTTCACATCGATCGCGCGCGCGACCTCGGCGACAGTCTGGTGCTCATTAATCCGTATCGTCGCCCGATCTTGGCGAAAATCCTGACCCATGACGGCCGCCGCCCGCGACGCCAACGCATCGAACCGATGTCCGGGCGCTTGATCGACCTTGCGGCGCTGATCGCGCCCAATGACGACAAATGGTCCGGCCAAATTCAGCTCACCGCCAACAATCGCGTGATCACCCATATCGTCAAACACTCGCTCGCCGACCCGACCCGGATCGGCTCGGTCGAGCATCTCGATCCGTTCCGCGCCGATCCGACCCATTTGCCGCTCTTTCGTTGGCTGCGGCTGACCGCCGGCGAAACCATCCGCTCCACCCTTCGTGCCTGCCGCCCGGGCGCGTCATGACCGCGCTGCTTTGCATCGTCCCGGCGCGCGGCGGCTCGAAACGTTTGCCGGGCAAAAATCTGCGCACCCTCGGCGATCGTCCCTTGCTCGACCATACCGCGCGCGCTCTGGACGACGCCGGTCTCGGCGAAGCCCCGTGTCTGCTCAGCACCGACGACGAGGCGATCGCGGCGCGTGGCCGGGTGCTCGGCTGGCGGGTTCCATGGTTGCGCCCGGCGGCGCTCGCCACCGACCAGGCGGCGACCGTCGACACGGTTTTTCATGCGCTCGATTGGTACGCGAGCGAGTCCGGTGGCGATCCGGAGCGCGTGATGGTGCTGCAGCCGACTTCTCCGTTGCGCGGTGCCGCGTGCTTGACCGCCGCGCTCGCCGCCCTCGATTCACATGCCGACGCCGACGCGGTGGTCGGCATGCGTCGCCTGCACGTGCCCAACGACGTCGCCTATCGCATCGATGACGCGGGTTTCGCACAGCCGGTTGCGCACCTCGGCGAGCTGGCGCCCAACGGCGCGGTCTATCTCGTTCGCACCGCCGCGTTGCGCACCCACCGCAGCCTCTATCCACCGCGGACCTTGCCGTGGGTTATGGACCCAATTGCCTCGATCGACATCGATACCGGCGCCGACTGGCGGCTTGCCGAAGCGGCTTTGGCGGCGATGTCGTCACGCGAATCGAAGGGCGATGCCATGCGCCACGACCGATCATGATCCGGATCACCGATCTCGACCAATATGCCTGCCCGCCCGATCTCACCGTGCGTGACGCGGTGCGCCGTCTCGATCAGTCGACCTACCTCTTCCAGGTTGTTGTAGATGGCGACGGGAAACTCTGTGGCACGCTCACCGACGGCGACGTGCGGCGCGCGATGTTGCGCGGTGTCGCGCTCGACGCCTCGGTCGACGAGGCGATGAACCGCGCTCCGGTGGCCGGGCGCGCCGACGCCGAACGCGACAATCTCGACAGGCTCGCGACGATTGGCCTCGCCGAGCCTTTTCTACCGATTCTCGATGACGATGGCGTGCTGCGAGAAATCCTGTTATCGACCGCGGCGCCCGACTCGGGGTTGCGCGCCCTGGTAATGGCGGGGGGCTCCGGGCGGCGGCTCGGCGCGCGCACCCGTTCGATTCCCAAGCCGCTGTTGCCGGTGGGTGGCAAGCCCATTCTCGAGCATGTCCTGTCGCGCCTCGAGGAAGCCGGAATCGCCGACATCACCATATCGGTGCACTATCTCGCCGATCAGATCGAGCATTTCATTGAGGCGCGCGAAAGTCAGGCGCAAATCGTTACCCTGCACGAGGATCGGCCGCTCGGCACCGCCGGCGCGCTCGGTCGGCTCGGGCCGCCTCCGTCAGGATCCAACCTGCTGGTAGTCAACGGCGACATCGTCACCCAGGTCGACTTCGCGACGATGCGCGCGTTCCACGACCGTCATGATTATGACGGCACCATCGCGGTGATCCGTCACGACACCGATATTCCATTTGGCGTGGTTCGTCATGGCGACGACGGCAGCTTCGAGCGGGTCGACGAAAAGCCCGTGCTCAGCCATTTCGTCGCCGCCGGCGTCTATTTACTGAGTCCGGCCTTCGCCGGCTTGGTGGCGCGTGGGGAAGCCATGGATATGGACGAACTGCTCAATCTCGGCCGCGAAGTCGGACTGAGCATCGGTCTCTTCCCGATCCACGAATATTGGGTCGATGTCGGACGTCCCGACGACCTCGACCGCGCCGAACGCGATCACGCGCCGCGCGACACCAAAGGTGGCACGGCATGAGATTGCTCGATGAAGCCCGCCGCATGCAGCTGCGACGCCGCGTCGTCGGCAACCTGCTCGCGTTGCAACTGATCGGTACGGTGATCGAGCTTGCCGGCATTTTCACCTTGCTGCCGGTGTTTCAATATATTCAGGGGGATGGCGACGTCGCGGCGCTGGTCGTCGCGCACGACGAGTGGCGCATGCTCACCGAGGGCTACGCGCTGGTCGGACTCTCGGTCTCTCTCGCCACCTTGCTGGCGACCAGTTTCACCTTTCTTCTGCTACGCCAGGCGGTGGTCTATGTCCGGACGATTTATCAGGCGCGGGTTCGCGAAGGCACCGTGGCCCGCGTCCGCGCCCTGGCTTTTGAACGGTTTCTCCATGTTTCCGGCGCCTATCAGGACCGCAACACCACCGGCGGTATCGTCAACGATCTGACCACCGAACTCGCGCGCAGCGCCGACTATTTGTTCGGCCGGCTCTATTTCGCCGGGCTCCTCGTCGTCATCGCGGCCTACGGTATCAGTCTGCTCTTTGTCTCGATCGGCATGACCGCCGTCGCCATCGTCCTCTTCGGCTCCGCGCTGCTGATCTTGCGCAGCCAGATGCACAAGTCGGAGATGGTCGGACGCGACGTGTTGAGCGCCAATGCCGAGGCCGCGGTTTTTCTTGTCGAGCGGTTGAAGACCGGACGGTTGATCCGGCTTTCCGGAATGGAGGTCGCCGAGACCGCCGAGATGCAACGTCTGACCGAGCGCCAGCGCGCCAGCCTCGTTCATCTATATCGCCTGATGGCGTTGGTCACCGTGGTCTTGGAGCCGATCGTGATCGGCGCGAGTTTCGTTTTCATCTACCTCAGCGTCACTTTGTTCGGAACCGGTATCGAGCAGATCGGCATTTTTCTGGTGCTGATCCTTCGACTGTTGCCAGTGGTCAAGGAACTAGCGAATACGCGGCAAGCGACGCGCTCCACCGGACCGGCATTCGAGGTCGTGGTCAAGCGCCTCGAGTCGATGGCGCGTGAGCGCGAACCTGAAAACGGTGGCCTCGAATTCGCCGGGCTGGCGCGTTCGATCACCTTCGAGCAGGTGAGTTTTGCCTATGAAGGAAACGACGCTTCGCCGGCGTTGCGCGCGTTCAGCGCAGTGCTCGAAAAAGGCAAGCTGTACGCGCTCGTCGGACCATCGGGTGCCGGAAAGTCGACCCTGACCGATATGATTCCGCGCCTGCGGTGGCCCGACAGCGGCCGGATTCTGATTGACGACACGCCGCTTGAGGACTTCGACCTCGCGAGCTTGCGCGCCAGCATCGCCTACGCGCCGCAGACGCCGCAACTGTTCAACGTGTCGATCGCCGAGCACATTCGCTACGGAAAACCGAACGCCACCATGGAAGATATCCACCGCGCCGCCGAAATGGCCGGTGTCGCGGGGTTCGTCGCGGATCTCGCAAATGGTTACGAGACGGAGATAGGCGAAGCGGGCTTGCGACTGTCGGGCGGTCAGCGGCAACGGCTCGATCTCGCGCGCGCGTTGGTGCGCCAGGCGCCAATCCTGATCCTCGACGAGCCGACGAGCAATCTCGACGCAGAATCCGAAGTCCGTTTGCGCGACGCCATGCAGCGCATCCGGACGAAAACCGAGACCACAATGATCGTCATCGCGCATCGCCTGGCGACAGTAGCCATGGCGGACAAGATCCTGGTGCTCGATCGTGGCCTTCTGGTCACCGAGGGGCCCCACGACGAATTGATGAGCGCTGACGGCTGGTATGCCTCGGCATTCTCCGCGCAACAGGCCGTCAGCGGCCGTGAGACCGACGAACGAGAGACCGCCAACGCATGACAGAAAACGCCAAGACCAACAATTTTGCCAAACCCGCCCCCGATCTCAACGGTGCCAGCATTCTGGTGACCGGGGGCACGGGATCGTTTGGCAACGCCTTCATGCGCACCGTCCTCGACCGTTTTCGTCTCGCCCGCCTGGTGATCTTCTCGCGCGACGAGCAGAAACAATACGAGATGCAGATGCGTCTCGACTCCGATGTCGGCGATTGCGTGCGCTTTTTCATCGGTGACGTGCGCGATCGCGACCGGCTCGAAATGGCGATGCGTGGCATCGACACCGTAATTCACGCCGCCGCGCTCAAGCATGTGCCGGCGGCCGAATACAACCCGTTCGAATGCATCAATACCAATGTCCTGGGCGCCGAGAATGTCGTCCAGGCGGCGATCCGCGCGGGCGTCAACAAGGTTATCGGCTTGTCCACCGACAAGGCGGCGAATCCGGTCAACCTCTACGGCGCCAGCAAGCTCGCGGCCGACAAGATCTTTGTCGCCGCCAACCATCTCAGCGGTGCCGGCGGTACGCGCTTTTCGGTGGTCCGCTACGGCAACGTGATGGGCTCGCGGGGCAGCGTGGTGCCGCTGTTTCAGCGTCTGATCGCGGAAGGAGCGACCAGTCTGCCAATAACCGACCCGCGCATGACGCGGTTTTGGATTACCCTCGGCCAGGGGGTGAATTTTGTCCTGTCGTCGCTCACCCTTATGCATGGCGGGGAGATCTTCGTGCCCAAGATTCCGAGCATGACGATGGTCGGTCTGGCAAATGCCCTGGCGCCCGGGATAGCGCATGAAATGGTTGGCATTCGGCCGGGCGAAAAATTGCACGAGGTGATGGTTCCCGCCGACGATGCCCGCGCCACCGTCGAACTCGATGACCGCTACATCATCACGCCGGCGTTCATGCGCTGGGCGGCAGAGGCCCATTGGGACGGCAAGGCGCGCAAGGTCGCCGAGGATTTCCGCTACGGCAGCGACACCAATACCCAATGGCTCGACACCGATGATCTGCATCGGATGTTGAATGAATAAGCCGGCCAAAGGGGTGGTGTTCCGGGTCGCGTCGCAGGCGCGGGTCGGTGGCGGACATGTCAGTCGATGCCTCGCGGTGGCGCGTGCCTTGGCTGACACCGTGCCGGTCCTGATGGTGCTCGACCCAAGCGCCGAGGCGTCCGCCGCGCGCTGTGCCGAGGCCGGAATTGCCGCCACCGATGGTGCACTCGATGTCGATGCCGGGTGGGGCGTCTGCGTTCTCGACGGCTACGAATTCACCGCCGCTGATTATGTCTATTACGCCTCCGTCGCGGCGCTGGCGGTGTTCGACGATCTCGGTGATCCGGCGGCGATGGCATCGCTTGTGATCAATGCGACGCCTGGGCTTTCCGGCGACCGCTGGGGTGAACAACCGGCGCTGCTCGGCTCACGCTTCGCGCCGATTCGACCCCAATTCGCGGCGCTTGCCGATCGCGCCGTTCCGGCCATGCCGGGCCACGTTTTGGTCACTTTGGGGCGCACCCCGGCGCATGCAGAGGCCGAGCGCGTGCTCGACGCCATCGAAGCCGCGCGCAACCATGAATTCGACCCCGAGGTGACGCTGATCCTGCCCGCCGCGGCCGAGGCGCCGGACAGTCTGCGCCGCATCATCGATCGCCCCTCGCATCGGATCAGCATGCTCGAGTCGGTTCCCGACATGGCGGCGATGCTGGCCGAGACCGACCTGGTGATCGGCGCCGGCGGGGTCAGCCTGCTTGAACGCATGGCCGCCGGCATCCCCTCGGTGAGCATCGTTCTGGCCGACAACCAGAGGGCCGCGATCCGGGGTGCCGCCGCGCTCGGCGCGACCCGCGCCTGCGAGCTCGACGACGACAGCGCGACCGGGGAAAATCTCGAGGAAGCGATTTGGCGACTCGCAAGTGATCTCGCGTTACGCGTGGCGATGGCGCGGGCCGGACGCGACGCGGTCGACGACAAGGGGGCGAAACGGATCGCCGACGCCCTGATCGCGCTGGCAACGGAGGGCGCGCGGTGAGCGGACCGAAGGTCGCCATCATCGGCCATATGATTCCGGCGCCGGACGAAATCCCGATGCCCGACGGCCCGGCTGAATCGCAC
>Ga0187827_10002713_pt1 | contig 23786 bp, 19 predicted proteins | sample ETNtaG_39_FD_167969 | JGI IMG/M metagenome (GOLD analysis project Ga0187827, IMG submission 167969) | Marine microbial and viral communities from oxygen minimum zone, Eastern Pacific Ocean - ETNP2014_SV_150_PacBio MetaG (Illumina Assembly) | ecosystem: Environmental > Aquatic > Marine > Hypoxic... | reverse complement strand
CGCTTCAGTCGCCGGGAAGCCAGGTTGGGCCCAGCCTTTGAGATGATTCGAGAGTCGCGTTCCTGTCTGTTGCCCGCACGGTTTGCCTGTTTCTCTGCGAAGCCCTTGAAGCGCTCGACAAGACGGGCGTACCGCTTGCTCTCCAGCCCTGCGATGAGTTTTTTTCTGGCCCTGTTCCATTGTTGCTGAAGCACATCCCTGAACGGGCTGAGCTCGGCCCCATCCTCTTGATTCAGCATGGCCTGGTACTTCTCGTAATTCTCGAAGTAGACATCGAGATCCCGCACCTCACCAAGCAAGTCGGCCAGCCATCGAAAGTCGCGGATGAGAGAATCGATTCGGTTTGACGGCAGGGAATCCTGAAAGAGCCGCAGGCCCGCACGAATCCGCCGCGTGGCCACACGCATCTGATGCACACCCTCCGGCTCGAGTCCTTCCCATGCCTCGCCCTCGTGGTGCAGCATCTCTATGAGCTGTTTATGCAGGACATAATAGGCCAGTCGAGAGATGTCCTCGTCGGGCCCGGGAAGAAAGACCTCTCTTATACTCTCCGTGCAAGGGGGCGAATAGCCTCCGGTCTGAAGACCTCTCTGAAACTTGCTCAGGCGCGCGGGGAAAAGTCCCTGCAAGGACCTGAGATCCTCGGCAAGTTGATTGAACTGGTCGCGATCACCGTCTCTTAACTCCAACTCGATCTCTTCAAACTTGAGAGTGCCGGGAGCACTGCTTTTCTGTTTCTCTCCGCAGGTGATGACCGTCTCGTCGATACACAGTTCAAACCTGAGCTGATTGCCTCTGTTTATCAGGTAGAGGCGGCGATTCTTATGAACACGAAACAGTTCTTGGGGTTGTGCATCCCCGAGCAGAGGAGACAGGACTTGCGAAAGCTCACCATCTGCCAAATCCAATGGACTCGATGGAAAGGTAACCACATCTTCCTCGACTTCTCGGCGCTCTTTCAGCGACGTATGACTGTTGCCCAGCCCTTTCAGGCACAGGCGAAGCGATCCCGCGCGATTCTGCCACCGGTAAGACCATCCCTCGCGAAAAAGACGCCAATCGTGTGTGTCGTAATAGCGATCCACTATGTCTCGGGTCGATTCGTTTCGTACGGTGTAGCCCTCTGCGGTGAGGTACTGCAGAACGCCTGGTACCTGGGAGAGATTCTGCACGAGGAACTTTGCCTCAACTTCAACCGGTGGCTTGGATTCTGGGTGTGTGACTGTTGCCGCTTCCAAAGTGTTCTCCTGCAAAAATGTGCGCGCTTGAAGCCCCTGTGTCAGGAGCAAACTGAATGCCGCGTAAGGCCACAAGGCAGCGAGCGATCCAATGGAATACCGAGCCGCTAAGACACCACACGATTCATCTGAAGAAGCGGGCAAAAGTGACTTGGTCAACTTCGGCTCGCGACCTGGTCGTGGCATGGGCGTCTCGCCCGTGCCACGATGGAGCGACCTGCGCAACTTATTACTGAACGGTCCCTAAGGTATAGCCGCCAGTTCTTTTGCCGCGATCTGTTTGTGAGTGCCTGGCAGCCCATCCATCAGGGACGCGTATTCGGATGCCCGCAGTATCCGCGATATCAGCGAATATTTGTTCTCCAATTCGTTGAGAAGGCTCTCGTCATCATCCTGGTCTGCCGCCTGGCGTAGCCATTCCACGGCATCGGCCTGCTGCAGGTCGAGCAAGAGCACTTTGCCGACCAGTCGCTGAGTGGATAAATTCGTCGTATCCAGAACAGATGTGCCCAGGCGAAGGGCATCGTCGATGAGAAGCTGCCGAAAGCCCACAGTCTTCGTGCCTCCGTCGCTGGTCGAGACCTTAATTGAATGGTCTTCGACAGATTTGAAGGCTCCCTCGACCTCAGACGGTTTGCTCGACTCCATGAAGTGAAAAGTGGCGTGGCGTCCAACGGCCTGTTTTGCCCCTTCCTCTACCCTCCCCCAGAACTCGATGGCGTCGGTCAGCCAGTCAACCCAACGTACAAGTTCCTCGTCTGGCATGGCAGCATCGGATTGCGCCATCGCCAGCATGCAGAGCACTCGCGCTGTTTCGTAATCTCTCTTGCGCAGGAGCATGGCGAACGCATCAGGTAACGCATACTCAGAAATGCGGATGCTGCCTGGGTCCGTTTCACGCCATTTCAGGTGGAGGGTGAGTAGCAGACGGTGAGATCGCTTTCGAAGAAAATCCAGCTCCTGGCCCGCCATGATTCGCACGATTTCGACGGCCTTCCCCGCACCGTCTGCGGCGAGAGCACGCGCCTCCATCTCGCGGAATTGCTCATCTGCCCCTTCGATGACCTTGACTGCTTCGTTAAGCACCGCGGCTTGGCAGTCTACCTGCTGGGCGTACTTTCGCTGCAGTTCAGCCAGACTTGCCAATGCCTCGACGAATGCGTCATGTTGTATGAGTTCAGGCAGAGCTGCCTTCAAGGCTTTGAAATCGACTTCGAAAGGCGAGACGGCTTCCACTACCTGCGCACTGTTGTCAGGCCGCATATCCTTCTGAAAAACACCCAGGCTGATCATCCCAATGATGCCTGCCAGAATGCCGACGCCAAGCGCCATGTACAGGTAAAGCCCGCGCACGTGGTGTTCGTCCTCAGGCGTCTCTGTCGTTTCATGCTGGATGTCCCATTCCTGCTGTTGAGTGATGGCTTCTTGAACGGAGCCAAGCAGGTCATCCGGATCGAATGGGTCCGCCGAGATTCTTTGCAGCAGTGCCTGCACCGGCTCGGGCAGCTCCATGAGTTGCTCGCTGCTCAACTTTATCGATCTTCCTTCGGGGAGTACGAGGGGACGCCCGATCAATGTTCCATACAGAAGTACTGCGAGGGCCCGAACATCCACTCGAGGGTCAAGTTCGCACGGGTCGAAGCCCTCTTCGGTTTTATCTTCGTTGACGTCAGAGTGAGCGCCGGCAGTGCCGAAGTCACAGATCTTTAGCTGGCCTTCAGGGGTGATCAGCACGTTATTGGGAGTGAGATGCCCGTGCACGACCTTCTTTCGCCACGCGTGTTTCAAGGCATCCGCCGCTTGCTCGAAAAGAGCCAGCGCATCTTTGGGGGCGATTGCGCCGTGCTCCTTCTGATACTGCGCCAGGTTCTGGCCTTCCACGAATTCCATTGTGCAAAAGTAACGGCCTTCATATTCACCGATGTCTTTCGTGCGAACGATATTCGGATGCCGCAGTTCCTTAGCCGCCTTTACATTACGCTCGAAACAGTCCACACAGCAGTGGTCGTCGGCAAGGTTGCTGGATATGACCTTGACGGCCACGCGCTGATTGGTCGTCCGATGGATGCCTTCATAGACATTTCCCAACCGTCCACGCCCGACGCTCTTGCGGAGGAGATAATTGCCGATTCGTTCGAGTTGAGCAGTTGGCATGGGTCCGTCCTATCCGGCAATCAGTGGTGTTGGATGGGGCTCGGCATTCACGCCGACGCCCTCATTCTGTGCCCGATCTCGTATATTACCATAGGGCGTACAACCGTATCAGCGTCCTGGAATTTTTCCACTTGGCTGGTGCGCAGGAAGTGCAGGGCAAGTCGAGGCGCAGGAAGCTTCGCTGCACTTATTGCCCCGGAAACCTTGAAATTCCGACCTAACCCTTGAAAACCATCGAGGGAACGGCCATTGCAAGAATCTTGATTCCTGTTTCCCCTATTCCTGATTCCTGAGCCTCTGAGCCTTATACATTGAGTTCTTCCTCACCCAGTTCGCTACTTCCCGAAATCGCCGCAAAGTTTGGCAATGTCGAACTGGTGGCCAAGCATGCAGTGGAGGGCTTTCTACAGGGGACCCACCGCAGCAGGCACAAGGGCTTCAGCATCGAGTTTGCTGAGCACCGGCAGTACGTGCCGGGCGATGATCTGCGTTACCTGGACTGGCAGGTCTACGCGCGCACGGACAACTACTACATCATCCAGTACGAAGCCGAGACCAATTGCCGCATTTACGTCATGCTGGATGTCAGCAACTCGATGAATTTCGGTTCCGGCAGCATCAGCAAGCTTCAGTACGCGTCTTACTGTGCAGGCGCACTCGCTTATCTGGTCATCAAGCAACGCGACAACTTTGGGCTACTGACCTTCGACAGTGCGATAAGAACCCATTTGGAACCGCGCAGCTCGCCGATGCACCTGGCTGAGATTTTTCGAATCCTCGATCAGACCGAACCGGGAAGTCCAACTGATTTCCCCGGCGTTTTCGACCGTTTTTCTTCATCCGTCCGGAAGCGCTCTCTGATTCTTGTCTTCTCCGATCTGTTTGAAGATATCGAGACCATTCGCCGCGCCCTGGTCAGCCTTCGCTTTCACGGACACGAAGTCGGTCTGTTCCAGATTCTCGACCATGAAGAGCTTTCATTTCCCTACCGTGGTTTCAGTCAATTCGAGGGCCTCGAAGACGAACCTCAGTTGCGAGCTGACCCGGAATCCATCCGTCGGGAATACCTGCACGAGTTGAACAACTTCACCGCAGAGGTGCGACGCCTTTGCTCGTCGCATCAGATCGATTACTGCCTCGTGGATACCTCACAGCCGTTTGACCGCGTAATGTCAGAGTACCTGGAGCGGAGAAGCAGGTACGGGTAGGGGCGTAGTTTTCACCTTTGTCCGGCAATCTAACGTCTTCAGCATTACGGACACGCTTACGACATCAGTTTCTTAGCGAAGGCAATATCGGCCTTGGCGAGTTTGGCAGTCGCGTCCACGAAATGTTCGATCTGATGATAGTGAGTGCGGTATTCCGAATGCACGGAGATGGCGTCCCGGTAACCCACTTCCTGCAGTTTACTGAGCACGCCTGCGCAATCTAGCATGCCGTCGATCAGAGGTACCCAGATAGGTTTGAAGCGCAGTTGGCCGGTGTTTGGATCAGCGTAATACTCCTGGCGCGGGCTTTTGAAATTCACGCTGTGAAGGCTGGGGCCGAGGAGGTCGATGGCCAATCCAAATGGCTCACCACTGAGGGTTTGATGTCCCGGGTCATACTGAACGCCCAGCCACTCGGGATCGCAATCCTCAATCATGCGCAAGGTGCCGGAGATGTTTACTTCGAGGCAGTTGCCCGAGTGATTCTGGACCCCGCCCCGCACGTCATGTTTCTCAAGCAGCTTCTGAACTTCCGCCATCCGCGCTCGTGCTTCGTCGAGTAGCGTGCGGGCGTTAACGTCACCACCGACATGGAAGCCGCCAACCCGGATTTTTTTTACGCCCACATTACGGATGGCTTCGAGCTGCCGGTCTGCCTGTTCATCCGCGCGTGTGATGCCGGTGACAATTCGTTCAAGGGTGAGCCCATGGTCTTCGAAAGTCCTTTTTGCTTCCGGCAGTACGGTTGGCGCGTCTTCAGGTGTTATCGCCCCACCGGGGCGGCAAGGGAGATCGACGCCATCAGCGCCGATTTCTTTCAGCAGGGCGGCCATTTCAGGCAGTGGAAGATTCTGGCACCACTTTGCAAATACGATGATCCTATGCATACGTCCTCAGCGATTTGGTCGTTACTTAATGGAACCTGAACAGCGGCAGCAAATTAGCCGACGCCTTCCAACTGTCAAGAAACCTGATCAGCTCTACAGAATGCTCAATACCGCATACCAAAACCTGTGAATCCACTTTCCGCCTCCTCCGTCGTTTCTTCGACGTTTGAAATGTAACCGTCCATCGCCTTTTCGACCGACGCTCGAAAACGTGAAAGCTCCACTGATTCGCCTTCGGCTACCAGTTCCACCCTTCCATCCGACAGGTTCTTGACGTATCCGGCCACCTGGAATGAGCGCGCTACTCGCGCCGTCGTGTACCGGAAACCGACGCCCTGAACCATTCCACTGAAATGAACTGTTAATCGTACTGTTTGTGCCATTTTCGCAGCATCCAGTTGGTTAACGTACCACCTTCACAGCCGTTGCAGCGCTTCCATCAGACCTACCTCACGGAACGACTGTCTGAGGCCATTGGATTCGACCTGCGACAGCCAGAACTTCCGCTTCTTTTGCGGATCGCCGTCGGGATCCACTGAGTCGAATACCGCAAGCGCGTATTCTGATAAAGGATCAGTATCACATTCCAGGACAAGGTCGTTCGGCTCTACGCTTCCCTCAAAGGAATAGATGAAACAGCGGTTGATGTTTCGCCGTGCGCTTTCAATTTGGACCGCATCGAAATCACATTCCCTGGTTGGGCCGTCCGGGACGAGGAGAACGTTGACGCCTCTATCTGTAATGGCCGCGGCAGTCTCCTCGGCTTCACTGGAGACCAGAACATCCTTATGGGCCGGCCATATATCGAACATCCCGTAATGGGCGACCGGTTCGGTTCTCTGGAACGTGTAGAAATCCGGATACGCGCGGAAATCAGGTCCGCTCTCGCGATAGCGATCATAGAAAGCTGTCACGTACGCCATGACGAGTGTTACGGCCCCGGCTCCTTCAAAGCGGTCAGGTGTAAACAGCCCAAGACGATCCGTATTCGCGAATCCGGCAAAGAACTCCGAATGTGCCACCGGCTCCCCGCGCCACTGGAGATGAAAGTCAGTACTTCTGAGTTTACTGCTGTGCATTCCTGGATAGTTCAGTGATCGGTTATGACAGTCGAATATCCGGAAACGAGCTTCAACTGTCCAGCGTCATTCCTCAACACCCACAGGCGCCTGTTCTTCAGCCGCCTGCTCTGCAGCCGCCGGCTCTTCCTGCTGCCCTATCATCACGGTTGGCATGTATTCAGGCAGTTCATCCTGTGGACGCGGGTTTGCAGGCAACCAGATGATGAACGTTGTTCCGACATCGAGCCGGCTCTGGAATGTGATCTCACCGCCATGCGCCCGGATGATGCGGCTTGCCAGCGTCAGGCCGAGACCGGCACCTCCCCGTTTAGTTCCGTAGAAGGGCTCGAAGATCTTTTCGTATTTGTCTTCCGGGATACCTTTACCTTTGTCATAAAACTCGAGGGAGACTCCGTCGACAGTCGCTCCGGTAGAGTCTGATTTTCCGGATTGCTTTTGACCGCGGATCAGAAGGCGTCCCCCTTCAGCCATGGCCTCGATGGCATTCTGCGCGACCTGGTAGATGGCCCTGCGGACCTGTTCCGGTTCACAGAAACAGACAAGAGGTCCCGGGAAATCGAGAGCGACCTCGTGCGAGTTGCTGCGGATATCGTGTGTCTCCACCATCTCTGCGGCCTCATGCGCCAGTTGCGCGATATTTGTTTCCAGAAAATTCAGATCTCCTTTGCGACTGAACTCGGCGAACTCATTGGCGATACCGTCCAGGCGTTCCAACTCGCTCTGAATGAGATCGATCAGCGGCTTCGCGCTCGCAATGTCGAGCGTACGCTTCTCGAGCTCGACGAGGTTGCTCAAGATGGTCGACAGCGGGTGCCTCATCTCCTGCGACATTCCGGTAGAAAGTTCTCGGATGGCCTCCAACCTTTGAATCCGCCGTTCGTTCTCTTCGGCCGTCCGTAGAAAACTCATATCATTAAACATGCACACGACCGCGATCGGCAGCCCCTGATAACTGGTGATGACGGACGTCTTCACTGAAAGCGGCACGCTGCGGCCATCGCGCTTGTGAAGAAGGATCTCACGATGCGATTCTTCCGGCGATGTCAGTAACTCGCAGAGGTCGACGTCCGTATCGCGCTTGAAAACTTCATCGACCCGGAAGCCTTCCAGCTCCCGTTCAGCAGGAAAACCAAACAGGTCGCGGGCCTCTTTGTTGAAGAGGATGATGTGCGTATTCCGGTCGCTAATGACCACGGCCTCCTTCATCGTCCGCAGCACCCGGTCATTCACCAGGCGCAAAGTGCTGAGCCGCACTGCCAGGTGATTGGACAATATAGCCACGACAAAGAACGCCAGCGCAGGAACCGCGAGGAACGATACGAAGTAATCAAGGTTGACGTCACGCTCCACGTACCAGGAGACGGAAACGCCGACAAGGTGTTCTCTTTCGACCGCCGCAAACAGGATGACCGTGATAGTTTGAAAGAGAGCGCCCATCCCCGCGCACACCACGCTGCTGCGGCTGCGACCCAACAGGCTGGCAGCCAGAATCACTGCGAAATAGAAGTGCGTAAAGATACTCCCCGGCCCGCCCGTCAGATATACCAGAATGGCCAGCGAAAAAAGATCGGTCACCAGTTGAGTGAAAACAAAGAGCTCCACATTCTTGATGCTTCGATGCATCGCCAGATAAATGCCATTCGCCGCGCCGACTGCCGCAAGAAAAAGGAAAAGGATAGCCGAGTCCGCGAAGCCAGCGGTGAAAGAGATCTTGTCACTGCCACTGACAAAATTGCCGGCATGGATGCTAGCCACCAGCAGCCCGCCAATTACCGCAATGAAGCGCAGCATGATCAGCCACCAGATGCTCCGTCTCAATGCAGACGGGTCACCCAGAGTTGAATCGTCTGTGTTGTTCTGCATGGGTCTGGTGAACTCCGACGGAAAACGCGACAGCAATCATTCTTGAGTGAAGAGCGATCCGTTTCAACATTGAGAGCCACAGGTAATGTACATCCTGAAGGCGTTGTTTTTGGGAGGGCTTCGCGAGGGTAGTGGCCTTCGAGCAGCCCTTGCTGCTGCTTTCCTCCTAGCCTTAAACTTCGTCGTGGTCTTTGTATTCTCCACCAGACTCCAGGTTGGTGGCCTGAAGCTACGCGAATAGTGCACCGCTACCACGCAGTCCATCCACCGTCGACGGTAACATTCTGCCCGGTGATATAGCTGCCGGCCTCGCTGGCCAGCAGGAGCAGCGCGCCTTTGAGCTCATACGGAAGGCCCATACGCTGCATCGGCAATTTGGCATCCAGACGCTCTGACAATCCTTCCGGTACGGTAAAGGTATTCGGAAACGGGCCGGGGCTGAGACAATTCACGCGCACGCGGTCCTTCGCCCAGTAGACTGCCAGGTGGCGCGTCATGTGGATCGTTCCGCCTTTCAGTGAGTGGTAGGCAACCGGGCTCGCGGCACAGACGTCTTCGTATGCATCCGGGTAGGAGGCTACCTGTCCGTACATCGAACCGATGTTGATGATGCTGGCGGGCGACTCATTCTTGACCGCGCTGTCACGCACGAGCCGGGCCAAAATAAAATAACCAGCGTTGTTGCGTTGATGCCGGGCAAATTCATCCATGGAAATGTTCGTGAGATCCTTGCCGACGGCTTCGAGCCCGTTGTTGACAAGAATGTCGATCCTGCCGGTCAGTTTCTCGGCATCCTGAAATCCTCTGTTGAGACTTTCTTCATCCATCTGATCGAGCTCGACGCCGAAATGCGTTGCACCGTCGGGTGAGGGCAGTGCCGCCGCGGCTTCTTGAGCGCGTGCAGCATCGCGGCTGGAAATGACCACCGAAGCACCTGCCTCGGCCAGGGCTCGTGAGAAACTCGTGCCCAGCCATCCAGTGCCGCCGGTGATCAGGGCCGCGCGGCCGGTGAGATCGAAGAGTTCCTGGATGGTTGGCTCGTGTGCTTCGGACATAGTGTTACTCCGGTTGTTAATGGTGTGCTGTCGGATGCTCCAACTCCGGCAGATCAGTCTGCGAGTCTGGCAAAGCCGGTGTGCTTCACCGGCCCTCCGATGCGGCTTTCGATATCGTCTGAATCAATGGCGGCGGCGAGTTCTTCGAGAACTTCGTCCAGCGCGGACAGGTAGTTCTCGACGTGCCGTTCTTCGTGCGCGAGGGTGAGCGCGCAGGCTCCGGCAGCCAGGAAACCTCTGTCCATCATTCTCACTGTCAGCAACGTCTGGAGCGCAGCGGCCTTCTCGTGTTCGAAACTCATCGATGGCAACTGTGGATGTCCGGTAATCTTTGCCGCGATGCCGTGTGTCTCAGTCAGTGATCGCCAGCCGCTCATGACCATCTCGCCGAGTTTTCCGATATGAGCGGGGACGTCTACTGTCATCATCTTCTTCACTGCGGCGAGCGCCGCGGCAGGGCCGATGCCTTCTGTCCAATACGCGCTGGATATAAACGATTCCTGCGCGGCGTCCATGGTCTCTTCGTTGCCGATGATGGCGCCCATCGCGTAGCCGTTGCTGATTGTTTTTGCGAAGACGGCCATATCGGGCTCGATGCCAAACTTGAGGTGCGCACCGCCGAGGCACAGCCGCCAGCCGATGGAGATTTCATCGAATATCAGTTTTGCACCGTTGTGATTTGCTTTTTCCCTTACCGCTTCAAGAAAACCCGGATCAGGATCCATCGATCGGGTTGGCTCCATAATGATGGCCGCGATCTCCGAGCCGTTCTCGCTGAGGATGGCATCGAGCTCTTCAAGCTTGTTATAACGGAAGGTGAAGGCCGTACCCTCGAGCACGCGCGGCACACCCGCGGGACTGAGCCCCGGGAGGAGGTGTCCATCCAGCGCGTCCGTTTCGCCCAGGTTGGCCGCGAGATACCAATCGTGCCAGCCGTGGTATCCACAGAAGATCACCTTGTCGCTCCCTGTCGCAGTGCGGGCGATGCGCACTGCAGCGGTCATGGATTCACCCCCGGCCCTGGCAAAGCGCGCCTTGGATGCCCACGGGTGAATCTCGGTAAGCAAGCGGGCAAGCTCGACCTCGTCCGAGGTCTGCTGGGTAGCCATCGAACCAAGATGGACGCGCCGGATGACTGCCGCGTTCACATCCGGGTCGGCAAAGCCGAGGATGCAGGCCAGGATGCCGTTGTAGGACATGTCGATAAAGCGGCGGCCATCTTTATCCGTGACTTCGCATCCGATGGCCTGCTCGTAATAGGCCGGCCACTGTTCCGGTGCGAACATCTCCGGCCGCTTGGACAGCAGTTGCGTTCCGCCGGGGATGAGTTTCCTGGCCTCGCGGTAGAGCTGCTGAGTTCGTTCGCCGGTGGGCTGCTCTCTGAGATTCAACAGCTCACGCGCGTTGTGGCAGAAGATGCGTTCGATGTCGGAATCGTTCAGACAGAGAGTGAGGCACGCCTGCTTCAGCGCAAGGAGAGACTCGTTGCCGACGAGTTGCGGCGAACAGTGCAGCCAGCCATCCCACTGAGTGTTATTTTCGTAGAGCCAGAAAAACCCATCACCGATGGAAATGGCCTTTCCCCTCAGTTCTGACACGGGGAAATCGCTGCCATACATCAGTCGAGTGGTACCCGTCGCTTTGAGGATGGCTTCGAATGCCGCGGCTTCGCAAATGACGGCGGTGTCGAAGAAAACATTGTCCAGACTCTTGATGGTATCGATGGCATCGGCGGTGTGGCCGGCGTTGAAGCCGCGGGCCCCGTGCGCGAGTACGAAACGGGCGTTGGGATACCGGAGGCAGTGTTCGCAAATGTATTTCTGATTTCGCGGGTCGCTCAAAGCCTTGGAAAGCACCATGTGCATGGTGATCCAGAGCCCGTGTCTATCCGCCAGTTCCCAGGCCCACTCGGGAAGGAACTCTTCCTGACCGGCGTAAAAGGTATCCTCTCGTCTGGCGAACTGATGGTAGACTTTGAAGCCCGCAAAGTTGTGTTCAAGAAGGCTGGCCTCGATCGCATCCGGATCGTCTTGCGGCCGAACTATCATCAGGCCACGACTTCCCGAATGATTCTTCAGATCAGTGGCAAGAAATTCATTTGCAGCGGTCGCATCAAGTCCTCGAATCGGGAAGGGAAAATAGAGACCATCACGGATGACGCGGTCGCCCATCCATTTCTCGGTGCATTCTTGAATCCGGCTAATCGTTATTTCAGGGCTGCCGCCGAAGGCATCTTCAGGAGTGCCGGGGGATATGTGCCTGAGATCGTAAACATGCGCGTGTGCGTCGAAAGCGCCTGGTGGCACAAAGCTGTGCAAGTGCTTTTGAAACAGCTCACGGTCGGATGGGTGAACGACGAAATGATTCGCGTTTCCGGCCTGACCTGCGGGGCTGATTACCGGTTCTTCGTTTTCGGTCTGGTTTCCCATGCTTCTCTCTGATGATTGGGCCATAGTCTACTGATCCTGAAGCGAAGCTGGCAAGGGAATGTTCGACGCAAGTTTCCAATTGATTGATTTTGCAGTCCACACACAATCCTCACTCCTCGCGGAGTGCCGAGACCATCCAACCACCCGCCAAACGCTATGCTGCAGAAACAGAATCCCGAGAATAAAGATCTGATCCTTAATATGGACGGCCAACTCGTCCACCGTGATGAGGCCGGAGTCAGTCCGTTCGATTCATCTTTCCAAAATGGCGATACCGTTTGGGAAGGACTCCGGCTCTACCAGGGCCGGATTTTTCGCCTCCAGGAACACCTCGACCGCATGCGCAAAGGCGCGACCATGCTGCGGTATCAGGGGATCCCAAGCGACGAAAAGATCATCGATGAGCTAAGGCGCACCTTTGAAGCAAATAACATGACGGATAACGTGCACATCCGCCTGGTGTTGTCCCGCGGGCTAAAATACACGTCCGGGATGGACCCGCGGATCAATTTAGAGGGCTGTTCCCTGTTCGTCCTCGCTGAACACAAACCGCCCGTTTATGACCGGAGTGGCGTTCGCCTCATCACCGCCAATCAACGCCGCCCCTTCGCCGACATCCTCGACCAGACCATCCATTCGAGCAATCAACTGACCTCTATCCTTGCAAAGATGGAAGCCATCGAGGCAGGCGTCGACGACGCCCTGATGCTCGATCCTGACGGCAATATGGCGGAAACAAACGCGACGCACGTTTTCGTTGTGAAGGATGGCATCGTACACACATCGACAACCAGGGCCTGCCCCGAAGGCATCACGCGAGCGACCGTGCTCGAGCTGTGCGAAAAACGCGAAATTCCGCACCAGATTCGGGATATTCCTGTGGACGAGGTGCATGAAGCGGATGAAGTTTTTTGCACCGGCACGATGGGCGAAATCGTCCCCGTTGTGCAGCTTGATGAGACGGTATTCAACCGCGAAGAGGAAGGCCCTGTTACCGGTCGGATAGCCAGCTTATACACGGCCCTGACCCAGTCGGAAGGCTACCGGATAATTCAGGAGTAATGGACCAAATCCAACGTAAGCCGATAAATACAAACGCCTTAACTTCGATCTGTTGCCACCCGGCCCCGCCTACGCACACAAACGCGGGGCTGATCGTATTTCGGCTTCGCCAAGGGTTGCGGCCAAAATGCCACTTGGTATTCTTCGCCCAGTTGCGGGTTCCTGACGATGGGTAAAGAGTCAGGAACTAGCCAGATTTCCTAAGTGAATCGCCCTGAATCGGCAATAAACGGGGCAGAAAGAGGTTTTCAGTGATCCGTGTCAATGTGGAAAATCGAGATAACTTTGAAATTACGCTCAAGCGTTTTTCGAAGACATGCCAGCGCGAAGGCATCATCAGCGAGATAAAAAAGCGAGAATTCTTCGAAAAACCGTCTTCCGTTCGCCGCCGCCAGAAGCGTGAGCGGGTCCGCAATATTCGCCGTATCGAACGCCTCAGAGGCCTTCGCCGCCGCAAAGATTGATGGAAGGGAAGAAATGGATCAAAGGGCGTCCAAGATGAGCTTGGATGCCCTTTTTTTGTTCTGATTGCTGATGAAATGATACGGTTGCAGTGGTTACCTGGTGCATCAAGCGATGCGCGGCTCAATCATCCTTCACTGGCGGCTTTTTGCTCGGATCGCTTCTCCTTTCTTAAGAGAAATCCCAGCACGACGGCTAGAATCGCGCAGAGCGCCATGACCGCGCCGAAAACGGTGAAGGTTGGCCGGTAGGCATTCAGCCATGCCTTGAGTTGTTCGCCGAGGATGAGGCTGAGCGCGGCGCCGAGGCCGTGCCAGATGTAGAGTGAGCCCAGGAGGACGTGGCGCTTTTCCGGCGGAGCCCAGTCACCCACCAAAGCGCCGACGGCCACCGAGGCGATCCCCATCTGAACGCCGAGCGACAGGGCAGCGGCGAAGAGTATCTCCGGGCTATCGGAAGCACCCGCGGCGAAGAGGCCAATGGCTGAGGCAGCATAGGCCACCACAAGGAGGGGCGCACGGCCAAAGCGATCGGAAAGCGGGCCGGCGAACGAGGTACAGACCAGTCGCGCCACATAGAAGCCCAGCGTCACCGGCCCGACACTGCCGAATCCCTGCATCTCTGTGGAACGAGCTACCGAACCGCTCAGGTTGCCAAGCAGAATCCCAAATCCAAAGGACGACGAAAGCAAAAGCACACTAACGATGATCCCTTGCAATGAGACGAGCACCTTCATGCCTTCTGCGAGATTGGCGGGCTCGGTCTTGCCTCCGGCCTTTGGAAACATGAACGACACCACATTCGCCGGGATGCTGATGACTGCGGCCCAGAAAAACAGGTCTGCTTTGCCAAACTTCGCGCCAATCCAACCCAGCAGGCAGACGCCCGCGCCCTGGCCCAGGTAGACCGCGGCAAAAAGGATGCTCGTGTTCGTGCCGTATCGATCTTCCGGCGAAAAATCGAGCACCATGGATGTGCCAGCCACCCAGATACACCCCGCTCCCCATCCCCAGAAAAAGGCGCCGAACAGCAGGATGCCGATGTGCGTTGTCACAACGATCAGCCAACTGAAACCAGTGCACATCAGCAAGCCGAGGATGACGGTCATCCGTGCTCCAAGTTTGTTGACCATCAAGGCCGCCACCAGCCGCATGAAGATCCCAGCCAGGTAAACGCTGCCGAGCACCCAGACGACTTCCGTGCCCGGCCTGCCGGTTTCTTCTTCCAGGTACGGTGTGAGGAACGGCTGAATCGCGCCGACGCCGAGATAGCTGAAGAAGAAGGCAGCACTCAGGATGAGAATCTCTTTCAAGCCGCCGGTGCGTGTGCTCATGATTATGGCTCTACGGGAACTGAAAATGAGGAGGACCGCGGATGAAGAGGTGATTCAGGACAGAGAGGAGAAGGGCGAGAGAACCGCATGGATGTAGAGAACCGCGGATGAATCAAACAATCAGATCCATCCACGATTCTCCGCGACCCTCTTTCTCCGCGGCCCTCTTCATCCGCGGTTCTCTTCAACCGCGTCAAACTCCAAAATCGCGTTCAGGTTAAACGGCAGGAACGGCTGATTCTGCGCGCCCGGCGTTTCGCTCTCATCCGGGCTGGCCGCGTTGGCGAACCAGAAATCGCCATCGGCAGGACAAAACACTGCCTGGTGCAGGCAACTGTGGTCTGGAGGGTAGCAGCGGCACAGCCAGATCATTTGCTCGGCGTCCAGCTTCCCGTGAACGTGTTCGATGTTTTCGCTCAGGCAGGCGTAGTGAGCCGCGCTGTCTTCCTTCTCGCTGCGCGGGTCATAGGTTTCACGTTGCGTTTTTGAAAGCCTGGGCGATACGAAGTGGTTCGTGCGCCGGACGACGTCCTTGATCGGATAATGTGGCTCGACATCCTCTGCAGAATCACCGGTTTCAAAAAACTCGAACATAGAATGAGTGACTTCGATGGCGATGGCGTCGGGCACTTTGCCGTCGGCGAGAATGAAATTAAAACCGCAGTCGCGCGGCCATTCTTCGATCATACGTCGGCCGTCATTGAGGTCTTCGCAGAGCGACAGCATCTCGCGCATTTGAAACCACATGGGTCGCCCTTCAAAAGTTTCGTCCTCGCAGTGCGAACCCATCTCGCCCATGGACATCCCCGCAGCGTTCATCCCGGTTACGAGCCCGACCGCGCCGATCCAACCCATACCGGCGACGGGGATTCGCCCCTCTTGCTCCCAGACGGTAATACATGCGTTGCTCTGTGCCTTGATGGCATTGCCGATTTCGAGAGAGTGGTCCAGGCTTCGGTAGTGATAGAGTTTGCCGTCGCGAGTGGCGGAATTCATCGCGGCACAGCCGGAGCAATGAAAGAGTGTCGGCAGGACATGAAAGGCGTGGATGAGGTCAAGCTCGATGCCGGCGGCTTCTGACAATCCGGCCATCTCTTCCAGGTAGCAGTCAGGTATGAACGGTTCCGCCTTGGCATAAATATCGAGCAGTTGCTCAAGCGCCAATTCATTCGCCCCGATTGCATGGTCGTGTACGTAGGCTTGGCAGCCCTGCTTCACCCGCTCGGGCATGAGGCTGCCGTGCTGCAAACCCATTTCGCGTGGCGTGCCCTCGAGGTGGAGCACCGGCAGGCCGTTTATTTCGAGCAAGCGGCCTTTGCCCTCCCGGCGCACGAATTTGATTGGGACATCCTCGTTCATCTGGAATCCTACGATAGTCGAGCGACCGCCCCTCACCAAACCATCCTCTACGGGCCTGCAACTTGAATCCTCGCGGTCTGTTCTTACAATCCCCGCCACTCAGAAGTTGCACCCGTAGCTCAATTGGACAGAGCACTAGTCTACGGAACTAGGGGTTGCAGGTTCGACTCCTGCCGGGTGTGTTAACAAAGCCTGAGAGTCACCAGCTCTCGGGCTTTTTTTAATTAGATCTGGCATAAATAGGCTTAACATGCTGACCGGCTGCCTTGTCAGCTCCCTTTGCCTTTCTCTTCGCTGTAATCTCAAATTGTCCCGATACAGAGATTAAGGCGAAGAGAAAGACGAAGGGAACACTACAGAGAAAAGGCATTTTTCTTATGAGCCATACGAGACTCCTTCTGTTTCTCGTTCTGCCAGCCATTGCCTTCGGCCAGAGCGCTACTTCGGTCTATGAAAAAGCGAAACAGGCATGTTTTGAAGTCCTGGTCAACGGTCACCTCCAGGGCTCGGGATGGATGGCTTCCAAAGACGGATTTGCCATCACGGCCGCGCATGTGGTCGAGCCCTCCGGGCGGAAGATCGAGGTCAGGAATTCAAAATGGCGCAAACCGGCGAGGCTGGTTGCCGTCGATCTTGGCCACGACATCGCGCTGCTGAAGGTCAGAGGAGAGTCCTTTAAATATATGAAGTTTGCCCGTCGGGAGCCGCGCGTGGGGCACGAGCTCCATTGTTTTGGAACGCCTCTGTATCGGCATTACATGCTCATGCCGGGCAAGGTGGCCAAAGTAGAAAAGGGCTTTGAATGGGTCGGCGTACTCAAGCGTTATCAGCAATCGTATTATGTTGCCGCTGTCACCCCCGGTGGCGCATCCGGCGGGCCGTGGCTGAACAGCTCGGGCGGTGTCGTCGGCCTGCAGAGCGGTTCGATGACGGTCGGCGATGCCAATATGGGCATTTCATACCTCGCACCACTCGCAGCTCTTAAGCGGCTTTTAAAAGAGAAGAATGACGCGGCGACCCCGACTATCGGCGGCGCGTTCGAAGAGTTCTGGGAGCAGGGCGAAGGCTACCTGAAGAAACTGCCCACAGGAATGAAAGGGAGCGTCATGAAGGTCGTGTTGCCCAAAGGCATCGTTGCGAACGCCGGCATCAAGGCGATGGACGTCGTGCTGACGATTGATGGCAAGACGATTGAGTACCGGAACGAGGCGGTCCGTTATTTCAGGAGCAGAAAGCCAGGCGAAAAGGTTAAGTTCGAAGTGTTTCGCCCTTCTGATAAGAAGCGTTTTGATGCGGAGATCGTGCTGGGTGAATTGGAGAAAGGATGGAGGCGGTAAAGGACAGTTTGTTTGCTGCCGGATCGTAACTTGACACACTCATTGGTGTTTTAGAGACGGTGGAAATTCCGGGCGGAACGACCCGGATTCTCTGGGCGCCTTGGGGCCGGCCAATGGAATGCTCACCCGCCTCTCGTTCTCGTTTCCCCAGATGTACGCGTGGTGTGTCGGATGCTGGCTGTCGGTATAGTCAATGCTGTGGCGTCGTTTGCCGTGTATGTTGCCCGCTGGATCGAGGATTTCTTCGGGAGGGCTGTGCATCTTCATGTCAATCCGATCTGCATAGACATCGAAGGCTGCGAAATCTGAAGGATAGCCGCCGATGCCGCCGGGCATGATCTGATGGACCCCGCTTTGCTCCTGAACCGATGTGAGATGGATGTGCCCACACAAGACGGCGATGGTTCTCTCGGCGTTACGCATGACGGTCTCGAGCAGGCCGGGCTCGAGCACTTTCCAGCTTGAGAATCCGAAACTCGCCTTGAGCGGCTCCAGGTCGCGCGCGGCGATGAGTGGCACGTGGGTGACAAGGATGACAGGCAGGTCGTCCAGCTCAGCGAAAGCGGAATCGACAAAAGAATTTCGCTTCTCGGTCACTTCATCACCATTTCGGTGAGCGCCGCTGGTGTCGACGACGATGAATCCAATGCCGCCGCAGGTGAAGGTGTAATGGTGCCACCTCTCACCGAAAAAGCGGTCGTAAGCCTCGTTCAGCTCGGTGATGCCTTCCCCCTGCCGGTTCTCGTGATTGCCGACGCAGGGGAGGAATGGCACATCGATTGGATCGAGGATGAGCGACTTCATGTAATCGAAGTCCTCCTGGTAATCCGGGATCTCGCCATTGATAATGTCGCCGCCAGAGAGGACGAAATCGGGTGGCTCTAACTCGTGCTTCCCAAGCGCGCATTCGACTGCCCAGGCAGCTTTTTCGTTGGCGAGAGGATAAGTCCTGTGTTCTGGGAAGAGGTGCGGCGCGCGGAGATGGATGTCGTTCCAGAAAAAGAACCGGAAGAGACGTTCGTTTGGGTGTGACATGACTCAGCGGGGCGTGGGCAGGTGTAACTCGAGATCAGGCGCGAGAATGATCCGGAGTCAGGCGGTTAGTTCGTGGATTCCTTACTGATCGTGCTCGTCTGCAGAGAGGAGTCTACAGAACCGTTTGCAGTGGATAAATCAGCCAGCGGTCTTGCGCAAAATCTTTACTGAGGGTTCTGTACAGAGTTTCCAGTGATCATAATGTACACTTTTCACCGTAGGATTGGTTGGCCACGCCGCCATCCCCCCGCGATTTTTACAAACCTCTGAACCCATTCATACTGAATCAAATGAGCATCTGGCGACTCGTCACACAGGAGATCTTGCATCGGAAGCTGAACTTCGTTCTGGGACTTATATCCGTCGTGGTTGCAGTCGGGGCCCTGCTTTGGGCCATTGTGTCGCTACGAAGTTTTGACCGGGAAACGGAGGCCATCCTGCAGGCAACGGAGAAGAAGAATCGGGAGGCCATCGAAGCCCTCGAGAAATCCACCAACGCAGAGATGGCAAAGCTCGAGAACGAGATCCGAAAGATCACCAAGGGGATGGGATTCAATATTTACATTTTTCCCCAAGAGCAGGATCTCGGCGAAATCTACTCCGAGGGCTACGCGTCCAAGACGATGCCCGAAGATTACGTCACCACGCTCGCAAGCAGCAAGATCATCACCGTCAATCATCTTCTTCCGAGCCTGACACAAAAAGTAAAATGGCCGGAGCAAGAGCGCACGGTTCTGTTAATCGGCATCCGTGGTGAAGTGCCTATCATGTTCAAAGACCCTAAAAAACCGCTCATCGATCCCGTGCCCGATGGCACGATGGTGGTGGGCTACGAACTGCACCGGAGCATCAATCTGAAAGAGGGCGATACCGTCAAGTTCATGGACCGTGAATACAAAATTCACAAGGCACATGAAGAGCGCGGCTCGGTCGATGACATCACGATCTGGATGCCACTGAAGGAGGTGCAGTCGATTCTTAAAATGGAGAAGCGCATCAACGCAATCCTCGCCCTCGAGTGCAACTGCGCGACTATAGACCGGCTTGGAGAGGTGCGGCAGGAGATCGCGAGGATCCTGCCCAAGACCCAGGTCATTGAGAAAGGGAGCAAGGCCCTGGCGCGCGCTGAAGCTCGCAACCTCGCCAAGGCTACGGCCGCAAAACAGATGAAGGATACCCGCGAGGCCGGGCATGCCCAGATCGAAGCACAGAAAAGCCAACGAGAAAGCCTGCGAGGTGAACGTGAATCATTTGCCGCGATCCTCGTGCCGCTGGTGGTGGTGGTCTGCGCGGTCTGGATTGGTTTCTTGACGTTCACCAATGCGAAGGAACGCACGTCAGAGATTGGGATACTCCGGGCAATTGGGATCAGCTCGACAAACATTCTTGTTGTCTTTCTTCTGAAGGCATTCGTGGTGGGCTTTGCCGGCGCGCTGCTGGCAAGTGTTGGTGTAATGATCGCCGGAGCGACCTCTGAGGAATTGAAAGGAGCGGAGCTCGGCGCAGTGATCGCGCTTGCGCCGGTCATCTCATGTGCTGCCGCCTGGCTGCCTGCACTGATGGCTTCGCAGCAGGATCCAGCATTGGTGCTCAGAGAGGAATGAGTGGAATGATGGTCGATGCTTGAAGTGTAAACACCGCACACAAACGTAGAATCTTCCTCCTGAACTCATTTCGAATTGGAAGGATGAAAAAATGCCCACATATGTATATGAAATTATCAACGAAGATGATTCAGGCGGGGAAAAATTCGAAGTCATTCAGCGGATGTCCGATGCCGAGCTCAAGAAGCATCCGGAAACTGGCCAACCGGTACGACGGCTAATCCAGCCGGCCGCCATTAACACCAAGGGTTCGGAAAAACGATTCCTTGACCCGGACTACCAGGCTAGCAAGGGATTCACACGCTACGAAAAATCCGGTGACGGCACATATGAAAAAGTGGCAGGGGAGGGGCCGAAGAACATCGCGAAAGATGACTACGTGCAGTGAGCGTGCCAGTGTCAGCCGGTCAAGAGACGTGCCGCGACCGCTTACCAGGGCCTCTGTTGTGTGATGAACAGGGTCACATCATAAATATTGACGCCGGGCGGCGCCGTCGCCGCATATAAAATAGCCTCCGCAACCTGTTCGGGTTTTAACATGTTTGGATTCGGTGTGTTAGAGACCAATGTAGTAGCGACCCCGCCAGGACAAATCAGGCTCACCGCTATGTTGCTGCCTGAGCCATGCAGTTGGCGGGCCACTGTCTCGGTCAGGCCTCGCAAACCATATTTGCTCGCATTATAAGCGCCGTCCCCTCCGGCCTCTGTCCAGTGTGAACGGACAGAACCTATATTGATAATCTTGCCGACGTCGCCATTTTCCTTCATGAGCCTTACGGCAAGCTGCATACAATGAAACGCAGCGACCACATTTAATTCCAGGCACGCGCGGAACCTTTCCAGTGGGAGATCCTCGATTTTGCCGAAAGGAGCCATCCCCGCGTTGTTAACGAGAATATCCAGACGTCCGAAGCGTTCCTTTGTCTCCTCAAAAATATAGTCTACAAATTTCTGATCCGTCACATCCCCATCGAACCAAACTGCAGTTCCGCCGGCATTGGTGATTTCTGATGCCGCAGATTCTAAATCGCTCCGCGTTCGTGAGGCCATAATTGCTGTAGCACCATGTTCGGCCAACATGATTGAGGTTGCCCGGCCTATGCCGCGGCCTGCTCCTGTAACTAGAGCGACTTTTCCCTGCAAGGAGTTATCCATGATTTATCCCTCGATTTCAGGCCAGTTGAATTTCGGATCGAAACCTAAATCGCGCCGGGCCGAGGATATGTCATAAAGCGAGTCCTGCCTTCCGGCGACAACGTTATAAGTTCCATTAGTTACCTCCGCTTCCAGGGCCCCCTGAACGGCCTGTGCCACATCCTTCGGGCTGACATATATAAACCACGGCTGGCCAGGCTTTTCCGGTTCTTTCGGACCTGGATTGCTTCCATCACCCTCAATAACACCGGGCCTGATATGAATGACGCTTAATCCGTGTGCCTGGTGGTACGCATTCCCAATGTGTTCGCAAAGGTTCTTGGACAGGCAATAGTAAAGATCGCCAGCTTTGAAATCGGTGGGATCGGATTCACAGAACGGAATATCTCGCGGTTGAGGCGGGCCGATGGCAATGATACTTGAGATGTTTACTAATCGGCAGATCTCGTTATTCACACAGGCTGCAGCTACGTTCCAGGTTCCCTTAACCATGATGTCAGCAAAGTCTTCATGAGTTTTTGCTGACCGGCCGCGAACAAGTGCTATCAAGTGAACAACCGCATCCTGGCCCTGACAAGCCGCGTTTATATCTTCATATCTGGTAATGTCGCCTTTTATGAACTGCACGTCACGAGCTGGCTGCACCTGGTCAAATACAGTCAGTTCATAATTGTCAGACAATTGTTCGATGACGAATCCACCGAGATAGCCCGAACCACCAGTAATCAGTATTTTTCTGTTCATTATTCTTTGCATTGAATGATGCGGTTCTCTTCGAGGCTTCTTGCTGCTGCCTCAACTAATTCAAGGGTCAGAAGTGCATTTTCGTAGTCCGAACGGATCAGGGTTCTGTCGCCTGTCTCGATTGCCCGCAGCCATGCACCGGTTTTATCCAGGCTGAGTTGATTCTGACTGGGGGCAGATTCTTCAATTTCTTCACTGTTAATAAAGCCCTTAATCTTAGCATCCGTCGTGTTTGCGTGAAGGCGCAGGTGCGGGCCGATGAGTTCCAGGTCAAAGGCAAACTTGTCATGGCCGCAGTGATTAGTATGGATTCCCCTTGTTCCGTCCTCCAACTCATAAATCATCTGCAGGGCATTTTCTGCATTGAATTCTGTCCGCCCCATGGCCATGTTCTTAACACCTAATGTGACCGCCTGAACGGGCCGTGGATCGCCAAGAAGGTAACGGACGCAGTCCAGCAGGTGTATGGCCTGTTCTGCAATCGGGCCGCCGCTGATTTCTTTCTGCAGGAACCAGGGGGACATGCCGAAATTTAAATAATAATCAATGGTGCAGACCGTGCGGACGAGATGAATGGCCTCTCCCTGCAGAAGTTCCTTGAGCCTTTCATAGAGCGGCGAATAACGGAGCTGAAATCCGACGGCAGTAATGACTCCCGAGTCCAGAATGGCTTTCGCACATTTTCTCCCCTCTTCCATGGTCATGGCCGGCGGCTTTTCGATCATGAGGTGAAGGCCCCGCTCACATGCTCTGGTGATCGGCGTCATTCGGACTGGAGGAGGTGTGGTCAGCACGACCGCGTTCAGCGGTGCTTTGAAGAATTGATCGAGATCGTCGGTAACGACATCGGCTTCAAATTCTCTGCCGAGATTCTGTGCTGCCTCGAGCCGGGTGTCGTGGATCGCTGATACTGTTGCGCCGTAGTTTTGGACTGCGCTAGCGTGGGACATGCCCATTTTCCCTGCGCCAATGATTCCTACGTTCATCATTCGATATTCTTCTGATCTGAATTCGTGTGGGCTAGCTCAGGCTTTTCTCGAATTCATTGATAAGTCCATGCATAGAATCCTGCAATTCATTCATCATCGCCAGAACGATACTTCGCTGCCTCTGTTTCTCCTCAGGATCGAGATATTCCAGAGGAGACCTGCCGTCTGCCCTGGCCAGCATGCATGCGAGCGTGTGCAGGACTGCGCGGTCAGTGAATGGCTGGTCGGGCCCTGCTTCCTGTTCATATGTTTTCCAGTAAAGGTGTGCCCCCTCAACTAATACCTCCCTGTGATTCTGAAGATGCAGAGCTTTGCTCAGGAAGTGCGTCATTGAAAAACCGATGTCGAAGGCTGGGTCGCCCCAGTGGATGACCTCGTGGTCCAGCAGCACGAGACGATTCTCGTGAACGAGAATGTTTTTGGGACTGTAATCGCCATGGACCAAAGCTGTCCTGATGGACCTGGTTTCGTCTACGAGAGCTCGTAGAAAACCCGCGGCCTCCGGAACGGCTGACGCTGCAGTTCCGTAGTATGGATCGAGCCTGAGTGACTCGAAGAACGAGCGGTCATCGAATGCGCGTCGGAGCGAATCGGCCTGCTGTTGTGACCTTCGGTGGATGGCAGCAAGCATGCTCGCGAATTCGTGTGCGTGGCCGGGACACAACTCACCATTGAGCAGCATCTGCTTCCAGTTTCTGTGCGGTTGGGGCACTGCCTCCATCGCCAGGATGTGATGCGTGTGGTCTTCGAAGACGAACGCGGGGACAGCACCTTCCGGCAACATCCGACC
>Ga0187827_10002712_pt1 | contig 23791 bp, 24 predicted proteins | sample ETNtaG_39_FD_167969 | JGI IMG/M metagenome (GOLD analysis project Ga0187827, IMG submission 167969) | Marine microbial and viral communities from oxygen minimum zone, Eastern Pacific Ocean - ETNP2014_SV_150_PacBio MetaG (Illumina Assembly) | ecosystem: Environmental > Aquatic > Marine > Hypoxic... | reverse complement strand
CACTAATTACTTTTAAAACATTCTTTATTACAGTCTCTCCCTCTTTTAGTACAACCACATCAATATCAGCTTTGGTGATCAATAATCTTGATACTGAAGCAATTATACCCCCGGCAATTAAAAGAATGTCTGGAAATCGAGACCTAATCTTTAATGTTATTCGAATCAAATTTTGATATCCAGGAGTTATCGCCCCAAAACCAACAACATCAGGCTGATATATATCTATCTCTGACATTAATTCTTCATCTGAAATCTTGTCCAGGCAAAGATCTATGATGCGGACATCATTTCCTTCTTCTTTGACTGATGAAGCTAAATAAAGAAGTCCGAATGGTATAATAATTTCCTGACGTCGTGAAGGAACATAAATTAATAAAATTTTCATGCGTTGAATTTAAAGTGAAACATAAACATTATTTACAACAAGAAGGAGAGCCTCATTTTAAGGATGCCACAAATTTTGAGGCCGCCCTTTTCATGAACGATGTTGGTTTATTCCAAAAACTGCAATAGTTATACTGAAATTCTATATAAAGTGTTTTCCGAAAGGAACTCCTTATTAATAGAATAATATCAAGATGTAAGAACATTACACAAACAAACATATATCTTACCCATGGGCGCCTATTTCCTGTTCCACTTTCTTTATGAATAACACGAACAATTTTTTCCAATGCATCAAAACCCTGATCTCCTTTGATATTATAATGCCTCTCTAAAAATTCATCCATTTTCGGACTTGATCGTTTACCCTTTAAGTCCTTTTTGAAGAATTCCTTTGAGATGATATTAAAGTAATCTCTAATAGTTTCAGGATTCATTATTTTTGCAAAGTATTACATTCTAAGACATTTTTATGTGAATTAATGATAGCTTCAGCAAAAATCCAATCAATCTCATCATTGATATCAAGCCCTAAAAGTTTGTCAATATAGACACCATAATTCTTCTCTCCCAGAACAAAGCGTTTCTCAAACAGTACCTTTGGACTTGTTACGTAAGTTGACGGGTTATCATACGCAACTAGAGGTACTTTAAACATTTCAGATGGAGTGTTTTTATCTATTAATTCAAATTGTTGAGTTTTCTCGTTGTATTTTCCTAACTTTAATTTCTCTAAAGAAAATGTTAAAACAGCATCTGCGCGTTTTTCATAAAAAAGAGAAATACAACGATCAATAATTTCCGCGTTCCTGAATGGTGATGTTGGTAATAAGGTTATAACTGCACTTATAGCATTTTTCGTATTTACCTCATTAACTACATGAACCAAAACGTCCTCTGTTGTAACAAAATCACCAGATAACTCTTGTGGTCTTTTTAGAAAGAGCAATTTTTCAGATTGATATTCGCTAACAACCGCTGCTAATTCAGGGATATCAGATGAAACAACTATTTTATCTATATGTTTGCATGCCAATGCTGCTTCGATTGTGTAGTTGACCAGAGGCTTGTCTCCCAGTTTCCTCATATTTTTGCCTGGTATTCTTTTACTACCCGCACGAGCTGGAATAATTGCAATATTATACATAAATACTTTTACGCATTTAAATACCAACCAAATTTGAATAAACCATATGTAAAGCTGTTGTCCTTCAAGCAATCATACCACGAACTGGCAAAATTAATTCTTTTGTAAAGGAATTCTTTGTATTCACTCTCCCAATCTACCGACATGCTTTGACATTCTGGCAATTGTGGTCTAAAACTTTTTCCTAATTTGTTACTGAGCTGGCAACTTTGATTCGCATATAACGTAAAATGATGTAATAATTTCTCTGGTAACATTATCATGGGATTATCGTTGTGAAATTTAATTTCATTAGAGAAGCGATTGCAAAAGTGAAAAACGTTGCCGTCCGGAAAATGGAAAGTAACTTCAGATTCATTATCACTCCACTCAGGGTAGTAATCTAAATTGTTAATCCACTCAAAAACAACCTCATGATAATCGCTAGCAAGTAAGTAATAATCATCAAATAAGTTCTCTAGCACCTTGTGTTTATTAACCGACTCCATCTCCAGCCATGAATTACGTAATTCAAGCAACCTCTTCTTTAAAGTAAAATATTGATTAAAATCTACACCTGGAGCTAATGATTGAAAGTTCTCGACGCAATAACCATAAGATTTCATCATTCCCAACATTAATTGCTTATTGGAACATCCATGATGTTTCATTGAATATATTCTGTAAGTTCGTTCGAAATACCAATCAACCAGCATTGCTATCCTGAGATACTCTACATTAAGTAGTGGCACATTAACTGGCTTTTTTGTCTTAATATCAGTACACGTAACATCATCCCAATAGAACACTCCATAAGCAGATGATTCAGGCAAAATAATTACGTTTGCATGCGCAAGAGCCTTCAATACCAACGGAGGCAGCTTATCTTTCATTAAATAATCGTTTAATCCATGGTCTCCCTTATCCTTGATAAGGACCATCATATCTAAATCTGAAACCCCAGGCTGAGAAACTTCTCCATATTGCCAGGCAGTCACAATGTCATCACGTCTTGAAATATATTCTACAAGTAGTCTTTTTGCTTCACCATAATCCGAAAGAGTCATCATATCTTCTCTACCCCCCCTCTTGAAAACTTATTATTTTTTCTATCGCCTCTTCAATTATGATCAACGATTCTTCAATATAATAATTCCCTAAAACATCTTGAACCCACTTAGGTACAGCATTTAATTTGTATTCAACACCCTCACGATCTTCCCATAAACTGCGCACTTCTGATGCCTTATTAATAACTTCCCAAGCACGATCAGAGAAGAATGGCCTCGCAAGATTGAAAGACTCTCCTTTGTAGCATCCCTTTTCTATGCCATCCATGAAATAAGCAGGAACAGTCATAATATAGCCTAGCAAACAAAACAACTGATACATTGCATCTTCAGAGTTTCTGAAATTAGTATATAAATACCTTCCTTGATATGGATGGTGTTTGAAAACACCTGTCTGGAGAGCTTCCTTGAGAACAACAGCTCTTCCCTTCAAACCCTTCAATGCTCCGGAATCTGACTTTTTTGTCTTAAATGTTATTGTTCGGCTATCAGACAGCATTGAGAATGATTGCTCGAAAACTGCAGGCGGCATATACGAAGTTGGATAAGATAGCAAATCAGATTCTGTGACAATTATAAATCCATGATGCTGTAGCGGTGTAATGCGCAGAAAATATTGCCACGCCTCTATACATAGTTCTCTCAATTTAGACAACCTTCTCCCATCTCTAACTACATCATCTTGAATTACCATAAAAGAATCAATGTCACTCCACCCCTTTTTGTAATCTAAGGTAGCCAGGCTGCTTAATAAGAAAAAATAAGAAATATATTCTTGCAGATGAGAATTGATAAAATCATATAACTCAGCAATTGGTTGACGATATCCAGCGTCCTCTTGAAGATATTCACTTTTATTAAAATGAGGAGGAGTTATTGATATCGTCTCCAAATTTAATTTATTTATATCAAGAACACGATATCCTGAAGCAATATGGTTAGCCAGAGCATGTGAACGATGCTCCCCTTCCACATCTATAGTTTTAGAACGAACGTCTAAATACCAACTGAGTAAACTATGTAAACTATTTTGAAAATTATTCATTTTAAATTCCATTTGATAACACACCCCCATCGACGTAAATATCCTGTCCTGTAATATATTGAGCAGCAGGTGATGCAAGAAAAATGGAAGGACCTACTATATCCTCAGTTCCACCCCACCTGTTTAGCATTATGCGTTCCGTACGAATCTTCCTAAGAACCGTATCTTTATAGCTTCTTTTTGTCATATCAGTCTTGAAGTAACCAAGGCCAAGATTATTTATTCTAATATTGTATTTTGCCCAATCTTTTGCTAATGCCTTTGTCAGTAGTTTTAATCCACCCTTGGAGGAAATATATGCGGGATTATTAGAGCCACCAACTTCAGAATTTAAACTTGTAATATTAATAATGACACCACCATTGTTCATTTTCATGTATGGAAATACCATCTGGGCCAGACGAAAAGGAGCTTCAAGATTAACTCTATGCGTATGGTTCCATTTCTCAATGGGGTATGTTTCAGAGGTATCCGGGCATGTAACTCCGGCATTATTAACAAGAATATTTATCTTATTATGTTTCTCGTAGATATCCCGCAGAACCGTATTCATTGAATCAGCATCTGTTACATCCGCGCATACTATATGACACTTTTCTGAATCAAAATCTTCCCTGGCCATCTCCAGTTCGTCTTTCAGAATATCAACCAGGTATACTATAGCTCCTGCTGCCAAAAAGCCTTTAGCTATAGAATTTCCATTTCCTCTAGCCCCACCGGTAATAATAGCAACCTCATCCTCTAGAGAAAATATCTTCAATATATTATTGAATGTAATAGACATATCAGCCCTCCAATTCTTCAACAAGTTCAAGAATAATTCCATCTGGATCGTGCGCGTAAAGTACTTTCACCCTACCATCAGGAGAACAAAGAGGCTGACTGTTACAGCGTATTCCGGCTTCTACCAATTTCGAATAAAGTATGTCAATATTTTCCACAGTAAACGCGATATGAGAACATCCATGCCGATTAGAAGGATAGGGCTTGCGTAAATTCTGCTGCGGGTGAGAGTGATATTGTAAGAGTTCAAGCAGTGTTCCCCCTGGTACATGCAGTTTGGCATACTCCAGTTTTACTCCATGTATCCCAACTAGCTCTTCAATATAATCCGGATCATCCTCAAAAGCACGCTTGAACATCTTCAAGCCAAGAACTCCTTGGTAAAACCCCAAAGACGTATCAATGTCTTCTACTACCAAGCCTGTATGCCTAGCTGCTATTATCACAATTAATTTCCCCCTGTTTTAATTTTGAAAAACATTTTAATCTTAATGTACTCACTTTAATACTTCCAGCATATAGCACTATTAATTATTAGACAGCTTATCAATGAATTTGATACGTTGATAAAACAATTGAAATGTAGAACTTTGCTCTGCTTCCTTCAAAACAATCCTTTTTAACCTTGCTTTAAGCTTTTTAATAAAGTGTATAAACACATATCCCGCTTTAGTAATTATCGACAACTTATTATCTGGCAATTTATCGCAAATATTACTGCAAATATTAGCAATATTCCCAATAGAATCAGAACAAATATCCAAACCTGTCTGCCCATTAATTATTTGTTTTAATTCAACAGGCATATCACAGGATTCATCTTTTCTACAGAGTATGCCTAACAACTCACTGATGGTATCAGGATTATAAACATAATCAAGAATACGGTTATTATCATCACTTTCTGTCAAAACATAATCTGCACGTTTTCGTACCATGTTCATAGTACAGACAGGCTTCTTTCCCAGAACAAAACAATCATAAAAGGATGTCGAAGGAGGCCCAATCAGATAATCCTGCTCACTGGCCCAGTGCATAAAAGGCATATCCCAGGGAGCCATATTAATACGATTATCAATCTTAGCCAGTAGCTTTAACCACTCATATCGATTTTCCCGGGGATGTACACGTAAAGTAACATCAAAACGGTCAAGGTCTAATCTTTCAAATAATAGAATAAAAATTCTTATATCCATTATCTGGGTATAAAATCTATCCTCAACATCACGGTCCGGAGAATTTTCAAATGCCGGGATCACCTTATTATCACGTTTCATTCCTAAATCCACTAGTTCAAGATTACTTAAACTATGAAAAGTGTTAATTGACGAAAATCTTGAGATAAACCCTACTTTGATTTTATTTACTGACTTTTTTCCCTTACTTATTGAAGGACTTTTAATGCATCTATCATCAAATCTGGGATGGCCTACAACATGACATTTGGAAAGTGAATCTGGCCTGATTTCCTGAAAACAACGTAAGTGATCTTTTCCCCACAAGCAAAAAATGGATACCGCATCAAACCAAGGTTTACATTTATCTGGCTCATTACCAAAATACTTAGCATTTATTCTCGATAAAGTTTTAGTTGCAAGACCTACAGATTCAGTTGGCAATATTATTATTTTTGATTTGAGTCTGCTCAAGTCAGGAAATTCAGTACGAAAGTGTTCTAAAGATGGAAGTATTAAAATATCGAAAGGATTAAACATCTTCAGAATTGAACTGCTAGATCTATTGCCGTAAACCAATTTAATGTTCCTATTGTTCAAGACACTTTTTAGATTTGCAGCGACAACAGCATCTCTGGCTAATTCATCAATATAGAAATATATACTGGGCATGAATTTTGATGAAGTAAATTATAATAATTTAACTTTGTATCTGATTTAGTGATTTTAATATTGGCAAACTTGAATCTACCGCTCGATCAAAAAGCGTTATGTCAAACTGCCCATTATCTTTTACAACATTACAAAATTTATTTACCGATGCACTCAAACTCTCTTTCCAATCCACGGTTCGAGGCAAGTTGTGCTCTTCAACTAAAGGAGGTGATGTAAATCGCCCATCACTATCAAAAGTATCTCTCGGGCCGTATAATCGGGCTTTAAACCCATCATATTCCCAGTATGCAGATGATCCTAATACAAACCATTTATACAACGCCGGTGCAGCATAGCTGTGTCGAAGTGTAGCACGTAAACCATCATTCATCTTGAATATTAAAGTTGCGGTATCAGGTGTTCCATCACGATGTGCTACCCATTGGAAATGGGACTGAACATCTTCATAGGAACCGAAAACATTCAAGAGAAGATTAATATAGTGAATACCAACTGTTTCTAATACACCACCCGACTTACCAGCTTTATGTCTCCAGGACTCACGATAGTGTGGTTTGAATGCCAAACCGTGACTTGTGGCTATATCAACAGCAATCAATTTTCCTAATTTTTTATTTTGAATCAAAGAATTAAAAACTTTATAAATAGAAGAAAAGGGGAGATTAAAGTTCACATGAATACGAGATTTTTTCTCATTACTCCAATTTTTAATTATAGTAATTTGTTCTAACGTAGATACCGCAGGCTTTTCTAAAAGGATATATCCGTTATAATCATTTAAAAGCTCCAGATATTCCATGTGGGTAGGTGTAGGGCTGGAGATAACAACACCATCACAGCTTCTTACACTTTCAAAATCCATTGTAACAGGAAATTCAGATGATTCGACATCAAAAGGATAATATACAACTTTAAGTTCTATGCCTGGTATTGAACTTAACATTTGGATATGTCGAAGAGCATGGTTCCGCAATCCTATGACTGCAATCTTTTTCTTTGACATTACGGTTAGTTAAAAAAATAGTTTCAATAAATTATAATTTCAATGAATTGTACATCTATCACACGGAACAAAAACTTTTCTCTCTTTTTCTAAATGACGTTTGCGAAGATTTGTATACGTTTTCCCCATCCAAATCTTTTTAAGGGATTCACTATAAGCATTTCCCGCGCACAAATTAGATTTATAATCAAAATCACAAGGATTGACTTTGCCATTAAACCAGATATACATTCTCTCCCATAAAACAGAACATGGAATATTTATTTCTGTAGGTACATTATTATAACTATCCCAACGTGGAGTGGCTCTTTTAATTGTAACTTGATCAACATATCGACGCCAGAACTCTGTGATTTGATGTTCATCTTGCTCTTCAAAAATTATAACTCCGGTAACTCGTGTCACTGATTGTGAGTTTTTATAATGTTTGGCTCTAATTTCATGAAACATTTCTATATTGGCCACCACATCTTCAAATCTACCATTAACTCGAATTGATTCATAAAGTTCTTTTGTTCCGGCATCAACAGAGAATACCACCTCGTTAACACTAGCCTCCAGGATATTGTGACATAACTCTTCAGTTAATTTTGTTGCGTTTGTGTTTATTTTAATATCCATTACATCTGCCTCCCTTAATGCAAGAAGCATTTCTCCGAATTTTGGATGAAGTGTAGGCTCACCTCGTGAGGCCAGAGTGACAGCTCTACATTTCTCGTGCTTCACTTCTTCAACAATTTTAAGAAATAAATCCCACTGCATATAACCCATATATTCTTTTTTTGTAAATTCTTTATCTGCCAGAAAACACATAATGCATCTTAGATTACAAACAGAAGTTGGTTCAATAAGAAGGTGAGTCGGAAAAGAGGTTAATATCTTTTTTCGAGGATACACTTTAAATCTATAACGATATATTAAATAATCTATCCAGAGATTTTCACTTTGGTGGAGTAACCACTCTATCTCCTGACTTGATAGAATGAATTGATGATCACTCTGCACTTGTTGATTATCTTCAGAAAAGCCCTCTTTAAATACATCATTTTGTATAGCTTTTAATATTTTGCTTCTCTCATTATCCAGATTTGATTTGAGAAGCTCATCTTTCATAAGCACTTTAATCCTTACGTATAAGTTCTCAAGATTTTGAGGTTTAGAGCTGAGAAATGTAACGCCTTTACCACTGGATACCGCTTGAAAACCATCAGTATCTGTCAGGTGACTTAATTTCTCCGGGGCTTTTCCATTTTTTCTATTATACATTATGCCTGCTTCTCCAACACAAAAGACTTCTCTGCCACTAACAGGTCTAATGGCTCATCAATTTCAATTGAGCGCAATCTTGGAGTTACAACTGTCCTGACATCATGCCCATACATTAATTGCTCGTTTAAAATTATCTTTGTTTGTATTGCATCAACCAACCCATTCCATCTATAAACAGGTGGTAACTCCTGGCGACGGTAAGAGGCTATAGGCGCCTCAAGTGGTAGCAAAGGAGTTATATCATTTTCTGATATACGAAACATACGATAAGGATGGTGCTCTACCGGACAGGAAGTCCTGACTGAATCACAACGTGTACTCACTATTTTATCTAGGACTAGTTTAATATCCTCAGTAGTCCTTAAGGGGCTGGTAGGTCTCAAATTAAAGACTATGTCTGCTTTATATTTTTCAAACTGTTGCAACCATTGTAATGCATGTTCAAATACTGGAAAATCCTTTACATCGTCCTGGGCAAGATAGGATGGCCTGGCAAACGGCACCTCTGCCCCGGCGCTACGCGCTACTTCAGCAATTTCATCATCATCTATAGTAACAATTATCCTGTCAAATACCAGTGACTTAAGCGCAATATCTATTGTATAGGTTATCAGAGGTTTCCCATGAAACTGTATAATATTTTTTCTGGGAATACCCTTGGAACCTCCACGTGCCGGAATTAAAGCTATTATCTTCATAAGTATGGACTATAAAATTATATAGCGAAATCCTATATTACCAACAACCCCTAATCAATAATTATAAGACTTATTATTCCTCCTGAACTTTTCCATTTAACTTAATTACATACCTCACCGCCTCATTAACTGCTCCAGCACCACCTAAATGTTCAAGCACTTTATTAGCAGCTTTGCGAGCAGACTCGTCAGCATCTGCGGGGGCTAAACCTAAACCAACCATTGCCAATGCATCTGCATCCCGCAAAGAATCTCCTACATACATAATTTCTTTGAGAGAAACATTAAGATCAGTAGAAAGTTTAAGCATTGCCTCAGATTTGTCTTTCGCTTTTCGGTAGATATGCACAATATCTACCCGTTTAGCAATAACGCTCACTAGAGGCGTATCCTCTCCAGTCAAGAATGCCAAAGTAAATCCTTGCCGATGCGCCTCAAATATCGCATCAATATCATGGTAATGCAATGACTTTACTTCGCGCCCGTCTTCATCCATGCTCACACGCCCGTCTGTTAATACACCATCGATGTCAAATACTAAAACGCGAATCATATTTGTTATTGTCCCCCCTCTGAAGCCTCAAATGGAATGTGAGTCCTGAGTTTTTCTGCAATAGGAATTTCCTGGGGTGTAATATGTATTTTCCCATCCCCCATAGCCTTTTCAATTTTCCTTACCGCTCCTACTAACTGCCTCAACCCGGATGGTTCTAATGACGCTGCCTGGTCTGAACCATACATTGCTCTATCCAGGGTAATATGCCTTTCCAGGGAAGTAATACCCAAGGCGGCAGCCCCATACGATATAGCAAGACCAACCTCGTGGCCACTATAACCAACATTACATTTGTAGCGTTCCCTGATCGTCTTAATTCGATTTAAATTTGCATCCACATCTCTCATTGGATAAGTAGAAACGCAGTGCATAAGTTCGAAAGAGCAATCTGCATCCTTGAAAGCTGAAACCGCTTCACCAATGTAAGATTCCTTACACATACCTGTAGAAATAAAAGTATGTTTCCCTTCAGATGCAATTTCTCTAACTAAATCTTTATAGACAATCATTGCTGCTGCTATTTTATTGTACTTAAGATTGAATTGTTTTAGAAACTTTATACTTTCCAGGTCCCAGGAAGAGGCAAACCATTCTATACCCAGTTTTTTACAATATTTACCTAACTCATTATATTCTTCAAATCCAAATTCTAAACCTTCCTTTTGGGCACGCTGAGTATTTCCCCATGGACTTTCCCGTGGTGAATCAAGGAAATCTTTTGAGTAAACAAGATCTACTGTGCGCTTTTGGAACTTAACAGCATTACATCCAGCATCACTGCTGGCCTTAATCAACTCCTTAGCAATACCCAAATCACCATTGTGATTAATTCCGATTTCGGCAATAATAAGAATAGGCATTTTCCCCTCGCTTTTGATCAAAATAAATTCATAGTATCAATAAACATTCTTTAGAGTAGCTTTAGCATTAACTCCATCTTTATCAGTCAAGTAGATGTTCTGACCATTTCACTAAATTTACTGCACCTCTGGATTAGATCATTACTGTCACAAACGGCATTATTGAGGCGACTCCAACTACTTCAATAACTGCCGTACACACCATCAACATAAATAGCCTATATAGTTGAAATCTTCCACTTAAGGGAAGCAGTGTAAATATTTTACGGATAACTATTAACATATCATAACCACAAATGCTGTTCTTGAAATTAATTAATACTATTTAAGTCCTTTATAGTTGAAACCCACATCTTTCTCCAATCTATACTGGTCCATGCAAAGCGACGACAAAATTTCTGTATTGCTGACTGTACGTATTTACTGTTCCACCATATTTCAGGATTCTCTGAAATTTCGTTAACTTTTTTCGCTGCATCCATAGGATTATAATAAAGAATTCCAGCGTCTACTAGAAGCTGAAAAAATGGTTTAGCCTCCTCACGCATGGGATTCTGCTCATTGTCCCAGAAAAGAATGGTAGGTACGTTTATTACAAATGCCTCGAGAAATGAGGTACTCGGATGGTCTATAACTACAAGAGAACACGTTTTCATGATTGAAACCGCTGTACCGGTATTATTAAAGTTAACACATGGCAACATTTGCTTGATTCTTTCTTCTTCTCTCCACCCATAATCATATATGTAAGGGCGATACAAAACACGCTTTTTTACAAATTCTTTGAGATTTTGAAAAAAAATCGCCTTCATCGGATAATGCTTAAAATATACATATTCAGGAATCAAATAAGTCTGGTAACGAAACATATACATAGGTCCGCTATTACCTATAAATAGTATGTCGCTACTTTTCTTCCTATGAGTATTAGCTAATGTTGAAAGGCGAGGGTCAGGTAGTGAAATAGTAGGACATGAGTCCTTATCTTTCCATCCCCAAGTAATGAAATAATCAAATATCTCTCGTTCTGCTTTTTCAATTACTGCAACAGTATATTGTCCGTAACCACCACCATGTTGATGTCCCTTTATTTTTCCTCCGTTCTCTCTGATTTCTGCAAGTAGAAACTTTATTGTGTCATTGCTCAAGTACGTACTGGAAATATTCTGCGTCACGACTCCTTTCCTTCGTAAAAGCATCCTGGCCGTATCACATCTATCCCTATACTCTTCAAAAAAAGCGACAGGTATGGCCCATCGTACAAATTCATGCAAAATGTCTTCAAATTCATTTTCCGCTGATTCAAATGTTATCTTCCTGCGGTCAATAGCCTGTTTGGAAAACCCATCGTCCTTTAGATAAGGTATTCTCCATTTAAAGAAGCCCGGTCTTTGTGCCAAATCAAGCGCAGTTAGGCCTGTTTTATCTAAATTCCACAAAAGACTATTATCCGGTCTACAAATACTACCAACACGGAATATCTTTTTTACAATCTGTTTTAAAATCGATGAAGTATAAGGTTGTATAGTTTCTACCAAATTAGCATCTAAATATTTTACGTGGAAATCTAATTCCATTAACTTAATTAGCAAAAAGTATATTTTTATATTTGTGGAATGAAAATGTGCCTGGCCACAAACATCAGAACTCTTTTTGTATAATGGGCTAAAGCGTTCAATTTGGGGGATTTCAACCACTGCTTTTGGGAAATTTTCTCGGACCAGGCATAGCCTTAGATATCGGTCATATAAATTTTCAACAAAAGCAGTAATCCATGGCAAGAGCAACACCTTCCAATAGGATTGACTATAACAAACGCCATGAATTTGATTTAACAATTTAACTAAATAATTACAACAATCCAATGAAACATTCCAACAGTATTTAGCGGCTTTTGATATATCATCATGGCTTTGATAGGGATTTATTATCTGCAGTCCTTTTTCTACTATCTGTTGCGCATTCTTCTCAGTAATGCAATTTACTCCAATTAAAATTGTATCTTTTTTTAACTGCGAATACGGTGTTATAGCAATTGTCATCATGTATTATACTTTACCTTAATTTCTACTAATAATTAATCTCAAATGAACTAATATTTTTTAATACAATTTCTTTAGCAAAATTACAAACTTCATCAAACCTTTCATGAGAAAATCTTTCGGCATTGATTACTTTTAGATTTGTCTTCATCTGAGAAGTAGATGTTGCTCCCGGAATAATTGTGCTAACTTTAGAATCTGAAAGAAGGAAATTGAGGGAGAAGATTATCAATTCTTCGTGCAGAAGGAAAATCTCTAACTCTTATAGCAACCATGATTAACCGTAACAAAAGCACCATCTCAAGAGAATTAAGACGTAATCGTACACCTGTTTATAATGTTTATCTGCCTCACAAAGCTCATCAAAGAGCAATTACCAGGAAGCAATCCGCCGGGAAAGGATTTCAATAAAAGATGCAAAACATGGTGAAAGATGGACAACTGTATTTTGATTGACTAAAGTATACGGTCCTTATAATACACAAGCCGCATTAGAAATGTTAATAAAATCAACACTTATGAATATTTGCGAGGCACACCATATTTTTCAACTGTTAATTCATTATTTAGCCTCTTTTACAGCAAAAAGCCCCAAAGAGCCTGCAGCTATTCCAGGGTTATAGCGTCTGATTAAATTACTAAAAAATATACCTGGCTCTCGAACGTAGTCATTTTTATCTACATAAAGACGCTCCCACTGATGACTACCTTTAGGATTATTCTTTATTAGAAAAGGTAATAATCGACATAAACCTGCTTCAATCTGAAGATACTTCATATCGATTAAAGAAAAACCACAATTCTTAATCATTTTTTCAATTTCCGTGGAATGATAAAGCCAAAAATGAATATATTTCTTTAAAGGGTCTTTTTTAAATATTTTCCGCACAAAATTATTCGATTTCATAACCACTACTGGATTTAAAACCCATCGCAAATTAAAAACTATGGATGCAAGAAAATTAACTGGGGTTTTCACCGAATTGAGAAAATGAACAAGGACCCCGCCAGGTTTTAAAACTCTATAAAACTCCTTATAAATTTTGTTAGGCATATCATAATCCTCAAAATTATATATTGTGCCCGCCAAAAGAATAACATCATAACTTTCATCTTCAATATTTGACAAATTTGTGCAATCTGCAGTAAATGCCTTGTATCCAAATTCCTTTGAAAGCCTATCTACTACAACCTCTGACCAATCAGAAAAGACAACTTTGTAACCTAAATCTAATAAGTGCGCACCCAATGGACCTGAACCACACCCGACCTCAATAATCGATACTCCGTCCTTTGGTCTATCAGCTATTCCTGTTTCTTTAAGCGCACGCTCCATGAAATTCAAGTATTCAATATTCTTTCGTCCATTTTTCTGTATTTCTGCTAAATTATATTCTCTATACCGCTTATCCCAATCATCAGAACACCAGCTATGTGGTTTTTTCATATAAAATGCTGTTCTATTTTTATAACCTAACATAATAATATTTCTCCATTGTGTTAAAGATTACCTATAATATTCAAAAGTACGTTCATTTCCCGTGTTATTAAAAATTTATATACCAATCATAATCTACTGAAAACTCCCCCCCCCCAGCAGTTATAAGACTGAAAATTCCATTCCCACATCCAAGGTCAAGTGATGGAGGTTTATTCTCATATTTTGAGATCATAGTAGAAACTATTACATCCCAAAGAGTGCTTTCAGGCCTTAGCCACGCCACGTTAAGATGAGCTTTTATATGATCAGTATGATTTATTTTAGACATTAAATGTATTAACTAAATAATCTCGCATATGTTCCCTTTTCTATAAAAACATATTAATAGAAGAAAACTATGGTGTTTCAAACATTTTAAATCATATTCCATTGCAAAACAGTATCTTCCGAAATGTCTGTTCTGGCTTCCCTTTCCACTACAACATCTAAGAATTCAGGTTCAATGCCTGTTCCAGGCCGTTTTATATCCAGCATTTTTCTGGTAATAACGGTTCCTTTCGGTATATTATTAGCAGCCACAATACTTCGTCTTGCATGAACCCTTGCTTTATGCTCTGACTCAGTTGGCTGCTTATATTCTTTTCCTAATGCCTTTTCAACCCTGCGGATTTGTGCCACAATACGCTTTATACCTTCATAGTCCGCTGATATAGCGTGGTCATACCCGGGTCTTTTATTATCGAAAGTAAAATGTTTTTCAATGATTCTGGCTCCTAATGCAACGGCAGAGGCAATGATGCCTTCTCCATCCGTTGGGATAGTGTGGTCAGAATAGCCAACAATGTAATCGGGAAAACATGACTTTATATGCTGTATCATCTTCAAATTAACGTTTTCATCCAGAGTTGGATAATTCGAAATGCAGTGGAGAATAGAAATATCTGTATTTCCAGTTGCTTCTATCCATTGTAAAGCTTGTGCTATTTCAGCAATTGTTGAAGCACCTGTTGAAAGTATTATAGGTTGACGCGTTGACGCGCAGAGATCAATCAAAGGCTTATGAGTAATATTCATAGAACTGATCTTCCACATCGGCATTCCGATCTCATTTAACATCTCAAAGGAACTTTCATCCTCAGGGGTAGAGAAAAAAAGTATATCTTCTCTTTCTGCAATATTTTTCAGTTCTTTATATTGTTCTTTTGTCAGCTGCGGCATCAGTTTAAATTCTTCCAGAGCAGTATCCCCAGGACATCCTTGAATCTCCCAGAACTTCTCAGCATGTTTTGAAGCTAGTTTTTCGGGAATAAAAGTCTGGAATTTTACTGCATCTATTCCTGCCTTTGCTGAAGTTCGAATCATTTCCCTGGCCCGTCCCATATCACCCTCAAAGTTACAGCCAATCTCGGCAACAATAAATACCGGTGAGTCTGAGGAGCTTTCACTACAAATTTTTTTTGTTTTTAGATCTATATTTTTCATTCTTCATATTTTTTCTTAAAAACAGTCTGAATTAATATGGATTTATTCCATATACAAAAATCTTCAAAATAATTTCTAAATAAATAAATAGTGGCGGTAAGAAAACTCTCCGAGGATTGCTTTTCAAGCAACTCTTTTGACGCTCTGATTACTGGCAAATTTAATCTGATTTTGTATTTATTAAACAACCAATTGTAACATCTATCCAAAGGAAGCCTTACTAAAAGGCTAACCATAGGCAATAACTGCGGGTACCTAACGAGTAAAGCAAAAAACTTATGAAATCTAACTATCAATCTCATATTGTCCATTTTAAGTGGCGAATCTGCAAACTGATCTGTGCCAATAGCACCAAAATCTCCATTAAAATATCCATGCTGTATTGCATATTCTGTAAGCTTAAGCTTAGGAAACGGTTGAAATAAAGACGCCCATGCGTAATGCGGGGAACATCTATGATTTAACTTCACAGTTTTTTTCAATGTTTCAAGTGTTTCACCAGGGATACCAAGCATATTGCCTGTGCAAAAACGGATTTTATATTTGTGTAAAATGTCTGCTGCCTGGACTATATCTTTGTAAGCAATATTACGGTTTAGGACATTATTCCGCAAAAATTCATCTCCTGACTCTATAGAGAATGTCACGTAATAACAGCCAGACTTTTGAAGCAAAGCAGCTATCTCTTCTGTAATTGTATTAGGCCTAGTATTGATGGAATAAGGCAGGGCAACCTCTCTACTATATTCCTCTGCAAATCTTTTTACCCACTTTTTAGGAATGCAGAAAATATCATCTACAAAAGAGACCATAGGAACACTAAAATTTGTTCGCGTTTCTTTTATCTCTCGTATTATACTGTCTACAGTTCTTCTTCTCACCTGATTCCCAGTAACACCATAAAGTTCAAAATATTTGTGATTCATGCAGTATGTACATTTATAAGGACATCCTCTTGAAGAAAGGAATCTTATTGGCACATTCTCCAATAAATACGGATTGCAATAGTATGCGGAATAGATATGTTTATCCAAAAACGGAAGATCATCCAAGTCTTTAATGAGAGGCCTTAAAGGGTTTTTTTCTACCCTGCCGTCCTCTATTACATAGAGATTTTCAATATGCTTTATGCTCCTGCCATTTTTTAAATTATCTAACAACTCTTCCATTGCATACTCACCCTCGCCAATACATAACGCGTCTATAGGATGCCCTTCTTCTATTAATTCAGGGAAAAAAGTTGGGTGTGGCCCTCCAAAAACCGAAAAGAAATCGAAATTCGCCTTAAGAGTTTTATTGATAGTTAACAATCTTTTAATATCTACCGTAGCTGCAGAAAACCCAATTATGTCTGGCCTAAGTTGTTCTTTGACCTTAGTAACATAGTTGTTCTCGCCTTCAATTATAATAACATCGGTTTCATAACCTTTATGTTTTAAAAAACTCGACAAACACATAACCGCCATGTTTGACTCATACCTTAATTGTATAAATAGCAATTTCATCCCAACGTTAGCCCTATCTTTTCTCCACGTTCGTCTTTCAAAATATTTAAACTTTCTGGTCCACAATTGAATAATAAATCAACGGAGGACATCTGTGGAATAAATCCATTATTAAACATTTGTGGATATTTAGGGTGTTTATAGTTCTGAAAAAGAACTTTTATTTGTTGATTTTTCCAATTTTCCAGATTTAAATAATTCTTACCGTCTATACCGGAAAGATACTTATTTACATTCAATTTTTTGCATATATTCAACAACAAATCTTCTTTCTTCCCGTGTACATTCAGTTCTGACGCCCTGTAAATTGGCGTCTTTATACCAAAAGATTTCATAATGAATTTAATCATTATTTCGCAAATCTCAGACAAATATTGCCATTCTCTTTTATATATTTCTTCCAGAGAAGAGGTAAAACACTCAAAATATTTACTCTTCTTGTAAGCAAAAAAGATACTTTTCCAATGATCACTTCTCCAGTCTACAGAATTTTTTATTTCTACATCTTTTATCAACTGGCCAAATCTATTCTTGGTAATTACGGGAACAGTCAACCATATCCAGCCATTTGCAGTCTTTATCCTGTTTCTGTTGTAAAAATAATTTTTTGAGTATGGAACGTTATCGAGTAAAACAAATACATCACAGTTGTATACCCTCTCTACAAATCCTAACCATGGTAAATACTGAGGTTGATGTATTCCTATTACCGTCATCTTATTTCCAGCCTGCTCCTGATTTCTGAAACAACGCATTCAAATGAATAGCATACTTCATCTTCTGTAATATCAGCATAAATAGGCAGGGTGATCTGCTTCGACATTGTAGTCTCTGCAACTGTAAACATCCCACTTGTGAATTGAAATTTCTTTTTATAAACAGGTTGCAAATGGCAAGTGGGCCAATAAATGGTCTCCAACTCAAATCCGTACTTTCCGGGAAATATCCTTTTCATTTCGTCAACATCGATTTCTGCAAGTACCTGAACCGGATATTTATAGTAGGCATGAGCAGATAATTTACTTACCGGAAACTTTCCAATAAGATCAGTAGACAAAAGCATACTATCGTAATAAGATGCAACCTTCCTTCTCTTTTCAAGAAAAGAATCGAGATTTTCCATCTGACTAGTGCCGATACAACTTCTTATCTCATCCAGAAACCAGTCATTTCCTATATTAATCATGTCAGCAAGTCCGTCTCCGGCACCGTGAATCCTGACACTTCTGGCATATTTATCAAGATCAGCATCTCCTGTTACTATCATTCCTCCTGTTCCGGTCGTTATTATCTTGGTGGGATAGAATGAGAAACAGCCGGCCTGACCAAAAGTCCCTGCCATTTTTCCCTTATACGAAGCCCCAATGGCTTGAGCACAGTCTTCAACCAAAGGAATACCTCTTTTATCGCAAATATCCTTTATTTCTTCAATCTCAGGAGGGACAAGGCCTGCTATATGTACTACTATTACAGCCTTTGTCTTATCTGATATTAGTTTTCTGACCTCTTCAGGATCTAAGAAATATGTTTTTTCTTTTATATCCGCAAGAATTGGCTTTCCACCAGCAAAAAGCACAGCATTTGGCGTTGCCAAAAATGTATTTGTCGGCAAAATTACTTCACCATCTGTTACGTCAATATGTCTCAGTACTATTTCAAGGGCAGTGGTACAAGAGTTTACCGATATTGCATGTTTTACCTTTAAACCTTCAGAAATTTTTTCCTCAAATGCCCTGGTAAACTCTCCATTCATGAGTCTTCCAGTATCCAGAATATGGGCAATATTTTTTAGAAGTTGCTCCTTTTGCGGGAAAGAGGGTTTTGCCACTTTAATCTCTCTCATGTTATGGAACTCTCCGCCAACAAATTATGAGAAAATCTTTCCATAGAAGAAACAATGGGAGTAGGCACAAAACCCGTAAGCTTTTTAAGCCTGCTTATATCCACCCATCTGTCTGAAAACAAGATATCATTATTTTCCGTCTTCTCATTACTAATACTAGCTGAGTTACCGGTTAATCTTTTAGATACCTCATTAACAACTTCGGCAAGTTTTAAGATTGAAATAGGTATTCCGCTACCCACATTCAAAATTAAATCCTTGAAATCCTTCTTAATAATGCTTACTAATACCCTGCAAGTATCATCAATGGATATTAGATCTATATTATGTTTTCCTGAATTATGGAGCAGGACAGGCTCACCTGATATTGCTTTCTTCAGAAACAAAGACACAACTTCATCATATCCCTTCCCCATTCCATATCCAAAGACATTGGATAGTCTGAGGATATTATACTCAACCCCTGACGTCATAATCATTTTTTCAGCCATGGCTTTTGACCACCCATAAGGTTCGGATGGCATCAATACGAGGTTTTCATCATACGGTACCGGAGATTTATGTCCATAAACCCAATAAGTTGAAGTAAAGACTACTTTAGTTTTATTTTTCCGTGCAACTTTAAGAAGCCTGCCTGTAAAAGAAATATTAGCATCAACGACTTTATCAACTTCTTCCGAACATTTATTATACTCCTTTAAACCGGCAAGATGAAAAATGATATCTATATCTTCTATTGACTTATGCAGGAATTTTTCATCACTAAAATCTCCTCTTCTAATTTCAGCATCTAACGAAAATGGCCATTCAGCCTCCTCTCTTATCAATGCAATGGGACAAATGTCTTTTTTATTCAAGTAAAAGATAAGCCTGCTTCCTATGTATCCATTTGCACCTGTAACGAGAATCTTCTCCATTATTTATTAATTAGTACATCCTGTCCGGATTCTTGTCTTCATCATGTCTGCAAGGCGACCGGTACCATATCCATCCACAATCTGACGTGCATAAATTGACAATTCTCTCCTTTTTCCTTTATCACACAGTAACAATTTAATTGTTTGGGATATCTCGTTTTCATCAATCCTGGTCCCTATTCCCAGATTTACCACAGCACCTTGCTCATGGAACTTCGAAGCTATTCTATCGTGTTTTCCATGGTGCCCTATAACGATTGATGGTATCCCAAAAAAAGCAAGCTCATAAAGTGTGTTTCCTGCCGCAGTAAGTGCTATGTCAGATTCGGAAATAAGCTCATACATCATTTGCTGAGTAATATTTTCATACAATTTGTAATTGCCTTTTAATAAGGGTTTCAGCACCTCTAGTTCATTCATGTGATTTGTGGTTATCGCCCCACCAATCACAATAATTATTTCCTGCTTCAACTTCAATTTCAATAGTACCGTCAATATCTTTGCCGTCATTCCAAAAGGGTCACTGCCTCCTTGATTGACGAAAATCTTCTTTACTTCTCCTCTTAATTTAAACACCCCTGACCACTTACAACACAGGTCTTCATCAAGTAAGGCATATTTGGGGCCTATTAGATACTCTGTATTAAAAGAACTAGCTTTTTCATAAAAATCAGGAGATTGTGTAATACTGAAATTGACTACAACTGTTGCAGGAATCTCACGATGGTCATCATTATCAAAAATTAAAAATGTTTTATCTATTTCCTTATTAAGCCTATCATAATATAAGGTTGTTCTGTTTAATATGTCAGCAACAAAAACAGTCACCCCTTCTTTTCTTAGGAGTGGTATCATGTAATCCAACTCAGCATCGCCTCTAAACTCGTCTGGCACTATCTCTATCTTGTCTACAATAGATTGTAATTTCTCTGTACATAAAGCGTAATCGTTTACAATGGCTATCGCAAAAAATTTTATTCTTTTTCTAAGACTCTTGATCAGGGTTACTATTTCCATCAAGTGTCCCGTCCCAGTAATATTTCCTGCCTCTACCCTGAAACAAATCTTTAGCTTTTTCTCCACCATGGACCTATTAGATTTTATTTAAATAATTAAAGGTGTTTAACCTCAACATCTTGATAAACATAACGAATTGCTTTGATCTTTCTGTCTCCAATTACAATTTCTTCTTCTTCGGTAACACCGCCATCTGAACATGTCTGACATGGTTTTGTAGCTAATCTCTTACAACTTTTCATTAATTTCCTTAACTTGTTAAATGGCTTGTCACGCCAGATTTCTCCTATATTTTTTTCATTAACGTCTCCTAAAATATTTCCTTCCAGATAATCTCCGAAACACTGAACGGCCTTACCATCCCAGGCTATGCACATTCTTTGCCAAGGCGAAGGACAGATATAATAAGGATCATGCCTATAGTCTTTTTGATTAATAGATCTTTTTTGATCGGCGATGAAATTTACTCTATCCGCAATATCCCTCCAAAAGCTTAGAAACTCATTTTCTCTCCCCATTATTGCGGAATGTATAGATTGAATACGAATTAAAGGTTTTTTTCTTTTAACGCTTTCACGATATTGCCTGATATATTTTATCTTTTCGACGGTTTCCTCGAATTTCGCAGGTTTTCTAATCTTGTTATATATATCTTCCATACCGTCGAATGATATACTGATCCAATCCAGACCCGCATTTACTAGATCTCTCGTTAACTCATGATTAAGCCTTTCACCATTTGTTAAAAAGGCTACATCCTTTATCCCATTATTCTTTGCGTATGAAACCATTTTCACAATATCTGGGTTTAAAAGAGGTTCTCCTCTCCAGCTTAATTTGATTGAATACAAGGAATTGTGAACACAATCATTTATGATTTTTTTATAAAGTCCATAATCCATATTACCAAAATTTGCCACACCGGCATCTACCATATCAGTAGTCTTGCACATTGGACAACGCATTTGACACGCACTAGAGGCTTCTATTTCCAGATGGGTAGGAAAACTCGATGCGATAAAATACTTTGGGTAGTAATACCATTTAAAGCGATCAATAAAATGAGCAATAACATTTCCCTGATTAAAAAAATATTTCAGATTTTCCCATTTAGTACTTAGCAAAAAATAATCATGGTTTATTTCTACTTTTTTCTTCTCATTTCTCATCATGATTTCAATCTTTACTTTTCATATCTGAGAAAAACTAATTGTCTTTCATTATCAATGAAAGCTTCACTGGTTTTTTGGCAATACTTACCATTACTGCTAACAGTAAACCATTTTATTCCAATCATTTGTTTTAGCCCTATTTCTATTCTCAAAACAACAATTTTCGTGAAACCCAACTAATATTACCATCTTTGAAGACATAGTCGTGATAATCACTAGGAATGCCTCATTTAAATTCACCATTCATCAAAATTCTCTCTGCAATCCAAAAGTCATATTCGTCATCTACCTCTATATTCTCCCATCTACTGATGACTTTTCTTCCGATCTTCTCACCAAAACGTTCTCCTCTTTCTATCAAGCCTGCCTTTATCACATATATATTCCCATCATCATAAAAGAACCCTTCAATATCCTGCCGTCTTAAATTGTTTTTGCCGTATTCAATATATTTGCAAATAAAACCAGTCGCCAATGAATCATATTCATTATCCATAAACTTCTTTATGCATTCGTCTATTAGTCCCGGTCTTCTTATAGGAGATGTAGCTTGAAGTAGAACTACAATACCACATGGGATTTGTTCAATTGTATGTTGAAGAACGCTGAGTGTTGATGCTTCATCTGTTGCAAGTTCAGCAGGACGAGGAAATACTTCTACACCATACCCTCTTGCAATTTGTGCTATCTCATCATCTTCTGTGGAAACCACATACCTGTCAATCATCTCTGACTCTTTAGCAGCTTCTATTGTCCAGGCAATTAAAGGCTTACCCGCAATCTCTTTTATATTCTTTCTCGGAATACTCTTGCTGCCTCCACGAGCTGGAGTTATGCCTATAATGTTCATAGCTGCTGGCTCATTGTTTATTTGCTTTATAAAACTTTAGTAATTTCAATGTTTTACGTCAGGCACTTTAGTCACTCTTAACTTGAAACTCTTATTTACTACAATTCCCATTTATCCCTCATTATCATAAAGGCCTCAGCATATTTAAAGCCTATCTCAACTCCTCTCTTTTGTGCCAGAACTTTTAATGCTTCTTCAGAACGTGGATGTGGATAGATTCTCTTTTCTGTCTCATAGCATAAAAAGGCTTCTATCTTGAAATCAATATACTCTGAAACATCTACATAATAATTCGGCAAAAAAGCTTCTTTGTTTAGAGGTGGGGATTGCTCGGTAGAAGAGGGAATCTCATAAACGAAGAATCTCTTAACAAAATCTGCGGCAGATGGTCTAATAACAATTCTAACCGCATCAAATACTGCCCTATGATCCTGATTATTATCACCATAAAAAGGAGAATACACAATATCAGGTTTTATTTTATAAATATAACCTTCCAGAGGGATAATGATATCCTGAATACAAGCGTCGAGTCTTTCATCATTCAATCCTAAAAAGACTGACTCTTTATAGTTAAGCACTTCTTTTGCTCTATTTGCATGCTCTTTTTCTACCTCATTTCTCTCATCATTAAATTGATGATTATATGCTCTGTGGGCAACAAAACAGACAAAGACATTATCACCACACTCTACATGCCTTGCTATAGTCCCACCACAGCCAAGTACTTCATCATCCATATGAGGAGCTATTACTAGAACTTTCATTTTATTACTTTGAATTTTTCATCCTTTTAATTCTTTATCAAGTTTTTCCCCGTCGTTTCTGCGCCTTTCCTCTCTTTCCTTATACCAGACTATATATCTCCTTATACC
>Ga0187827_10002711_pt1 | contig 23794 bp, 20 predicted proteins | sample ETNtaG_39_FD_167969 | JGI IMG/M metagenome (GOLD analysis project Ga0187827, IMG submission 167969) | Marine microbial and viral communities from oxygen minimum zone, Eastern Pacific Ocean - ETNP2014_SV_150_PacBio MetaG (Illumina Assembly) | ecosystem: Environmental > Aquatic > Marine > Hypoxic... | reverse complement strand
CGTTCAAAGCCAACTCGTATTCGCCATGTGAGATGTATGCGATCCCTCTGTAAAGGTAATTATTTCGAGACAAGGGAAAGTCTGCGTTTTCTTCAATACTCTCGGTAAACAGTACAATCGATTCTTCAATTTCCTTAGATTGAAGACGTTCTTGAGCTTCTTCGGCAAGAAGGTCTCCCTCTGGAAATGGTGGAGGAACGATCGGATCTTCGGTGAAACACGAAAACATCCCCAAGAGAGAGCCGAAGGTAATCAATATGGTAAGAAAGACTTTCATTTTGATAATGCGTTATTAGCCTGTTTGCCCGGCTATTATTCAAATCTCCTATTCGATAGTGTTACGACCTGATGGCGAACTGATCAATTGCTCCAGGTTACCCATATATTCGAATTTATCAGGGTGTAATTGTAGAGGCAAAGTAAAGGCAGAAAACCCCGGATTCGCTAACATAACTAGGCGCCCTATTTAGTGAAGCTTCTGTTCACCTATCATTTCCATGATTGCCTGCACCTTCAGAATAGTTGACATATTTTACAAGTCAGAAAGGCTATGTATGAATCTCTTTCGACTCATAATCAGCCCTGGATTCTTTCAGTTCGCTGTCTTTCACCGATTAACGCGTATATAACCTGTGATGGCGCCAGTAGAATCGAGGTGCCGACCAAAGCTCTACGCAGGGTAGTCATGACCGCAATAACCCCCATTGCGGGGCCCAGGGCAGCCTGAGCGAATGCGTTGGCCTGTCCACGCAACGAGAAAACTGTCGCCCTGGAGGCCGATTCAGTGTGTTGAATTAGCCATGCATCAGCTATAGGTTCAGAGACTCGGCGGAGAATTGTGGTGGCGATTACCATCGACACTGCCAATGCGAAGTTTCCAGACAATGCAAATACCAAAGTGGACGCTATCACGGAGGCGTTAACTACCGCGAGCAGCCGTCTTGGGGTCCGAGGTTCGTCCACGTCGAACATCGTTCGAATGACCCAAGTTAATATAGTGCCGATTAGCAAGGCTGCAGCTCCAATTACGCCGAACCATACCAAGGAGTTCAGGCCCCAGAGAGACGGGAATTCAAATATCTCCAGCATATGCAAGGTCCACAAGCGGTCAAACGGTTCACTGGATGCCCCTGCGAATAACTCAATAGCGATGATCGCCATTAGCACCGGGTGAGTTCTGGTCGTTGTGATTCCGGCGGCGAAGGTCGTCCTCATCTCCCGCCAGGATGTTCGGTTTGTGGAAGGTGTGGGGTTAAACCCGAGCTCAGGCATCATTACCACAAGAGCTGCCGCTAAAGTTACAAACATGATGCCCCCAACAACCAAAGGCAGTGCCAAGGAGATCGTGGCCAGGACGACACTGAGAGCGATTCCCGCTAATGCTCCGATCTGCTCTAGTTGGGCCCCCTTGAGAAAGATTTGCCCGGCCCCAATCCCATCCTCTAATTCGTCCGCGAGCCAGGCCTGACGTGCACCGCTGGTGAACGTGAACCCAATCCCCCACATCGCCTGGGCCACTAGTATTGTTGCAAATACTGGCAAGGCTCCTTCAAGAACGAGCCCAAGCCCTATCAACGCGTAACCGATAATCAACGACAGACGGCGGCTGTGCACATCAGCGATCACGCCTGTCGGCACCTCAAACAAGAATATCGATGTTTCCAAGACCGTTCCCACCAGGATGAGCTGGACTGGATCGAGGCCAGCTTCCTGAATCCGGTACACAGCGGACATGGTGGCCCACGTCATGAATGCCATATTCCCCCACGTAACCATTCCAAGATATACGGGAATAGGCCCAGGCTTACGATAACGGGTCAAACTCTAACACCCACTTTTAAGGAAAACTTTTTAGAAGGTAATCACCATATTTGGTGCTGCCATATTAATCGAGATTGTTTACAGCATTTTGAAGAGCCGGATGTAGAGGCTTTTTTGAGAGAATTTCAACATCGTCCCCAACTTCGATTACGCCCAACTTTCTAGGAATCGCATTTTGCCCAAAAAACACTCCTTGTAACCCTCCACCTTTCCCGTGTCGAATTTCCGCCAAAGTTTCAAGAGGTTCATTGGAGTGAGAGACGCCTTCAGATTGGTCTATGGTTGTTACCATGCAGCGATTACACGGTTTTACAAATTCCAAAATTACATCTGCTATTCTAATTTCATGGATGAAATCTTCTTCAAACGGTTGGGCTCCTTCCAGAACTATATTGGGTCTGAACCTTTCCATTCCAATATCAATATCTGGCGGAAAATGGGTTTTTAGTTTTTCCAATGATGCCAGATTTGTAACAAGCAAAGGAAATCCATCGGCAAAACTAACCTGATCTCCCCGTCGAGAATAATTTTGATCAGTAAGTCGGATAAACCCGTCCGGTATTCTTATAAGACGACAGGGTCGCCCTAAATACTCCGAAAACCAATGAGCTGCCGCATTCCCGGCGTCCATGGCGGTGCAAACATCTCTCCATACACGCACAACGCCGTCATAACATGAAAGGTCATTTTCAACGACCACCAATTTTCGTCCGTCGGGAGTCGAGAAGTCCATATTGCCATCACCATTCGGAATTGCTTTAACCAAAGCAAGCTTTCCACAACCCGTATCACGCTGGGTTATAAATTTCCCTTCGTTCGATCCCTGATCTTGAACCAACATCCATAACCTGTCGTCTTTAGGGCCTCTTTGCGTAAGTTCAAGCTTGTCTACGCTGATCCCACTGCCTGATTTAAGAGGATATATATAACAACAAGAAACTTTAATATCCATTACAGCCTCCTATTTCCATGCGACAAATAACGATTCAAATGGACAACAACCGTTTGCATAACCTTTACTGTAGTAGGTGCACGGAGATCCGAAAATTCATAAAAGTGCCAGTTCATAAGTGAAATTCTACACATAGCCGATATTCAAGGCCTCGGAAAAAGAGAGGAAGCCTATCTCCCCACACTGTAACTACACCCTGACCACCCCGCCTGGCATAAGGCATGTACACTTGGTTTTCCTGCATAGTGTCCGGATGACTAACATTCCCTGCTACGATCAAAATGCTAGTATCTGTCCGAAAAATTGCGAAGAGCACAACGTAATAAATGTCGGCATAATCATTAAGACTAGACTAGGTTCAGTTAAGGAGGGTAGCAATGAGGTTTCAAGACAAGGTGGCTATAGTTACCGCGGCTGCCAGTGGGATAGGGAAAGCTACCTCTAGAATTCTCGCGAGCGAAGGAGCGCACATAGTGGCTGTGGACGTAAACACACGGGCCCTTGCTGCCCTGGTCGACGTAATAGAGAGTGCAGGTGGAAATATTAGCGCCATTGAAGCCAACGTATTGGAAAGCCAACCAGTAGAGGAATTGGCTGATTCAGTGGTCAGCACATTCAACAGAATTGACATCCTCGTAAACGCAGTGGGAGGCAGCACCATCATTCAAAACAGTGCAGCCTCTGTGGATAACCTTACGCTCGATGACTGGGATAAGGTCATTCAGTTTAACTTAAGAGGGACTTTCTTATGCACTAAAGCAATCATCAAGCAGATGAAGAAGCAAGGGAACGGAAAGATAGTCAACATATCTTCTGATGCGGCTCACAGTCTCGGCGATCCCAGTAGCGCCTATGTCGCGGCCAAGGCAGGCATAATGGCTTTCACTAAGAAGGTCGCCAGAGAAGCCGGACCGTATGGCGTGACCTGCAATGCAATCGCCCCTGGCACGACCCTCAGTGAAAGAGTAGGGCCGAGGTGGGAGCAAAGATCTGAAGAGAATAAACGACAGATTCTTAAGGAAATACCTTTAAGGCGAGTAGCACAACCGGAAGACCAAGCAAAGGTTATCGCATTTCTGGCCTCAGGGGATGCAGATTATGTCACCGGTGTAACCATCGATACCAGTGGCGGCAGATACTGAACAACAAAGTTTCCATTTGCAAATTCTTCAATCTGTTATCCACCAAATCCGCTTGCTCTCTGGTCAATGTGCCTGCTGATGCTTTAAGTTGATGAAAGCTCCGGATTTTCGCTTGTGACCAGAATGTTCTTTACTTTCCCACGTCATATTTTGTCATCCAAGAACCTATTTCAGGTCGATTAAAGCCTAAATGATCCCTCAAAGTAATACCGGTATATTCCTTTCTGTAAACACCTCGTTTTTGAAGCTCCGGCACGACATATTTCACAAAATCCTCGAAGGCTCCTGGCTGGTGTGTAGGACCGACTACGAACCCATCACAGGCGGGAGAGTGAAACCAGTTCTCCATTTCATCAGCTATCTCTTTCGGGCCACCTACGATCGTGTGACCTTCGCTCAATAAACCACGTCGTGTAATTCGCATAAAGTCTCTTGCTGTCGGGTTTTTTATTCCTGAGGAAATCACTCTATCTCGCATGGCCTGCATGCCCTGAATGCCCTCAATCTCATCATCTGTAAATTCCTCATCCAGTCCTTTCTGGGCAAAATCGAAATTAAGAGCTTCCGATAGGAGAAGAAGTTGGTCCATATCATTCGAAAGCAATTCATAGGCCGCACGCTTATCCTCAGCTTCAGACTTTGTTTCTGCCGCAATCGGGTACATTAGTGAAGCAATTTTCATACTGTCTGGATTGCGTCCGGCCTCTGCTGCAGCAGATTTAAGAGCAGCATATTCAACTTTGCCAACTTCACGATTACGATAGCCAGCGAAAATCAGCTCTCCCCACCGTGCAGCAAATTGTTTGCCACGTGCACTGCCTCCAGCTTGAATAACGACCGGATGCCCCTGAGGTGTGCGGGGAACTGTGAAGGGGCCTCGAGAACTAATATATTTACCTTTGAAGTCGATTCGACGAACCTTCTCGGGATGTGCGTATAAATTGTTTTCTTTATCAACCACTATGGCGTCATCATCCCAAGAATCCCAATGGCCGAGAACAGCTTCCACAAACTCGTCGGCACGATCGTAGCGAAGGTCATGGTCAATATGGCTTTCACGTCCCATATTTTGAGCTTCATTATCGTTCACTGAAGTAACTACATTCCAGGCCGCCCTGCCCTTAGTCATCAAATCCAGCGTCTGAAATAACCTCGCGACATGAAAAGGTTCGTAATAAGTTGTTGAATAGGTTGCACCTAAGCCGAGATGCTTTGTAACCGAAGCCATACTCATCAGGCAGGTAACTGCATCTAATTTTGTACAACGAATCCCATTCTTAACAGTTTCAGCATGATCCCCTCCATACATGTCCGGCATTGCAAGACGGTCATCAAAAAATCCAATATCAAATTTACCCTCCTCTAGAACGCGAGCAATATGCTGATAGTACTCTGGAGAATAGGTGTCTGTGCGGGCGTCGGGATGCCTCCATGAAGAAGGTAATGTCGTACAATTTTGTGCCTGGAGAAACGCCACCATTGACATTTGACGCATAAAACTTTACCTCCCGAATTTGAGTCTCTTTTTACCTACTTCCTAAAAACCGAATTCCACCCGGTGTACGATGCGAGTAATCCTTGACTACTTTATTCGCAGTGAGCCTTTCCTGCCTTCCTCTCCCGTCTTTAGAGCAAACTATTTGATTCAGCGAATCTTAGTAGCAAATCTCTGAACCCTTCTCTTTCCAGCGAATAAGTGCCGTGACCTGACTCTTGAAAAATATGGAGTTGGGAATTAGGCAGATTTCGACTCAATACCACTGAGCCAGCCGCACCGGCCACCTCGTCTTTCCCTCCACCAACAATCAAAGCCGGAATGTTGACCTTATTCAATGCCATGGTCAGGGAGTGCTCTCTCAAAGCAGCGACCGCCCTACATTGCGCCACATATGATTCCCTGTGAGCTTCTTCAACTGTTGAATCTCTATGATATGCCCCTTGGCCCCGTTGGTACCATCTTTCAGAAGCAACTCGGCTAACCTCGCTGGATGTTGAGTCTAAGATAATGGCATGGCATCTTTCAGGATAATCTATAGCAAATCGTTGAGTTAATACTCCTCCCCATGAAACTCCAAAAATAACAACTTTATCAATGCTTAATAAATCAAGTAAGTCTTTTAGATCCTTCGCATACAATGGCAAGGAATATTTCTTGGAAAACCCTGATCTACCGAGGCCACGATTATCCCAGGTAACCACATCGAAAATTTCAGAATACCATTCCCTTTCCTCTTTTTCGAAACGTATGGAATTACTTCCGAGTCCGTGGCAGAAAACATAGGACAGTTCACCCTTTCCTTTACGGTCATAGTAAATATCGACTTCATTTAGTTTTGCTATGGGCAAATTATTTCTCCTTACCAAATTCCCTGATGAACCGATATTATTAATTGCCCGAACCCCAGAGTAGCAAGCGAGCGTAATGGAATCCGGCTAAGTGGAAAATTAACAACCTGCTAAGAGCCGGAGGCAAGCTCGTTAATCATTACTTTCTCCACGGTGATCAAATAGTTTCCATGATACGAAAGTTGTTGGACTTATCAACAAATCGATGCCTGCACCGCACCATCAGCATACTTTCAGATAAATAGGCACAACGATATTTAAATAAATTCCGTCACTTAGGAATATTACTCATAATAATTCCTTAATGTTGTCATCACGCTGTCTGGCTTTTGAATTTCTATCTCTCGTAATCCCACAAAGAACGGGTCCCGACATCCACGCCTCCATCAACAGCTAACGTCTGACCTGTGATCCATGAAGATTCGTCACATGCTAAAAATAGGGCAGTATAGGCTATATCCTGAGGATAACCTACTCTCAATAACGTTGTGTCAGCGGGAGCTATGGCCCCTTCTTTCAAGCTACCTCGGAACAATCCAGCCTCTATACTGTTCACCCGAATATTGTCTGCATGGAACTCTCTGGCTAGGTTCTGGGACAATCCTATAGTTCCACTCTTCGCTGCACTATATGCTGAGTTACCTTCCTGCCTTACACTAAAACTGGCAGCCACCGAGACAATGGAACCTCCCCCCTGGTCTCTCATTATGGGCCGAACCAATTGCGCCAGGTTATATAGGCTGTTAACAGTATTATTTAAAGTGGAATTGAAGAAATCTTCATCAACATCATTCAATTTTCGCGTAGGGTCAAAATTCCCTCCAGCTGCTGAATACACAATATCAATCCGACCGTATTTATTGATCACTTGATCTACTATTGCTTCAGCTTCTGATTTCTTGGAAAGATCCCCTGGCACGACTATAGAAATTCCGTCGGCGGCTGTGATCTGATTGGCTGTTTCCTCTAAACGATCTTTACCTCTGGCGCTCAGCGCCACCCTCGCGCCCTCCTGGGCAAACAATCGCGCCGTCGCCCTTCCCATCCCCTGCCCAATCCCTGTCAAAAGTGCAACTTTTTTCTCAAGTCTCATTTGGTCTCCCTGTACTACAGCAGTGTGAAATGATTTCTTAATAAAAGAGTATTGTTCTTAGACAATCCATTAATTGCCAGATAGGACCAATGTGACATTAGTAAGTGGAACCTTATCCCAACTCCTTCTCCTCGGGCTGCATACCTTACATTAATCAGTTGACAATCAAATCGAGGTCCATTTTAGACACCCTCTCGCCCCCTTTATCCGTAATCAGCACGGTTTCCCCTAAAGACATCGCCAGGCCTTTCTGACTGTCCAGCAGTATCATATGGATGAAAAGAACCATATTGGTTTGGATCACCATCTGGTTTCCGTGATAGAGCATCGGCCAGTCCATCCAAGTAGGGGGATATAACGCTCCCAAGCTGTAGCCGCATGCATTAAGACGCTGCTCCCTGAAACCCGCCGCATCCAGGACTCTCCCATGAGTGTCAAAGATATCCCCAAAGGTGGTACCAGGATGGCATCTCTCTAGACATGCCTCCAGGGCCTCCGCACAGGCAGAATACATTGCCAAATGCTGTGGGTTTGGTCGGCCTGTCAGTATCGTTCGCATGAGACATGAATGGTAATGACGAAATGCACCACCAAACTCCAATTGGAGTTGGTCATTGTCAGCAAGTACACCGTACCCTGAGAAGTTCCGGACCATCAGGGCCCGCTCTCCCGCTCCAACAATGAACCGAGAGGCCGGATAATCGCCTCCACCACGAAATATGACACTGTGCATCCCGGCTAATATATCTTGTTCCGAAGCGCCTGGTATGGCAAGCTGGCGCGCTTTATTCAGCGCATCGTCCGCAAGCTCACCGGCACGCCGGACATAAGCCACCTCAGCCTGACTCTTCACTAGCCGTAGTCGACTTACGAGACCCGAAGCGTCCCTTACAGAGCAGAACCCGTTGAGCGCAGACCTAACCATATCCCACCTTTGTCCGGTCAGGGAGTAGGCGTCTAACTCCGCCCCGAGGCAGCCTCCAGCCAAACCATGATCATCCAAGATCTTTTGAAGATCCATCCCCGGATCGCTACCCTCTCGATCTACCCAGATTCGGACATCTTCAATAGTTGAGGTGATGCGGGCTTGTCGCAAATCAGCTGATCTTGTTAAAAGGACTAACTGGCCCTCCAGTCCCATAAATAAACACTGAAACTGAGAGTACCCCATAGTGTCGTAACCAGTCAGGTAATACATGCTCTCCTGGCGAAACAATAGCAGGCCATCAAATTTGCAGGCTCGCATGGCTTCCACCACATTACGTTGGCGCACATCAAATTCACCGGGGGAAAAATGTAAAGACAAAATTAGCCTCCTAGATCACCCGATAGGGATTAAACACCTTTGTTCGATTGAAGGAGTTCGATAGCAGATCACTAGATCAAACCTTCTTCATGCGCTGCCTTTTCAATTATTTCCCATCCCTCATTGATTCCAGGCACTAACTCGCTACATCCCTCTGCTTCAAGCACCGCCTTGCCTGTCGGTTCACTGGAATCAATTGATGTAAACGCTTGTTCAATTTCCTCGCAGAGCCCAATGCTTATATCACTCTGAGCGGTGAAACAGCAGTGACTGTACCCTGGGCTAGACCAGAAAACACGAACTGATTCCTGTTGCCCTGCCACTTGCCTGCGAATTTTTTCCAACGTTTGAGATGATACGGCCCCAGCGTCGTATTCTCCTGATGTCACTCTTTCAATGACATCCACCTCGTCGGATAACAAACTGACATTACGCTCATCGTGGAAAGTAAAGGATGCAAGATCGGATTTTGGATTTATACCCGATTGCTTCAAAAAGTGATGCGCGAGCAATCCAGTCTGAACTGATCCACGGCTTCCGAATGCAAATCGCTTACCTATAAGGTCTTCCACCGTATTGATGTCCGAGCCTGGCTGTGTGATGAAGTTAGTCACGAAGTTCCGATCCACATCACGCATAGCGATTACTTGGCAGGGTTCGTCAAGACGACGTTTGATCTTTACGTAGGAGAGGGGACCATTCCAAGCTATATCTATCTCCTTGGAGATAAATGCATCCACCAGAGCATCATATCCAGAATAAAGAACCCAATCGAGGTCGATCCCCCGCCGGCGAAAAATAGTTGCAAGCCCTTCAAAGGCGTCCTTGTGTGATTGAGTCGCCGTACCTCCCAGTCTAATCATGCCCACTCTCCAGCGATTTCGTTAATTTGTCTATGTGTTCCGGTCCAATTCCGCAGCACCCGCCGATTATTGTTGCTCCAATGTCTCTCCAGTTGTCAGCATATTCCTTAAAACCTTCCGGCGGGAGATCGTAACGCTTTATCTCTTTATCATTCTCAATTGTCCAACCCTCAGGAACGGAGTCTCTATTCGGATAGCCACCAATCGGTTTTTTCGTTAATCGTGTCAGCTCCTTTAATCCCCGTGTTATTGCTTTAGGAACCGTGCAGTTAAACAAGAAAGCATCTGCATCTAAGGATTCTATAGCCTGATATGCCTCTTTTATCGACTCCCCGCTTCTTAGACCTTGTCCTGGGTGTTCAGACAAAGTCCATGAAACCCAAACCGGCTTCGACCTTCCTGAAATTTCGCGTACGGCTGTCATCGCATTTTTCGCCTCGACACCAGATGACATTGTTTCGCAAATAAACAGATCCACATAATCAAACAACGTAGCAACCATATTTCTATAGACGGGTAAAGCATCTGAAGCATGTGGGACCAGATCGTGGCGATAGCTTTCATCCAATGGTGGGATAGAACCTGCCACTAATACAGTTGACCTAGCATCCATTGCAGAGGAGCAGGCTATTTGACCCGCTAATGCCGTGTATTGGAGATAACTATTTTCTAAGCCTGCTCTTGAAAGATAGCTGGGAATAGTCGAATAGGTATTTGTAGTTATGATGTCTGCGCCAGCATCTATATAATCCTTATGGACCTCGGTAACCAATTCTGGAGAGTTTATTAAGGCCCTCGCGGAAAACAACCCTGCAGGATCATTGACGTCAGGGGGTCTCCTTCTATGAAGTTCATCTCCCATGGAGCCATCTAATATTGTTAGCGATTTCGTCATTTTTATTTCCTTCGGTTGCCAGCTAGGCCATTCCTTTCCACGTCAGGAGTTACATTGCTTGGCAAAACTCCGGTTTCAGAGCTTGTTCTAACATATAACATGACGGTATTAAAGAACACTTAGAAGAAATTGGGCATCAAAAGTGATACTCCATCCCATACCGCAATCCTTTACAACTCTCTATTGAGAATCACTGCTAATATCACCATGAATTCGATCATACAAATTTAAAAATGACTTACAGGGGGTTCCATGTTGCATAAGGTAGAAGGTGTTATAGCAAGAACTAGGGGACAACGAGTCGAAAAGGTTAATATTCTGGTCCCTGATCCTGGGCCTGGAGAAGTATTGGTTCGAATCAAGGCCTGTGGCGTATGCCACACAGATCTCCACTATAGAGAAGGTGCGATCAATGACGAATTTCCGTTCCTGTTGGGACATGAGGCCTCCGGCTATGTGGAAGACGTAGGTCCTGGGGTAGCCAATGTTAGAGTGGGTGATTTCGTAATTATTGCCTGGCGGTCCCCCTGTGGAACGTGCCGATCTTGTCTGAAAGGGAAACCCTGGTACTGCTTCGACAGCAAGAATGCGATTCAAACTATGAAATTAGAAGATGGAACTCCCGTTTCTGCTGCGCTGGGCATCGGCGCCTTCACAGAATTAACACTTGTAGACTCTGGCCAGGCTATCAAGGTAAACCCGTCGGTTAATCCGAACACTGCCTCACTACTTGGTTGCGGTGTCATGGCAGGCTTAGGTGCCGCCGTTAATACTGGATCAGTGTCAATGGGGGATTCTGTAGCGGTTTTTGGATGTGGCGGTGTTGGAAATGCTGCAATAGTCGGTTCGAGGCTGGCAGGCGCACAGAAAATAATCGCCGTAGATATCGATGATAGAAAATTAAAATGGGCTCTTGACTTTGGAGCAACACATACTGTTAACAGTCTAAACACTGATCCGGTGAAATTTATTCGTAGCGTCACATCAGGTAACGGAGCAGACGTAACTATAGAGGCAGTTGGAAAATCAGAAACATACGAACAGGCCTTTTACTCCCGAGATCATGCAGGGGTTTTAGTCTTAGTTGGCGTGCCTGAGCCTTCTATGAAAATTGAACTTCCATTAATAGAGGTTTTTGGACGGGGGGGATCTTTGAAGTCTTCCTGGTATGGTGATTGCCTCCCCTCAAGGGATTTTCCAAGATACATCGATTTACATTTGGAAGGAAGGATCAATCTTGATAACTTTGTTACCGAAACGATTCCATTATCTGACGTAGAAAACTCTTTTGAAAGAATGGAATCCGGCGAGGTATTAAGATCGGTTGTAGTTTTTGAGTGATTTATTAAATTTCGTTTGCTTTTCAGCTGAATTGGTGGAGCGAATTTCAAGGAGCCAACATGGTGATAACAATACGAAGTAGAAAAATAGCATCGGGAACTGTGGATGCCCTTATGAATACCCTCGATAAAGAATTCGTCCCGGTTATCAGTAAAGAACCGGGATTCGTGGCATATTACGTAATCGACTCTGGAAACAACTTTGTTACTGCAATAAGTGTCTTCGAGGATTCAACAACCAGCCAGAAATCTAATCTCCTGGCCGAGACTTGGATATCTGAGCACTTGGGGCATATGGTCCCCGGCATGGCAGATGTGATCTCTGGACCGGTAATGGTCCCAAGTCACCTTTAAATAGACATTTATCACTCGCCAAAGGAGACCAGAACTTTGGAACAACAATTAGCTGAGGGTCTGAAACAAGATCGAACTATAGATATAACAACAATTGGGCGTACAACTGGTGCGAAACGGCGCATAGAAATCTGGTTTTTCAATATTGATGGCAGAATTTATATTACCGGAAGCCCAGGAACTCGTGGCTGGTACGCCAATATGCTAGCCAACCCGAAAATCACGTTCCATCTCAAATGTACTGTACAAAAGGACATTCCTGGAAGGGCCTATCCAGTCACCGATACCAAAGAACGACAACGGGTTCTGCTTGCAATTTTCGATGAATTAGATGGAGACCGAGATCTCGATATGTGGATCACTAGGAGCCCGTTGGTAGAAGTAGACCTGTGCATGGACAAAGCAAAGATTTGTTAATGGCACGTATCTATTTTTGGTCTCCACTATCCGAGCTATGAAAATATTTGGTGTCGACTTCACCAGTTCACCAAGAAAGAGTAAACCGATTACATTTGCCGAATGTGAGTTAAATGGTGCTGTACTCACCCACATTAAGTCAGGACAAATAGAGAACTTCGCATTATTTGAATCATTTCTTGCTAGGAAGGGACCATGGATTGCGGGGTTCGACTTTCCATTCGGGCAGCCTCGAGTCTTGCTCGAAAATCTTGGTTGGGCATACGAATGGGAATCCTATGTGGGGCAAATATCGCTGCTTGGCAAGGCCGGATGGGAAGAATTATTGAGAGACTATCGCGATAGTCGAGAGAAAGGGAACAAGCAACATTTCCGCCTTACTGATCGACTTGCTGGTTCTCGCAGCCCGATGATGATGTACAGGGCGCCGGTAGGGAAGATGTTTTTCGAAGGGGCTCCAAGACTTATGAAGTCAGGAGTATCTGTAGTTCCTTGCAGACCAAACAAGTCAACCAGAATTGCTGTCGAGGCATATCCGGCATTAGTTGCAAGACAATGGACGAAGCAAGGGTACAAGAATGATCAGAAAAGCAATCAGACTTCTGAACAAATGGAGTCAAGAAAACTGATATTGAAGGGCCTCGTTAGTCAATCTGTCGACCAATTTGATGTGTCCATCGTAATGGGAAGTGGCGTTCAGAAGGCTATGATTGAAGACCCAAGCGGGGACACATTAGATGCTTTTATTTGTGCCGTCCAAACCGCATCGGCACATTCTCAAGTCGATGGAACTTTGGGCATTCCAAAAGAAATGGATCCAAATGAAGGTTGGATTATAGGCATGCCAAAAAGTACTACGACAAATCAAAGATTATTAATGAATTCAAGTTCCTCTTCCAACTCATTCACCGTGTAAAAATGCTCTAAAAGTATTGTCGCGTCTAACCCTTTAATAGTTCGATGGAATTGAATAGGAAGAGTTCCTCTGCCAACAGACAGGTGGGAGTCCTCCCTACCTCTCGTATCATAAAGATAATTATCACTCCAGTGAACATGTGAGATCAAAGCAGGTTGGCTCAAGAAAACTGCAATCCTTTCCCGACGTTCATCTTCCGGAAACCTGTGGGCATAAGTGCAAACATGACTCGAGTCAAGACAAAGACGCACATTTTCCCTATTTACGTCCAAACACATTTGTATCCATTCTTCCGGGTGCATTCCGAATGCCTCATTCTTGCCATTCCAATCCACCTCGTTAGGCTGAGTTTCGTCAGATATACCGTTAAGGGCCCAGTAACTATTTAGGTTCTCCAGAACTAGCTCAATATCATAACGTGCAGCGTATTCAGCGATTGCGCTTATAGCTTCAATATGTCTTTCGTACTCACCGATTTGCCCCCTGAGTTGGGTGTCAGAGACCCAATACTTCAAAGCAAAATGCATATTGAGTTGTCTAATATTTGGAAAATGCGAGCATCTGTCAAGGTAGTCCTTAAACACTAAAATGCTCAGCTCCCGAAACTCATCGTCGGTCGCAGCAATATTCAACCGTTCTTCTCCAATCGTTGTCGGGGCATGGGCACTGAAGAGGACTGGCAAATATTCGGTGAAGTCATCGACATTGTCTCGAAGAGATGTCTCAGCCCTAAACCCAAAGTCTTGAATAGTTTCCAACCCCGCTTTCACCGGAATTGATAAGGGATACTTAGTATGTGGCACGAAGGGCATCCTCCAAATTCTTTGATGTCTAACGGTTCAGGCGAAGAATATCAGAACGCTGTGGAGAAAAACGTGGGGCCCTTCCGCGGAGCGTTCTCCAAAGTCGATGATTCTTTCTAAGTTGATTTAATGTTATCCAAATATTTATCCTATTCCCGTTTTAGGTACAAACCATAGGATTCTCTATCCTTCATGATCAGCAACACGTTACCGATTCTATTTTTTCCGTGGGAAGGCGAAAGTTTCGCCCAACCCATAATGTACTGCAGCAAAACCAGCCCATTACCAGGCATAGTCCAGTAACTTACATGCGGAGGCCTCTGCTAGGCTATTAGCTTAAAGTTTCTGCATTATCAAACCCTACGCTAGGCGGGCTTATCAACGATGAATGGATGACTCTAATAGCGGTGTGCCTAACTCCGACACAAATCAGGGAGGCTCATTCCTACGAGTGGGATTTCTGCACCTCCTGGTGAAGGCACTAATCGTATGAACAACACCAGAGCACCTGACACAGCATGGAAGCGAACCCTAAGCTCTTTGAAATTCAGAGAGTTCCGATTTTTATGGCTTGGAATGTTGTTGCTTATGACTGGCATGCAGATGCAAATGGTAGTTCGTAGTTACCTGGCCTATGAGATCACTTCTTCACCCTTTCTATTGGGGGTTGTAAACGCAGGATTTGCGATCCCCCTCCTAGCACTGTCTTTGTTCGGGGGAGCCATGGCAGACAGGTTGGAGCGCAAGAGAATCATTCAGATTGGACAATTAGTCGCTGTAATCCTGTCAATATTTATTGGAGTTTCGATTGCTACTGACGCCATTACCTGGATGCATCTGCTGGGAGTCTCGATGGCCCAGGGTGCACTTTTCTCATTTCTAATGCCCGCACGGCAGGCCATGATCCCGCAACTTGTAGGGAAGGAAAATCTCACCAACGCCATGTCACTTGATGCCGCAGCCATGAGCGCTACCACACTTATAGCTCCGGCGATCGGTGGGGGGTTATACAACGTCATTGGCCCCGAAGGCGTCTATTATTTGATCTCCGGGTGCAGTGTTTTGGCGATCATGTTCACGAGCATGGTCCAGTCACCTGACCGTGTCAAGGTAAGTACAAGAACAGCCATGGTAGTCGACATCAAAAGCGGCCTATCTTACGTTGCGCACAATCGAATGGTTCTCGTATTGCTAGTTCTGGGATTGCTTACAACACTGCTAGCAAATCCGTTCCGATTCATAATGCCTGTGTTCGTAGTAGATGTATATGGGCTAGGCCCTGAATCCATGGGGCTGTTGGTGACCATCACCGGGCTGGGAGCCCTAGTTGGATCACTTTCGATAGCATCCATAGGAAAATGGCATAGGGGCTTGCTCCTTTTAGCGAGCTGTCTTGTGTCAGGTATCGCGCTACTGATGGTAGCTTCAATTCCTTTTTATATCGCTGCGACTTTGATAATGATACCTATCGGATTAGGCGACTCCATAAGATGGACACTGAATCAGGCGATGATTATGGAAGAAGTTGCCGATGAGTACAGGGGACGAGTCATGAGCATTTTTATGATGATCTTTGGAATGATACCATTGGGCGTCTTGCCCGCCGGACTTTTGGCCGAGACGGTAAATGGTCAGTTCGCAGTTGGTTTGCTGGCAGCATTGTTACTTATTGTCACTTTTACATTATGGGCCAGCCAAAAACAACTGCGAAATTATATGTAGCTAAGTCACATCGCCCTAGCATTTCACGCTCATGATGTCATAGATTATTCTGCTACTATCTGTCGTGTTAGAGATAGGCTCCATGCCATAAATCACTAATAAAAATAACCAGTGACGAGCAAAAGTAGGGAAAGGAAATGGTAATCTCAACATCCACTGTCTTGTACGAAAAGCGAAACGGAGTGGCCTATATCACACTCAACCGACCTGATTCTCTCAATGCACTGAACCGAGAACTGCGGGGCGGCCTCAACGAAGCCCTTATCGATCTTCGAGACGACCCTGAAATCATTCTAGGCGTGTTGACAGGAGCAGGAGGAAAGGCTTTTTCAGCTGGAATGGACCTGAAAGAACGTGCCAGTTTAGACGAAGAGGGAGAGAGACCTGCGGGTGACCCTCGTGGGTCTGGATCTTTCGTTGACAAGGGAGTTTACAAGCCTCTGATAGCGGCTATCGATGGGTTTTGCGTTGCGGGAGGATTGGAACTCTCCCTTGAGTGTGATATTAGAATCGCTACGGAGCAATCAGAGTTCGGTCTTCCGGAGCCTCGTTGGAGCATATTAGCCGGATATGGCTTGCATAACCTCAATAGAATGATTCCGCTGGGAGAATCTCTTTATATGCAATTAACGGGTCGCAGAATAACTTCCGAGCGCGCCTACCAGATCGGCCTAATACAGGAGGTAGTAAAAGACAGAAGTGCTCTCTTTGAGACAGTGGATCGTGTGGCGGGCGAAATTAAAATGTGTGCTCCATTGGCCGTGCAGGCCATAAAGCAGATCGTTTATCAGGGACGCAATCTCCCCGTGGAGTATTCTCAAAAATTAGCCAACCCGATATCACAACGCATTACAAATACCGAAGATTCCATAGAGGGGCCGAAGGCATTTTCTGAAAAACGGCCTCCTCAGTGGAAAATGAGGTGAGATAGGTCACCATGTTGCGTGCAATGAAAGCATCAGCAAACCGTTAACAGCTTCCTTCGAGTTCTCTCACGGGTTGACATTTTCCTGTTGAAAAACTAGTTCACACCCTGTTTAACTGACCTTTGGTCTATGGTGAATCCACGGTCGAGCGGCCTCAAACGCCGCGCTCACTGCAAGGACGGTTTCTTCGTCACCATGACGCCCGATAATGTGAAGCCCAACCGGCATGCCCTCGGAGTCGAAGCCGCACGGTATGCTGGCGGCCGTAAAACCAATTGTGTTAATTGGATGTGTAAATGGAAGAAATCCCCACGCAGGATTTGGATAGGGGTCCTGCCCTTCGATCTTCTGTGGATACTGATCTGTTGAGAACGCAGTAACCGCCATGGTCGGAGAGAGTAAAATATCGTATTTTTCAAACTCGTCTGTAAACTGTTGGATCATACGATCTCGTTCTCCAACTGCCTGAGCATAATCCGATCCCGTGACCTTTGATCCCTCCTCTATAGCCCACCGGGCGTACCAACTGAGAGGATCATCCGGGTCTTCAAGCAAATGGCCCTGCGTCAAATATGCGTGCGAACTGAACAATTTAAACCAGGTGTCGAAGGCTCCATCAAGTTTCAAACCTGCATCTTCAACATCGCATCGAAATTCTGCAAACACCATTGCGGCTTTTTCAGAAACCTCTTTTACTTCAGGATCCACTGCAGCGTACCCGAAATCAGAACTCCAACCCATGCGTAACCCCTCGATTCCTCGATCTACAGCACTCTCAAAATCAGGTACTGTCGCACGTAAAGAACCCGGGTCTCTATTGTCGTATCCCGCGATGACCTGGAGAAGTAAAGCTGAATCTCGTACAGTGCGAGTGAGAGGACCCTGCTGACTGGTGTAATTGGCAGCGCTTATCGAATTTACACCTGAATAGTTTGAGACGCGACCCTGGGATGGCTTGATACCATAAATTCCATTGAAGCTGGCTGGAATCCTAATGGAACCTCCGCCATCTCCTCCAGTAGCCAGTGAAGACAACCCGGCGACAATTGATGCTGCTGCGCCTCCACTGGAGCCTCCAGACGTACGTTCTGGATTCCAAGGGTTGCGGCATGGCTCCCCTAAACGGTTCTCATTAGCGCCCAGTAGTCCAAACTCGGGGGAGTTTGTTTTGCCTAACATAATGGCTCCCGCAGCCAGCACACGTTCCACAACCGCGCAATCCGCTTCTGGAATTCGATCCTTGTAGGCTAGTGAACCTCCCGTAGTACGTACTCCCTTAGTCATCTGCAAATCTTTTATAGAAATAGGAATGCCGTGTAAAGGTCCCAGCTCTTCTCCGGCCATGACCGCCTTCTCTGCCTTTCGGGCATCTTCTAGAGCAATCTCCGATGTAACTGTTAGATATGAATGGAGTTGCGGATCTAAGCGATTGATGCGTTCTAGATATAACCGGGTTATATCTAGAGGGGATACTTCCTTGCTTAAGATGAGTTCCCTGAGCTCTGTTGCCGGTGAAAAGGCCAGATTCTCGTCTATGCTGGACATATAGCATACCTCCTTGATGAAGAGCGTTTGAATACCGAATTGTGCCACGCCGAATAACCTGAAGCCAACCACATGTGTTGGATTACGCGGTCAATATATGAATTCGCCTTTATCCGGGCAGTGGTACTTTGGTCCTGATCTGATACTAGGATGAATATTTCTTAGTTTTTGTTAATGGGCGGGCTAGGCCGACTTGCCAGGAAAATAAATATGGCCCCAACCAACATTACAAAAGCAGTGACAATAAAAGTCATCCTGTAGTTCCCTTGTACATCCGCAGCGTAACCTGCTAGAACCGGAGCCGCAATCGTAAAAGGGACGCTCAAGGATTGCAGCCATCCTCTGATTATTCCCTGGGATTGGCGCCCGAAATACTCTCCTTGAAGGGCATTCATTACCGGGGTTCTCATCCCCCAGCCTATGCCATACAGGACAGCATAAAGAAAGGCCAACCTCAACCCATCAGCAATGCCCAATACAAATACCGATAGAGCCATCGATAACGTAGCAAAACCCACCAGCATATTTTTAGGAAATCTATCTCCTAAGAATCCCCCCAACAAGCGGGACGGTATATTACATAGGCTGGCTACCATCCATACAAGGGCAGCCGTGCTCCTTTCCAAGTTAAGCCCTTGTTCCAAGTGAAGAAATAGATGGACCTGTGCAGCCCCCATCCCGAGGTTGCCAATTGCTGATCCGACTGCTACGAGCCAAAAAGCTTGAGTGCTCAGTGCCTGTCGAAGGGTGAAATCATATTCGACAGTGGGCGGTGGTGATCCGTCATCAGTTTGAAACCTTTCCATCGAACCATCACCATCTGGCAACAGTCCGTAGGTTTCAGGCTTTGTCCTAAGCAACAGTGAGCAGGGTATACCAACTATCCAGACGATCAATCCAGACCCTATTGACGATTCCCTCCATCCCAGAGACGTTTGCGTTATCACTAGCGCGGGAACACCTATCACACCCGCTAAAGAGAATCCGAGAAGCATAATTGACTGGGCTATCGTTCGTTTGCGCCGAAACCAGTTGTTTACAGCCACTGACATGGTCAGCAAACCTTGAAATCCAGTACCAAGAGCAATAACGATGCTCGCCAGATAATACAACCATAATGATTGTGTCAATCCAAAAAGAATGAAGCCCAGTCCAAGTATGATGACTCCAATAGTTACGATACTGCGTGGGCCAAACTTATCGATCAGAAATCCCTCTATTGGACCAAGAACTGAATTTTGAACCTGTGTGACCGAACGAGGCCCTGCCAGTATTGCTCTACTCCACCCGAAGTCTCTTTGTAATGGGCCTAGATAACTAGAAAATCCCTGGATCGCAATGCCTTGTAAGAATTGGTTGATTATGCCAACGGCGACAATCACCCAACCGTAAAATACCCGCCTGCCAATCCACGGAATTGCCGGCACCTCTAATACGTGGTTTTCTTGGTCTTCGTTCACATAACCTTCTTGGTTCTTTGTATCTACGACGGTTGCAACGCTAAAGGCCTGGCGGTGATGTATTCATAGGTCAATTGGAATATTCATTTCAATATACGGAACATAGAGAGCTCATATCCCTTAAGCATAACCTCATATATGTTGGAAATTCTCAATTCTTGGGTCAAACGACTATCAAACTGATTTACTTCAGATAACGCTCCTATAATTAAGCTCATCCCTCTTTTATCCGAGCATTTCCACGAATAACCACCTTCACGCCGTTCGTTTATAAACATCGTTTCACTTACTATCAGGGCGCGAATAGCGTGATAGTTGAAATATCTAAGAGGCTAGGTATGTCAAATAAGAACAAGGGGCCGCTTCAGGGGATGAAAGTATTAGACTGGACCATGTGGCAGTTTGGACCCGTCTCCACCATGATGCTGGCAGATTTAGGAGCCGAAGTAATAAAGATTGAATCGCTGGATGGTGATCATGGTCGCCAGTTTGGCCAGGTAAGCGGCGTTGGAAGCAACTCATACGACAACCTTAGCTCACATTACTTTGAAGTTTTGAATCGCCAGAAATTAGGACTCGCTGTAAATCTCAAGAGCAATGCAGGCCGAAAAATCGTGCTTGCGTTGGTTGAGCAATCTGATGTATTCGTCGAAAACTTCCGACAGGGAGTTGCGGAAAGGTTGGGCTTAGGATGGGAGGATCTCAGCCATATAAATCCCAAATTGATATACGGATCAGCTACAGGATACGGACCAAAAGGTGAGGATTCGGGAAAGCCCGCATTTGCATTAACGGGTGAAGCTAGGTCTGGTTCACTTTGGTGGGGCGGACCAGAGGATGGGGTTCCTTACAACCTTCACGGTATAGCTGATCAGATCGCCGGCATCATGCTTAGCTATGGAGTGTTAGCGGGGCTTATCCACAGGGAAAAGCACGGGTCAGGACAAAAAGTTGAAACGTCGCACTTAGGCAGCATGATGTGGCTAGGAATGATGAGAGATGGCATCGGTTTGTTGGAAGGACGGGAACTGACTCGACAACATCGTAGCAATATGAATAATCCTCTCTGGAATACCTACCAAACAAAAGACGGCAAATGGATCGCCTTCTCCATGAGTCAGGGAGAGAGATACTGGCCTATATTTTGCGATGTGGTAAACAGGAAAGATCTTGAATCGAATCCAAAGTTCATTTCCTCCGAAGCACGACAAAAGTACAAAGGCATCGTTATCTCCGAGTTGGATGAGATTTTTAACAATAAGACTTTAGATGAATGGGAAGAAATTCTAAAAAGTTCTGATTTGATTTGGGAAAGAGTTCAATCTACTCTTGACCTTCCTTCAGATCAGCAGGTTGTGAGCAACGATTATTTAATACCTTTTGAACATCCGGTTCTCGGCTATAGCATGTGGCATCAACTTCCCCTCACTTTTGGTGAAACTCCTGTTACTACCACAAAGATGGCCCCCTCCCTCGGAGAAAATACTGAAGAGATCCTAATAGAACGCCTGGGATATTCATGGGATGAAATTGAAGTTCTTCAAGACGAAGGGGTGATTCTCTAGGGAACCTTTTTTGCGTTTTAATTCTACACTCAAATCATGGGCCATTCCCCAAAAGTCTCTGAGTGACTCTCTTTACTTTCAGATCACTTTCCACTCCTGCATAACCAAAGTGCTAACATCGGTCCTGCGGAATAATGCTTTAGTGAGAGGGGTTAAGTCATATGTTTGACAAAAAGGAACTAGCAATAGATGGGGGCGACCCCGTCATATCGGATTCCATACCCTCAGGAGTGTCCGGTCCAAGCATAGTTGGGGAGGAAGAGATACAGGCTGTTGCTGAGCTCTTAAGAAGCCAGGCACTATTCCGGCATCGGGAAGGCGGTGAAACTAATCAGATGGAACAAGAAGCTGCAAGGTTTCTCGGTGTCCGACATACTTTAATGGTCAACTCAGGGACGAGTGCTCTAATATGCGCACTGACCGGTGTTGGAGTAGGCCCGGGTGACGAGGTCATCATACCCGGTTACACTTTTATCGCCACAGCTGCAGCAATAATTGCCACAGGCGCGGTGCCTGTGATCGCCGAAATAGATGAATCGCTTGGCCTAGATCCTGTAGACGCCGAACGCAAGATAACACCTTACACAAAAGCGATAATCCCGGTCCATATGAGAGGTGTTCCTGCAAAACTATATGATCTTATCGCCATGGCCAGAAGAAACAACCTTCGAGTTGTCGAAGATTGCTGCCAAAGCGTGGGGGCTGAATACATGGGTCAAAAAGTGGGAACTTTCGGGGATGCCGGGGCATGGAGCCTAAATTACTATAAAACTATAAGCGCGGGAGAAGGAGGTCTCGTCTATACAGACGACCGTGACGTGTTCGAACGTGCCTGTTTCGCAGCGGATCCTGGACTTCCTATGTGGAAAGAAGCCGGTCACGTGTCGGAATGGCAAAACGAACCATTTCCCAGGCAGACATACAGGGCCAGCGAAGTACTGGCGGCAATTGCACGGGTACAACTAAGCAAAATGAAAATAATTCTGGATCATCAGAGAACCCTGAAGAAAGCGTTTCTTGGTGAGCTAGATGAATCAGGCAGTTATTTTCATCAATACGTTGAAGATCCAATGGGCGACACAGGAGTGTCTGCATCCGTGATCCTAAATGACAAAGAGATAGCAATCGGCTACGCACACGCGCTGAAAGCCGAGGGAGTAGAAGTAGCGACGATATATAACGACGGTTTTCCCGACAGACACATATACAGTTATTGGGATGCGATTATTGAGAAGCGTTCCCCACATCCAACTGGATACCCCTGGAAGGACCCTGCCTACAAGGGTAACGTCGAATACTCAAAGGATATGTGCCCTCGGACTTTGGACATCCTGGGCCGAACCTTGAGATTCGATTTCAACATGAACATGACTGAAAATCACGTACGCCTAATGGCAAAGGCTCTAAATAAGGTTGACGCTGCCTTGGGAGAATAGATTAACTGGCGACGGCCCTCCGCAGCCCGCACGGAAGGATCCAATCTCTCACGTTGTCGACATTCACCAAATTATGACTGAGTCCACTACTGATTCTCAGCAGAAACTGTCCATTTAAGGGATTCTCACAATGAAATTCTTGTATCTACAAATCAAACTCTGTAATGCTACGATGTGATTTGCGACTGCCGTAACCGAGATGACACCCACCAGTTGATTTCGGGACGTGAACGAAAGACTTGATGAAACTAATACTAGGAGTAGGAAAATGGCTGATCTGAGAGAGAATCGAGCAAAGCATATGCTCAAACGGGGAGAGACTGTGATATCGGTGTCATGTACTGACACCGATACAGTTGACACCTTGGGATCTACAGGCGCTGTAGATCTCATCTGGATTGAAATGGAGCATGGGTCGGCTACTTGGTCCCAGTTGAGCGACATCTCTCGCGCATGCGATCTCTGGGGAATGACTTCATTGGTAAGGGTCAACAACAACGATCCCTGGCTGGTCGGCAGAGCTTTAGATCGAGGCATTCAGGCAGTAGTGGTTCCACATGTCAATACAAAAGAAGAAGCTCAGCGGCTTGTCACCGGGGGAAAATTCGCTCCAGCGGGAATGCGAGGCATGGGCGGATCACGACAGGGGTTAGGTGTCGCTGACTATACTCGTAAAGCCAACGACGAAATAATGCTGATAGCCTTGATTGAAGATGTCGTAGCAGTCGACAACCTAGACGAAATCCTAACAGTAGAAGGTATAGATTGTTTCATGGTGGTACCCGGTGACCTTTCTCAAAGTATGGGGCCCGAATACCTAGGAAGGCCAGATCATCCTGACGTCCAATCACTAATCGAAGAATCTATGAAAAAGATTGTTGCCGCCGGATAT
>Ga0187827_10002709_pt1 | contig 23810 bp, 23 predicted proteins | sample ETNtaG_39_FD_167969 | JGI IMG/M metagenome (GOLD analysis project Ga0187827, IMG submission 167969) | Marine microbial and viral communities from oxygen minimum zone, Eastern Pacific Ocean - ETNP2014_SV_150_PacBio MetaG (Illumina Assembly) | ecosystem: Environmental > Aquatic > Marine > Hypoxic... | reverse complement strand
AAACAATGTACTTGGATGGCAATTAGATTGTTTTAAAGAAATTAAAAATTTAAATAAAGTTCACTTTGTTGGAGGATACGAAATTGAGCAAGTTGAAAAGAACTTTTCTTCTTTAAATATTATTCATAATCAAGAATGGAAAGATGGTGGAATATTAGATTCATTATTTAAATTACCTTATGAAGAAAAAGATGTGATTATAACTTATTCCGACACATTATTCAGGAAAGAATTTTTAGAGGAATTATCAACTTCAAATGCAGAAGTTTCTATAACTATAGATAGTTTATGGAAAAACAGATATGAAAATAGATCTGAACATGACATAAAAATTGCAGAAAAAATAAATATTAAAGATGACGGCAGATCTCAAGAAGTTGAGTTTGCAGGCTTGATTAAACTCAAAAAGAATGTATTTAAAAAAATAATTGATATTAAAGATTCTATTGATGGCAAATCATTAATTGACCTAATCAAATATTTAGATAATCAAAATTATTCTTTAGATTTTTTTGATGTTAAGGGTAATTGGTCAGAATTAAACTCTCCAAATGATTTAGTTAAATTCATTTTAGGAACAAAAGCAGAGTCATTAAATAGGCTCTATCCTATGGTTACTAAATGCAAGATAGGAAAAAATTATTTTTTTGATGTTAAAGAGTGGGAGGAAAGAAAAAGTTTAATAATTGATAGTATTCAAGAAAACTTTCCAAATAAAAAAATTATAATTAGAAGTAGCTCAGCAGAAGAAGATTCATGGCAAAAATCTTCAGCTGGCTTATTTAAATCGTTTATAAATATAGATACCACAAAAAGAGAATTAATTACGAGTAAAGTACAAGAGGTAATTGATTCATACGAAACTCAAAATTTATCAAACCCAAAAGATCAAGTGCTAATTCAAGAATTTGTTGAAAATGTTGAAATTTCCGGCGTTGTTTTTACTTGTGATTTAAATACTGGCGCACCTTATTACAAGATAAATTTTGATGATAGTGGCAAGACAGATTCTATAACATCCGGAACATCTATTAAAGACAGGAATATTATTGTAAGTAAATTAAATTTTAAAAAAGAAGAAGGAATATTAAATGAAATTAATTCCTTATTAGAAGCAATTCAAGAAATTGAATCATTATTAATTTATGACAAATTAGATATAGAGTTCGCAATTGATAAAGAAAAAATCATTTATATATTTCAGGTAAGACCCATTGTTGTTGATCATTCCAACAATGAATTTAGCTTTAATGATTTTGAAAATGATGTATTTAACAATATTAATAATTATAAAGATAAAAACGATCTATCAATAAAAAATTTTAATCATAATTTAATATATTCAAATATGCCTGACTGGAATCCAGCTGAAATAATAGGAACAAAACCATATCCATTAGCATTTAGTCTTTATAGAGAAGTGATAACTGATGAAATTTGGGCAAAACAACGTGAAGAATTTGGATATAAATCTCTTAATAAACACCCACTTCTAACTTCTTTTTCTGGACAACCTTATGTGGATTGTAGCCTCAGCTTTAACTCTTTTATACCAAAAAAAATTACTGAAATAACATCAAGAAAATTAGTTTACGCTTATTTAAAAATGCTCTCTGAAAATAAAGAATTATTTGACAAGATTGAATTTGAAATTGCGTTTACATCTTGGATTCCAAATTTTAAAAATGAAGCTAAAAAGAGATTATTAAAATATGGAATAACAGAAGAAGAGATAAATATTTTAGAAGAAGAGTTAAAAGAAATTACATCTAACGGAATATTGAAATTTGATGAATATATATCCAAAATTAATCATCTTGAGAATTTAAGAGAAGATGTTCAAAATTCAAATGATTCTCACTTAGTAAAAATTATAAAATTAATTAATGATTGTAAGAAATATGGCTCATTACCATTTGCTCATGCTGCTAGGAATGGCTTTATATCAACAATATTCTTAAAAAGTTTTGTAAAACTAGGAATAATTTCAGAAAAAAGGTTTAATGAATTTTTTCAATCAATAAAGACTGTTACTTCAGAATTCGAAGAGGATTTGATTAAATTAAATTTAAATAAAATTAGCATGGCATCCATTATCAAAAAATATGGCCACCTTAGACCAGGAACTTACGAAATAAATACAGAACCATACTGGAAAAATCCTAAAAAATATTTATCATCATCATCAAAAAAACAAAAGAATTATAAATTATTTAAATTCTCAAATAATGAAGAAAAAAAGATTAAAAAAGTTATCATTGAACTGGATAGCGAAATTGATTTTGATACTTTTGAAGACTATTTAAAAAGATCTATACAAGAAAGGGAGAAAGTAAAATTTGAGTTCACAAAAAATATAAGTCTAGTTCTAGATATTCTTGAAAATTGGTGTACAACCCAAAATATTTCACTTAATGATATTAAATTCATTGAATATAAAGACATACTAAAATATGAAAAAGATAAGGATTTAGAATCATTAAAAAAAATAATTAGTAAAAATAAAAATAAATTTACTTACACTAAATTAACTCATCTTCCAGATCTAATTGAAAACCAAAATGATTTTTATTTCTTTGAATATAAAGATACACAGCCAAATTTTCTAACAAATAAAAAAATAATTTCAGAGGTCACAGATAATTTAAGTTCACCAAAACATATAATTAATAAAATTGTTCTTATTGAGAATGCAGACCCAGGTTATGATTGGCTTTTCAGTCATAATATAGGAGGAATAATTACCAAATATGGTGGTGCAAATTCACATATGGCTATAAGGTCTGCAGAAATTGGAATTCCTTCTGCTATTGGTGTAGGGGAAACCTTATTCGAAAAATTAAAATCATATAAAATTATAGAACTTAACTGTACAAATAGAGTAATAAGAAAAGCATAATGATAAAAATTGGAATCACACAAAGAGTTCATTTTATAGAAGAATATGGAGAATATAGAGATCAACTTGATCAAAAATGGTCAGATCTCTTTTCAGAAATTGGTATGGCTCAAATTTTATTACCAAATAACTCAAAAATAATTGATGGTGAGACTATTGATAGTTTTAATTTAAATGGAGTTATTCTCAGTGGCGGAGAATTCTTAGATGAAAAAGATAAATATTATAATAATGGACAAAAAAGAAGAGATGAGTTCGAAAAAAAATTAATTAATTACTGCATGACAAAAAAGCTTCCAATTTTAGGCGTTTGTCGTGGAATGCAATTTTTAAATAATTTTTTTGGAGGCAAGATTAAAAAAGTTAATGATCATGTTGCCATACCACATCAAATAAAAAATTCTTCAAAATTTTCATTCCCAGACACTGTTAATAGTTTCCATGAATATGGAATTGATGAGAAAGATTTGTCAAATAATTTTGAAATACTTGCAACAGATTTAGAAGGTAATGTAGAAGCTTTTTCTGATAAAAAAAATAATTTGATGGGAATAATGTGGCACCCTGAAAGAGAAGCTCCATTTAACGTATTTGACTTAGAATTAATAAAAAGTTTTTTTAAAATATGAAAGCGTTAATTTTGGCTGCAGGCCAAGGAAAAAGGCTAGGCAAGGCTTCAAAAAATAAACCTAAATGTTTGATAAATCTTTTTGGAAAATCGTTACTTGAGAATCAAATTGAAATACTTAAAAGTGCCGATATTATTGATATAAACATTGTATCTGGATTTAAATCAGAATTATTAAACAATTACAGCTTTAAAAAATTCCATAACAAATATTTTGAATCAACCAATATGGTTTTCTCAATGTTTACTGCTAGTGATTTATTTATTGATAATTCTGAAGATTTGATAGTTTCATATGGAGACATAATTTATGAAAAGAAAAATTTAGAAAAGTTGATTAACACTGATGCTGAAGTATCAATTATGGTTGATTTAAACTGGAAAAATTTATGGACTAAAAGATTTGAAGATCCATTATCTGATGCAGAAACAATGAAATTTGATAAAGATCTAAATATCTCAGAATTAGGGAAGAAAACTAGAAATTATGATGATATTCAGGGGCAATATACAGGCCTTATTAAACTTAGAAAAGACTCATTAAATAAAATTTATAAAATATATCAACAATTAGAAGGTAATAGATCAATAAGCTACGAAAATCTTTATATGACTGATTTCATACAAATCTTAATTGAAAAGGCAATTGAAGTTAAAGCATCATTGGTAAATGGCGGATGGCTTGAAATAGATACTGAAAGTGACTTAATTAATTATAAATCTCTTGAGAAAAGCGGAAAATTGAATACTTTTTATAGTCCATAAGTTAATATAATTAAATGAAAATTTTACGATTTTTACATCTTATCAACCCTATAATATTAGGTCTGTTTTTCATTTTATTTCTCTATGCTTCAAATCTTGGAGAAGGAATAAAAGCCATTGAATTTTTTTCTATATTTTTTTCTATATCTATATTTTCATTTTTAGTTTTTTCTATATCACTCTTAATTTTAAAGAAGGCAAATAAAGCATCTTACTTTTCAACTATTTTATTATTTGTATTCTTCTCATACGGATATTTTTACGATTTATTTAATGAAATTGCCATAATAAAAGAAATTTCAAGGCATAGATACTTAGTGCCAATAATATCTATCTTTTCTTTATTGCTCATTATAAGGACTTTTAGAAAAAATTATGATTATAAAAAATTTATATTTGTTGTATTTATATTATTATCTACATTGACCTTAATTAATTTATCTCAAGTATTAATTTTTAAATTAAACCCAACAAATCCTATCAGCGAGGATTTGAATATTGAAAATAATCAAAACAACAATCTGCCAGATATTTATCATATTGTATTAGATATGTATCCAACAGAAGATATTTTAGCAACAAGATTTGATTTCGATAATAATTTTTTTTTAAATCAACTAGACTCTCTCGGATTCAGAAAAGAAAATTTAAAAGCAAATTACATTAGGACAAGATATTCATTGCCTTCAACTATAAATATGAAACATTTTTATGATGCTAGTGTAGATGAAAAAATATACATGAATGAAACTGACAAATCATTTAATAAATCTGTTGAAGCTAATGTTGCAAGAAAGCTTGGATATAAAATCAATGAAATTTCAACAAATGATGTAAGGAATTTTTATTCATCTTTTTTTGGGGATTTTTCAAGAGTGTTTGTAAGAACAAGCATGTTAAGAATTATTGATGATTCTCCTATACCAATTCATGATTTTTGGATAAATAAAAATCAAAAATATTTTCAAGAAAATATCTCTAATCTAATTGAAATATCAATTGATAAAGACAAAACTTGGACTTTCTTTTATAGCAGACCACCACATCCTCCATTTATTTTTAATGAAGATGGAACAAAAAATCTTGATTCAAATCCTTATAATACATTCGCGGAAAATTTAAGCGATCCATGGAATGAAAAAGAAAAAGAAAATTTTATTAAACAATTAAAGTATGTAAATAACACTATCATAAAAACTGTAGAAAAAATTATTTCAAATTCAAAAAACTCAATCATAATATTGCACTCTGATCACGGTGTTTATAATGTTTCTGGAGAATACTCAATGAATAATAATGAAGCAATGTCTGATGAAATTTATGAAGAATTATTCTCAACAATAAATTTTATTTATAGTCCAAATAATTGTATTAATGAAACCCATAATATTGAAACAAATATAAATATAATTTCTACTCTAATAAGAGAATGTCTAGATATAAATATCAATGATGAAGAGAATTTACAATTTTGGAATGATAGAAATATTGAAGAATTTATATTAATTAAATAAGTCATCCTCAGCCCACAATTGATTTTAAGTTTTAATTGACCTTTTCATCTATTTTTACCTTAATCCCATTTGAGTATTAAGTCTCTGTTCTTCGTTAGGTGCTCCATATTCTTTTATCCATTTTTCTTCAATTCTTTTCCTCCAATTTTCAGCTAAATTTCTTAATTCTTCTGTAATTTCAGGTTCTTCATCAGCTAAATTATTAGACTCACTCATATCTTCTTCTAGATTAGCAAGATGTACTTCTGGAACATCTCCATAAGATTCAATTAATTCTCCTTTTAATACTAATTTCCATTTTCCTTTTCTAACTGCTGTTTGATCTAAAAATTCCCAAAATAAAATTCTTTCATTATCTTTAGAATTTCCTTTTGCTAGTTCTAAAAGACTTTTTCCATCAAGTGAATATTTATTAAGATCTACTCCTATGGCATCTAGTAATGTTGGTACTATATCCATTGAAGCACATGGCTCACTTGATACAATTCCTTTTTGAATTTTAGATGGCCAATGCATTATTCCTGGTTCCCTTATTCCTCCTTCAAATAGACTTCCTTTATGTCCTTTAAATTTGCCTGCTGTACCTCCGTAATAAGGATCAAGATTGTTGTCTAACCAATTTCTAGTTTCTCTAGAAGGGCCATTATCTGAAGTGAAAAATGTCATAGTGTTATTAGAATGACCTAATTTTTCTACTTCATCCATTATTTTTCCAACAGCATCATCCATTGCACTCAACATAGCGGCCATTACTTGTCTATCCCAATCAAGTTCTTGAAATCTATCCATATATTTTTTTGGAGCATGCATAGGATAATGAGGTGCATTAAATGGTACATACAGGAAAAAAGGTTTTTCTTCTTTAGTCATTTTTCTTAAATATTCTATGCATTTTTCTGCTATTATCTCAGTGAAATATTCTCCATTCATCCAAATTTCATTATTGTTTTCCCAAAGATCATGGGTAGGGTTAACTTGTGGCATTATGTTATCCTTGGTGTTAGCTCCATAGTAATAAATATGAGAGTAGTAATCGACATTTCCTGCTAAAAATCCAAACCAGTTATCAAACCCATGATTATGTGGTCTAGATTTTTCATCTACTCCAAGATGCCATTTACCAACCATTGCAGTAGAATATCCTTCCAATTTTAATAATTTAGCTATTGTAGGAGTAGTCTGAGGAAGTCCTACTGTTTTCCTGTGTCCTGGCAGAATTCCTCTTACTCCTGTATTTCCAGGATATCTTCCAGTAAGTAAAGAAGCTCTAGCAGGACTACAAACCGGACAATTTGTGTACCAATCAGTAAACCTAATTCCTTCAGAAGCTAATTTATCTAAAGAGGGGGTTTTAAAATCAGTTGCTCCCATGCATGAAAGATCACCATATCCTTGGTCATCTGTTAAAAAAACAATAAAATTTGGTTTATTATTTGGCATTTTTATTCTTTATTATTTTGGTATTTAAAAATCAAGTATATATTAAACTACTAATTCACTCATTAAGAATTGATTTTTAGTATATCGTCTTCAATTTCTTTTTCCTGAGAATTATTTTGTTACCATTTTTCCTAAAATCATTGATAAATCTTAAAAAGTTATCTTTTTAGCATGGAATGTAAATTTTAATTATAATAATATATATGCCAAAATATTTAGATAAATTTAAGAAAACGATAAATGACATTAAAAAGACATGTGAAGATGTTTTTGAAGAACTAGGTCCAGGATTTGAAGAGTCAGATTATCAAATGGCTATGTCTTTAGAATTTTCTAAATCAAAAGAATTTGAAGCTATAAGAGAAATTAGCGTAGAGCTTTTTTATAAAGATCAGTATCTGAAATTTGGAGAATTAGATTTTTTAATATCACCTAAAAAAAATTCTAAGAATTATCCCTTGCCCTTCTTTATTGAAACAAAAGTTGTTAATAGTGAATCTGTAGACCCTTATGATCAAATCCGGAGATATTTAATGAGTTTGCCAAAAAATAGCAGCTCTATAATTAATCAAATTGAAATAGCAGCGTTAATTGTTTTTGGGAAAAATTCAAAGATTGAAAAAGGCGAAATATTAGAAAAGGATGGGAATGAGATACTTAAAAGAGAGCCAAGTTTTATTAAAATGCCTCCTACCAAGGTATATGTCAACTGCTATTACTATGACAATAAAGAAAAAGTAATTAAGTTAATAGATGATTTGTTTTAAATAAATCTGAGCAAATTATCAGAAAACCCCCAATCCTAAAATTATCTCCCCAACTTATTAAACCTCTTATCTTTTACTTCAAAAAGGCAAGGCCTAGTTTTTCATAAAATGACCTTACATAAAATCATAGATTTTAATCCAATATTCTTCAAATTCAATTATTTCCTTGGAGAAAGATAATAAATAGCGCCTCCAACATGAGTTATATATATCTCTCCATCAGGTGTTAATGCTAAATCCACAGCTCCAGATACTTCTTTTTTATATAAACTCGATATCGCATGAACTCTTTCACCATCATCTGAAAGTTCTACTCGCCAGACTTCACCATTTTTAAAATCAACATATATAAGGTCTCCAATCATTTTGCCATTAAAAGCATCTGAATAGTATTCTCCAATTCCATTCGCAGACAGGAAATCACCTAATAAAGCTATTGGTTGCCTGTGGTTTTCAGAGGGAGTTTTTCCAGAATAATAAGTACATTCATCTTTATTAAATCTTCCACGATTTCTATTGGGGTGTCCATAATAATAACCCTCTATAACTAAATTTAATTCATCTGGGCCATCAACACCTAAAGTTCTATCTTCTAAACATGAAATAGATTCACCTGGAAAAAATTTACTAGGTCCATTATCAGTGGAATATATTTTACCATTTGAATGAATAACTAAATCAAATGGATTTCTAAATCCTGAAGCAAAAACATTAATATCTCCAGAAATTTTATTTGTTTGATGAGTAGCAGTCTCTGTATCATATTTTATTTCACCATCAAAATCTGGATCGCTTAAATCAGCAACAAGTATTGCTCCTGAAAGAGGTGTTTCATCTCTATCAAGTGGTTTCATAGGAAATCCTGCGTTAGTACTTCCACCTTGCGCTATAAATAATCTTCCTTTGTGATCAAACGCTATACCATTGTTAGCATGATCTCCATTTTGGACTGGAAGACCGGATATAACTGTTTCAGGTTTAAATTTTGGTCCTTTTATCTTTGAAATCTTTCCCTGAAAGGGAGGATCTTCAGTTTTTGTATGTAATCTTGAATGAGAAACATATAAAGTTATATCATCAGAAGATTCATTTTGGTTGAAAGTCAAACCCAAAATCTGTTCAAAAGTTCCTGGTTGGACAATATATTCTGGGTTAATTGTGCCTAATAAAGGTTGTTGAAAAGCAACTATTGAGCCATCAAGTTGTCCCACATATAACCTGTTATCTGGTCCATACGTAATAGATGCAGGCATAGTTATTTCTTCAATATCAAGAACATTTAAATCGAAATTAATATCTTTGTCTTTTTCTATTTCATATTCTGGACCACTAATATTCGTAATAATTTTACCGGGTTGATTAATGACTTTATTTTCTTTTATTGCTTCAGCTTCATCTTTATAATTCTTCACAACACCAATCATTTTTTCTTCCGGCTCTTTATTAATATTTGAAATATCATTTTTTTCAGATTCAATATTTTCTCTAGCACATCCAACAATTAGAAATGCAAATAACAATATAAATAATATTCTTTTCATCAACACAGGTTATCAGAAAATTTATAACTTAATTTTATACCTTTATCTATATTAAATCGTATTACTAAAGTCTTGAAATTTTAGGGTTATTAAATACTATTAGTATTAATGTAAAAGTTAGATTTACCAGGCGAAGTATGATTTTAAAACCCTGATAAAGTAGATATTGGATGTTAGAGTTATCCTCAGCCACCGTTGATTTTAAGTTTTGAAATAATGAATATGTTAGGAGAATAGAATTATGAAAGTCGCATTAGTTGCTCATGGAGACAATGCTTCAAATGTAAAAGATTTATTTTATAGAGAAGGTTTTGATCTAATAGAAAAAGAATGTACAACTGAAAAAGAATATATTGAATTATTAAAAGATGCTGATGGGGCACTAATATATATACATCCTCCTACAACTAGAAAAGTTATGGAAGAATCTAATCATTTAAAAGTTATTAGTAGAGGTGGTGTTGGTGTTGACTCTGTAGATCTTGATGCTGCTACCGAGTTAGGGGTTTGTGTATGCAATACACCTGGCGTAAATACCACTGAAGTTGCAGACCATGCAATGGCTTTACTTTTAACTATTACAAGGAAGATTACAGAGCAAAATGAACTAGTGAAAAAAGGTTCTTGGGTTGACAGAACAGAATTGATTCAACCTTATAGATCAGAGTTAGGAAGGATTGCAGGAAATGTGGTGGGAATAATTGGTTTAGGGAATATAGGTAAGGCTTTTTCAACTAGGATAAAGGGTTTTGGTCCCTCAAGAATTATTTCGTATGACCCTTATATCGACAGAACTACTGCTGATTTATTTGGCGTTGAATTAGTGGATTTAGATACTTTACTTAAAGAATCTGACTTTATTACACTTCATGCCCCTTCAAATAAAGAAACTTTTCACATAATTAATGATGAGGCGTTTAGCAAAATGAAAGATAATTGCATATTGATAAACACTGCTCGTGGACCATTAGTTGATCCATCTGCACTTTTTAATGCCTTAAAAAATAATATTATTTTTGCTGCTGGTATTGATGTTACTGAACAAGAACCAATATCATCTGAAGATCCATTATTAAGTCTAGACAATTTAATCATAACGCCTCATACTGCTGCTTCTTCAAGATTGGCTAGAGAAATTACGACAAGAAAACAAGCTGAAAATATAATAAGAATTTTGAAAGGTAAAGCTCCTCACGGGCTTGCAAACCCAGAGGTGATTAAAAACATTTTTTTAATGAAGGAAAAGGGAAATAATAGATGGAACGGGGTTAATTTATTTGATACATCATTGAATATTTAAAAAAATATATGCTATACAGGAATCTAAGGTGAAATTATCTGATAAATTAATAGAAAGATTTAAAAAAATCGATTCTGCAACTATATATAGTGGAGTATTCAAATTAGGACTTCAGGGATCTCAATTTCCAGCTGGTGAACATGAACAAGCTTCTTGGCAGAATTGTTTTATGAAAGGAGTCAAATCCATGACTCCAGGCAAAAAACTTGTCGCAAGAGCTGTGACTCTTAGATGTGTTCCTCCAAGACCGGATTTACTTGAACGAACTAGAAAAGGAGAATTTTCTCCTGAATATATAGCGATGGGTTCGTGTGGACCTGGGGATGTATTAGTAATAGATGGTATGGGTAATAAAGACTATTCAATCTTAGGAAACGTAAAAACAAGACATCTCTATATGCAGAAAGCAGAAGGTTTAGTCACTGATAGTTCTATTCGTGATATTGATAAAATTTCTAAAGATTATGGGTTATCAGTGTTTGCAGGTGACAGAGTTCCCACAGCCAATCGTCCAGCAATTGAACCTTTTGAGGCAAATGTTCCAATAGGATGCGGAGGAGCACTAGTTATGCCTGGAGACTTAATAGTTGGTGATGATGATGGAGTGGTGGTTGTCCCAAACAAATTAGCTGAAGAGATAATTGAGTGGGCTGAAGAACATGAACAAGTTGAGGAATATATAATTAAACTTATGGATGAAGAGAAAGCGTCTCCTGGAAGATATTACCCGGTGACAGCAGAGACTTTAGAAAAATTTAGGAAATCTTCTAAAAATCAATAAAAAGACCTGAATTTTCTCTATTACATTTATTCTTAATAACTTAGAAAAGATAAAAAATGATAATTCTTTCAGTAAATATTTGATAGATGGGCTACAATAATAACTAATCTATCTGAGTACAAACTATAAATTTACAGAGTAAAAAAATGAGTTTTTCCAATATAAAATTAAATGAAGAGACTCCATTTGTAATTATTGCACGTGTTCAAGTAAAAGATGGAAAACAAGAAGAATACATGAAGCTTGGTAAGGAAATAGACGATATTGTTAATGAAACAGAGCCAGGAATGTTATTTCATGATTTAAATTGTGATTTTGATAACTCTTGTTCATTCACATGGACTGAGATACTTAAAGATAGTTCTTCATTTGTTTTTCATTTAAATAGCCCTGATGTAAAACGAACTATCAAAAAACAGGTTGAATTAATTGATTCATGGTCAATAGAAATTTATGGAAAAGTTTCAGAAGAAGTTCTAGGAAAAATAAGAGAGCTTGATGTACCTTTTAAATATTTCAAAACCACAGGTGTAAATTACGTCAGGGATTTTTGAAAATTAATCTTAAGTACATCAGAAGAATAAGGAAGAAGTGAACTTTATATATTTAGCAATACTGGCTTATTTTATAGGATCTTTGCCATCTGCTTTCATGATAAGCAAAGTTAAAGGTATTGATATCTTTAAAGTAGGTACTCAACAGGCAGGTACTACAAACGTATTTAGAGTAGTTTCAAGAAGATTAGGCGTTTTGGTGTTGATTTTAGATATTTTCAAAGGAATCACAATAATATTTATTGCTAATTCCCTTTCTGTATCACAAATAGAGTTTTTAATTATTTGTCTTTTTTGCATTTTTGGTCACTGGAACTCTGTTTTCACCAAATTTAGAGGAGGAGACGGGCTTGCGATTCTTATTGGACTAATGTTAGGTATTTCTGTGATATCTTTTTTATCTTGTCTGGTTATATTTTTGGTTTTATGGGGTACTTTTACTCGACATTATAGTCATCCAACATTGATTGCGGTTCCTTTTTCAATTATTGTATTTGTTTTACTCGTCAGATTAACTCAAACAGAAATTGCTACAGGTTATATGTTATCTATTCCGTTAATTGCTTTTTCAGTACTATTTCATAGTTTTATTCAACGTAAAAAGAAACCAGAAAATTATATCCAAACCTCTAAAAGGTGATTATTACTTTTTATACTTTAATTTTCGTTGATATAATTGATTTTGATTTACAGATTCTTTAGTATCTTCTATCTGTTTTTTCCAAAGTTTTATTTCTTTTTTTAATCTAACTGGGCTTGAACCATACAGTGTTTTTAAATTTTCGATTCCTTCTTCAGTTATTTTCTGCCAATTAGGTTCTAATTCCATTTAGTCTCCTATTTTTAATTACCTATATTCTATTTCGTAAAATGAAAAAATATTTGAATCTAAGGTAATATACTGCTCTTAAATAATAACATCAATTAATATTATTCTCTGATTATCAGATCCTCTTTTATAGTTACACCTAAGCCTGGAACATTTGGTACTTCAATGATTCCATTTTCAACTTTTAAGTTTTCATTGAAGATAAAGAATTTATTTTTATAACTATTTAATGGTGGGTCATTTAACATTTCACAAAATGGGGCATTGTTCCAAGAAGATATTAAATGCATATGAGCGACAACTCCTATGTCTCCTCCTCCATGGTGAGGTACAATTTCTTTATTAAATTTATTAGATAATTTTCCTATTTCTATTAGAGGGGTTATTCCTCCTAAAACCATTGATTCAGGTTGCAAAATATCATAACTATTCTTATTTACAATTTCATGGAAATCTGAAATGGCTGAGTTATTTTCTCCTCCAGAAATTTTAGTTTTTTTCATGGATACTAGTTCACTTAGTTCATTAAAGTTATATCTGGGTCTTGGTTCTTCAAGCCAATAACAACCTAATTCGAACATTTTTTCATTCATTCTTTTTGCTCTATCTATATCCCATATAACTCCTGCCTGCCAATTACTGAACTTGTATGAGTTATAATCAGATTGCGCTTGATTAGCATCTACAAGTATTGTTAGGTTATCTTCTGTTTTTTCTTTAATTTTTTCTATTGTTCGTACATCTAGTTCTTCTTCGTTGTGGTGCAACCTTACTTTTATTGCTTTCCATCCTTCATCTAGCATTTTTTTTGACATTTCAGCTCTTTCTTCAGGTTCAGATAGAATCACGTAACTTGCATATGGAACTAGTGTGTCTTTTTTTCTTCCAAGAATTGAAGAAATTGATTTTCCCTCTATTTTTCCTCTCAAGTCCCATAATGCGATATCAATTCCTGCTAAACCTCTGTATGGAATATTTCTAGTTTTATTAAGTAAGAATTTATAATGATCAATTACATCATTCGGAGATTTTCCAATTAAATAATCTTTAGAGTCTTTTATGATTATTTCGTCACAACCTGGTCCAATACCTATTTCTCCTGAATCTAATTCGATTTCTGTAAAATCATACCCACCAATTGTAGATGTTATAGAAGCTGTTCCAGGAGTCCAAGCTGGTTCAACTTCACCCAGATGTTCTACAAGCTTAATTTTAGATATTCTTACATCTTTAATTTTCATTTTAAAACCTTATTTTTGTTTTATTAATTGATTATGTTTTATTTAAGATAGTTGTTTAACATTATTGGGATCTTGACGATATTGCTTTAATTTATATTTAAGTTTTCCGTTTTCTAGATTCCAAAAAATTGATTTATTCCATGATTTATTATCAATATTTTGATAATCCAATCTACAATGGCTTCCTCTGCTTTCTTTTCTCATTTTTGCTGATTTCACCATTAATCTTGCTACAGTGAGTAAGTTTTCAGTTTCTAAATTTTTTATTAATCGAATATTTCCAGAAAAAGGAGCATTAGTAATTTCTTCATTAATTAATTCATTTATTCTATTATCAAAAAAATTCAATCCTGTCCCATTTCTTTCAACAATCAGGTGATCCTTTGCTAATGTTTTTAATTCTTTTCTGATTGAATTGTAACTTGGACCATTGGAATTATTAAATTTTTCTAATCTTATTTGAATTTTTTCATGGTTATCATTTATTGAATTTATTTCAGATGAGTAACTAGCTGCTTTTTCTCCAGTTCTTTTCCCATATACGCAAGATTGTGAAATCATTCCTCCTCCAAGCCTATCTGCTCCATGAGGACCAGCAATAGTTTCCCCAACAGCAAATAATCCATCAATTTCTGTAGAGCCCCATTCATCGACTACTATACCTCCATTTACAGCATGTGCTGAGTGAGTAACATCAATTTGTTTATTTTCATCATCTCCTAATAAAGTGGTTGCTACAGATTTAGTTGGGCTATGTTGAGGTTTTGACTGCTTGATGTTTTTAAAATCTATTTCAGAAAAATCTACAATCACTCCTCCTTTTTCTGAAGCATTTCCTGATCTAATACATCTTTGGATACTTATATCGATCCATTTTGATGAATCTCTGCTACTGAAAGGATAATGATTAGTACGCATTTCAAATGATTCTGATTCATTGATATTTTCAGGAAGTATTTCCTCAAGAATGTTTTTCCCATTTATATCAATTAATTTTGGGTTTAATGTCCAAAATGTCCCGCCTACTTGGGAATCTACTAAGGTTTGTAAATTTTTAGATCTACTGTAAATCGTTTTAACCATATATTGCATAAATTCTAGATTAGTTAGTGAAGCTCCAGCTCTAAATGCCATTGCATATCCGTCTCCAGTGATATCTCCAGGAGTTGAGTTAAGTGGGAAAATTTGTGCTGCCCCTCCAGTTCCAATTATTACAGAACCACATTTATATTTTATATAATCACCATCCTTGTTTATCCCTATTGCTCCAGAACATTGATTATCATTAACTATTAGATCAATAATTGTTATGTTTTCATGAATTTCACAATCATAATTTGTCAATTTGTTTGACATCACTTCAATTAAATTTCCTGTATGACCTCCCTTTGTGTTAGCTAGCATTCCATGAGCACGTGGCTGAGAAGCAAAGCACGAATATCCTGAATAATGAGGCTTTTTGTTTTCTGGATCTTTTACTAAATTAAACCCCCAGTATTCAAGCTCTCTAAGTCTTTCAGGGGATTCTTCAGATAAAATTTTTGCTAGCTTTGCATCTGCCATTCCCAGAGCTGAATTCATAATATCTTTATAATGAACTTCAGGGGAATCTGAATTACCTCCGCATCCATCAGATGCTTGCCAAGCAGATCCGTACATACCTTTTCTTGGCCAGTTTGTTGAACCCGATTTCCCTAATTCTTTTTTTATAACCATTGTAGTTTTGGCTCCATTTTGAGCAGATGAAAGTGCTGCTCTTGTTGCAGCTACCCCTCCTCCTATAACCAAAACATCAGTATTTATATAATGATCAATTTTCATTCAACAATTTTATTATTTTTTAGAGTTTGAATTTCTTGTGATTTATATCCAAGATCTAATAATATTTCTTCTGTATTTTCTCCAAGTTTAGGAGGAAAAGTTTTTACTGAACCTGGAGTTTTAGACAATCTTACTGGTACACCTACTATTTTCCTCTTTGTATCTTTATTTTTAATCTCAACTATAGTTTTGTTATGCTCTATTTGAGGTTGATTAATTGCATCTTTCATTTCTAATATTTTTGAACATATTATGTTTGCTTTTTCAAATTCTTCTACCCAGTACTCTGAAGTTTTTTTAATAATTTTATTTTGAATTATTTTAACCAAATCATTTGAGTTATTTATAATATCTTTCATAGATTTAAATCTTTTATCTTTTGATAAATCTTTTACTCCAATAACTTCAGAAATATTTTTAAGTGGATTTGGTATGAATAATCCAGACATAACTATTAATCCGTCACTTGCTTCATATACCCCACTATCTAAAGGGTTGGAATCTGACTCTATGTAAGAATCAAGATTACTAATAGAAGATACTTCCCATGCTTGCATCCACATCATAGAATCTAATAATGTTGCATCAACGATTTGACCTTCTCCAGTTCTATGTCTTGCATTTAATGCTAGAAGAATACCAACAGTTAAATGTAAACCAGTGGATGCATCTGCAACTGCAGCTGGAGCACGTCTAGGTTTTCTTCCAGGTTCAGCATTTCTTCCCATAAATCCACCTAAAGCTTCAGCAACTGATTCATGTCCCATTTTTTTTAATAAGGGTCCAGATAATCCAAAACCAGTTCCACAAGCATAGATTATTGCTTTATTTATTTTAGATAAACTTTCATATGAAAGTCCCAGAGATTTCATTACACCAGGTCTAAAGTTATTAACTATTACGTCAGACTCTGAAACTAATTTGTAGATAATTTTCTTTCCTTCTTCAGATTTTAAGTTAATTGCGATGCTTTTTTTGTTTCTGTTATAACTCTCATAGGGTAAACTTTCGCCATCCTTGAATGGACCAAACTGTCTTGTCAAATCACCATATTCTGGTCTTTCAATTTTTATTACTTCTGCTCCATGATCAGCAAGTTGAGCTGTACAAGATGGACCCATGATTACTTGAGTTAAATCAATAACTTTTATTCCTTCAAGAGATGAATTCATTTTTTTACTCTGATTTCCATTTTGGGTTTCTTTTTTCTGAGAATGCTCTTGGACCTTCTACGAAGTCATTAGATTTCTTTAGTTTTGTAAACATAGAGAATTCAGCACCCCGCGCATCGTCATAATTCATATCTTTCCCAAGTACAGCTGATTGTTTTGCAGCCTGAATAGCCATTGGCGAACATTTCAATATTGAATCTGTTAAGTCATTAACTTCTTTCATTAAATCTTCCTTTTTTGATAAACGATTAACAATTCCAATTTCATATCCTTTTTTAGCATCTATAAATTCTCCAGATAATATTATTTCCATAGCTTGTTTATAAGGAATTTGTCTAATCAAACCTTGTATTCCTCCTCCGTCAGCCATTAAACCTCTTCTTGGTTCGGGTAAACCTAATTTTGCATCTTCAGAAGCAACAATCAGGTCACATGCGAGTGCTAGTTCAAGTCCACCACCTACTGCATATCCATTTATGGCGGCAATAACTGGTTTCCACAATTCAAATTTAGGATGATTAAAAAAAATATCATCTTCATTTTTTGTGTATGATTTTACTGCTTCCTCATTTTCAGACCGCCATTTTAAATCTGATCCAGCACAGAACGCTCTATCACCTGCACCAGTAATTACAGCTACCCAAATTGATTTATTGTCTCTCACCTCTTTCATTGCTTCTATAATTGAATTCCATAGAGGAGGATTTAATGCGTTCATTGATTCAGGCCTATCTAGAGTAAGTTTAGCTAGATGATCTGTTACTTCAAATTTTAAAAAATCATATTCTTTCATAGTTAGAAATTATCAGAAAATCTCTATCATTGAAATTTTCTCATTATAATTACTTATTTTTCAGATTTTTTGTTTGGTTAGATATTGCTAGTAATTCTCAGGTTTTTGTAAAATGTAATATATGAAAAAGGGATGGAAAGAAAAAATTAGAGATAAATCAAGAGACAATTTATATCAAAATCTAGTAAATATTGGAGTTAATTGTGAACTTGCTGAAAGAGATATTAATGAAGAAAAATTATTTAATCCATGGTACAGAAGAAGCTTAGGCATTATAAATATTAATTCTAATTCTCCAATCAAATATGTAAATATAATCAAACAAGATAGAAGTAAAGATTCACCTCCAAGATGGTGGTGTTTTTTTGCAATTCCCTCTTACAAAATCAGATCTAAAGATGATTATCTAGAAGTAAAAACAATAAGAAAAAAACTTTTCCAATTTTCGGAAAAGTAAAATCTGTTATTTGGAAAAGTAATGATAAGGCCAAAAAATTAGCAGAAAAATTTACTGAAGATCCTGAAATCAATGAACTTGTTATGAAGTTAGGTGATATTAAAGTTCAAAGTTTACGTAAAAATTTTTCAGGTTATAGCATAGAATTAGAAAGCAGATTAAAACAAATCTCTTCACTAAATTTGCATCAATGGAATATGCTAAACAGAATTTCAAGTATGTGCCTTGATTTGGATACGTAATAAAGAATAATAGTTTAGATTATTTTAGATCTATCACAAATTGGCTACATCTTTCCATAGATTGCTCAGTGGTTCTACCTTCGCAAAGAATTATTAGATTACCGTATATTATGTAATCTCCATATTTATTTGTGCTTTTACTTCCAGTAGGTGCTCCCCCTCCTTTTCCTGAAGAACCGGTACTTCCCCCAACCATTATTCTTCTATCTTTTATTCCTTCTTTCCATCGGGCATCTCCTTTTCTGATTACCGCTTTTTCTCCAGCACCTTCTTCTGCAAAAGATGTTCCATGTAAAATTGCATCTTCGTGTGATTTATAAATTCTTATTTCGAAATCTTTTGGTCCTTCTGTATTAATCTCTTTCCATCCGAAGTATGCACTATCAGCTTGAGGTAAATTTTCAACGTCATAAGATTTATTTTTTTTGAATCCAACCTTGGTTAGTGAGTCATAGCTAAATATCGTATCTAAAGGAGTAATTTTGTCTATTTTATCTATTTCTGAATTATCCACTCCACAGGAAATTGAAAAAACTAAAAAAAGTATAGATATGAGTACTAATTTCTTCATATGTTAAAGATATCAGAAAAATTAAAAACCTATAATTTTCTATTCATGTCCTCGATTTATTCTATAAATGAATTTTCAACAAGGGAAAAGATACAATAAAAAAAAGAAATTTTTTTGAGAAGGTGGTTTTTATGAGTTCAAAAGGTACAGGATTAACTTTATTATTAGGAATAGGGGCTGGATTTATTGGTTATATTTTATGGCAAGTTACAATTGGATTAAATACCAAAGTTGATGATGTTCAAGCTATTTTAACAAATAGTGCATCTGGTTCAGCTAGTATATAAATTTCTATGGTATTAATTTCTCTTGGGTTAGTTATACACGCAGCTGGATTAATAAATACTAAAGGAACTGCTTCAAGCACAAGTGAAAGTATCGGAATTGTTTGCATTGTTGCAGCAATAGCCGTTTGGGTTACAAATATTGGACTAGGCGTAGCTTTAGCTGAAATGGGTGAAAAATATGTTGCTCTTGCTGGAGCTGGGGATGCTGCTACGGCTGGGAGTATTCAAATTGCTGGAGGTTTTACGCAATCAGCAAATGTAGCTGCAAATACTGTTGGCGGAATATTAGCTGGAGTAGGTTGGTTGTTTCTGGGAATTGCATATAGAGGAAGTGATGCTAAAGGCGCATTGTCTTTCATTCCTCTTGGATGGTTAGCTTTAATTGCTGGATTGATTTTAATCGTATCAAACCTTGTTGTTAGCCCATTAGTAAGTATAGAAGTTGCAAGCCAGGTTTCTGGAATTAGTTTTATTCTTATTGTGCTTTGGTCTGTATTACGTGGTATTGCTATAATACAAGAAGCTTAATAGTTCATTAATTTAATTCTTATAAGTAAACCAGGATGGCAGAACACCATCCCAAGATAAAATATTGTGAAAAAAACTGACAGATTAATAATATATATTTCTGGAAAAGATCAGAAAGGTATCGTTGCTTCTGTAAGTGATTACTTGTATCGAAGATCTTTCAATATTACTGAATTAGATCAATTCAATGATCCTTTTTCAGAAAATTTTTTTATGAGACTTGAATTTTCATCTGAAAAATCAGATGTAGATCTTGAAGATTTCAAAAATTCTTTTTCTAATGAAGTTATAAATAAATTTAATTTAGATTGGGAAATTAAACGAACTCAAAGTGTTACTCCAATAATAATTATGGCGTCATTAGCAGATCATTGCTTGAATGATTTACTTTATAGAATTCAAAGTAATGATCTGAATGCTGTAGTGAAAGCTATAGTATCAAATCATGAACAATTAAAGGAAAGAGCTGAACAGTACAATATACCTTTCTATTTTCTTCCTGTTACAGACTTGAATCGTCAAGATCAAGAACAGAAAATGATTCAAATATATAAAGAAACTAAATCTGAATTATTAGTTTTAGCTAGATATATGCAGATATTATCTAAGGAGACCACTGCTTTTTTTAAAGGTAAAGCTATTAATATTCATCACTCTTTTTTACCTGGGTTTAAAGGTGGAAAACCTTATCATCAAGCATATACGAGAGGAGTGAAAATGATAGGTGCAACAGCACACTATATCACAAATGATTTGGATGAAGGGCCAATCATAGATCAAGAAGTTATCAAAGTGAATCACGCTATGAATCCTGAGAAATTAATCTTTATGGGTAAATATATAGAATCACTAGTATTAACTAGAGCTGTTAGATTGCACTTAGATAAAAGGGTGTTTTTAAATCATGGAAGGACTGTTGTTTTTGATTAAGGAAAATGATTCTAAAAAATTATTGATGTACACTTCCCGCTTCTTTATTCTTGTCACAATAAAATGAGTGAATTACTTTGGTTTTCATTTTATCCCAATTAATTTCTACTCCTAGGCCAGGTTTTGTTGGACCATTTATGTATCCTTCTTTATTTGTTCTTAAAACATCATGCATTCCAAATTCAAAAGTTTCATACGGTAAAGGTTGTTCATAAAAGGTACAGTTATCAGAAGAAAGAATTAGATGTAGGTTGGCAGCAGAAACGATAGTATATCCCCAGCACATAATTTCACAATCAAGACCACCAACTCTGGATAATTCTATAGCCTTCTTACCATTTGTTATTCCTCCAATCATAGCCATGTCAGTTCTTGTAGAAGACCAAACTTTATTATTTATTGCTTCAGAAAATCTTTGCAAATCAACAATCCAGTTTCCTGAGGGAATAATTTTTATATCTGCACTTTCAGTAATTTTTTTATATCCTTCGAAATCATAATCTGGAAGAGGGGCTTCAAACCATGTAAAATTTAATTTTTCTAATTCTTTTGCCATAAATATTGAACTTTCTAAATCATAATTATTTTCTGCATCTAGCATGAATGTCATTGATGGAAAAGCTTTTCGAGCTTCCTTTGCTAATTCAAGATCTTTTTTAGGTATGCACCATGTATGAAACTTTACGGCTGAAAATCCTTGATTTCTCATCTCATCAATAATTTTTAAATAATCATCTATGGAATCATACATAACTGTGCTGGCATATGATTTAACTTTATCTCGTTTTCCGCCTAATAATTTGTAGATTGGTTTATTGGAATATTTCCCTTGAATGTCCCATAATGCATTATCTATAAGTGCTTGTGCTCCTGGCGGTTGGGGGAAAACCCTTGGTCTTAGGTCATACATGATTGCATCTCTATCTAATGGATCTCTTCCAATCAAAAGAGGTAATAAATGTTTTAATGATTCTGCAGTATATTTATCATATTCAAAATATGTCCCATTCCAAACTCCTGCTTCTCCAACAATATTGTTATCAGTAAAAATCCTAATGAGGGTATTACTTTGATAAAATTCTGGGATGTCCTCAGTCCAAGTATAATGAACATTTTCAGGCCCAATAACAAATACTTCTATTTTTTCTATTTTCATATTAATAATAAATTATTTACTTGTTCTAAAATATCAGAAAATCTTAAAACTAACATTTTCATAAAGAGAGCATTTTTTGATGTTTTTTATTTAGGATTTAATTTTTCTATTACTAAGGTACATTTAATTAAAGCATCAGATTCATCATATCCTGGGCACATTAAAATAAAATTTCCGTGTATTACATACGTTAAATATTTAGGGCTTGGAGTTCCATTCCAAGTATCGTGAAGGCCACCTTCCAAATGTTGACGTTGTTTTAAATCTTCAGTCCATAAGGAACATTCTTTTTTTATACAACCATCTTCTCCAGTAATATTATCTGCATACTTTGTTCCTTCATTGATAGCATCAAGGTGAGTTGAATAGAATCGAATTTCATAATCTTCAGGTTTTCCTTGTAAGTCTTTGATAAAACCAAAATAAGCCGATGTAGCACCTGGTAAATTCTCTACAGAGTACTTAGTGCTTTTTTTAAAACCAATTTTCTCAAAATCTGTAATTTCATATATATTCTTAGAATCGGTGATTTTTTCTATTGGGATAATCACTTCTTCAGATGCGCAACTTATAAGAGTTAAGTAAACAACCAAAATAAATATTTTTAAGATGGATTTTCTATTATTGCTTGAAAAAATATTTAGGTGATTATCTCTATTCATTATCACTAGAAATTATTCCCATAATAAAACTATTACACCTGTCTAACGATTCTTCAGAATCCCAACCTTCACACAATATAATTAAGTTTCCATAGATAATATAATCTGCATATTTGGGGGAACTATTACTACCTATCGCAGCTCCAATAGAGCCTCCATCTGTAGGAGTTGAAATAAGTCTTCTGTCTTTTATACCTTCTTTCCAACTTGCATTTGATTTTGTTATTATTGCATCTTCTCCTGTAGCTTCATCTGCATATAATTTTCCATATTCAATTGCATCTGTATGGGATTTGTAAAATCTTATTTCGAAATCTTTAGGTCCTTCTGAACCAAATTTTTTCCATCCAAAATAGGCACTATCTGCATTAGGTAAATTTTCAACATTGTAAGTTTTATTTTTTCTGAATCCAGTTTTACTCAAAGAATCAAAAGTAAAAATAGTATCTGAAGGTGTAATCTTGTCTATTTTAGTTTGAACTTCACCACTTTCTCCTGATGAACATCCTAAAATGGTAATAATTGAAATAAATATCAGAAGTCTTTTTATCATAATGCTTGATTTTATATTAACTTCAGGTAATGTGTAATTTATTTAATTGAATTAGCTAAATCAGAACAATTTTGTCTTGCATCTGTTAAATCTAATCCAGTACAGAGAATCATTGAATTTCCATAAACTATGTAGTCTAAATATTTTGCTCTGACTGTATTGGCACTACTTCCCTTATAACTTTTATCACTTCTTGTTCTTCTGTCCTGAATACCTTCTTTCCATGATGTGAGTGATTTTTTTAATATGGCATCTTCACCAATGACTTCTTCAACATATTTCACTCCTTTATCTAAAGCTAATTGTTGAGAAGGATAAATTCTTATTTCATAATCCAAAGATTTGTTTAAATTGTTCTTCCAGAAACCAAACCAAACAC
>Ga0187827_10002702_pt1 | contig 23849 bp, 23 predicted proteins | sample ETNtaG_39_FD_167969 | JGI IMG/M metagenome (GOLD analysis project Ga0187827, IMG submission 167969) | Marine microbial and viral communities from oxygen minimum zone, Eastern Pacific Ocean - ETNP2014_SV_150_PacBio MetaG (Illumina Assembly) | ecosystem: Environmental > Aquatic > Marine > Hypoxic... | reverse complement strand
GTTATGATGCTAATGATGAAGATACATTTGTTATTTGTGCAAGAGTAGGTTTGCTTGATGAAGAAATGAATATAGCAAAAATGTGTCATGTCGTTAGAAATACACTAAATGGGGCAGAAATGAGATCCCGATTTTGGTTAGGACATGTTGCTAAGCGTAAAGGAAACAAAACCATCTCCTCATTAGAGGGCTTGATCGGTAATACTTTTTTAACGCGTCTACTTGTTCTTAATAAACAGAGTGCAATAGATTTAAAACACCATGCAGAGGAAGAAATGAAATATTTGGCAGCATTACTCCCACCTCTATATGGATCACAAAATATTGATTAAGATAAAAAAATAGTTACACATATTATTTAATTCCCCTGGAACCCTTTATTTATAATTATTACAACGGAGAACAGAATGGATCACCAAGACGAATATTACGACAATATGATTACTATGTTGGAGCTGATTTGGGGAGAAGGCTACATGGCACCAGGCGGTTTGGGCAATATTGAAAAAATGTTTGATGGCATTGAAACAGCAGGAAAACGTATCCTTGATATTGGTTGTGGTTTAGGAGGCCCAGCTTTTGAGATGGCCAACACATTTGGTGCAGATGTTGTTGGCATCGACCTTGAGGCACCACTGATCAAGAGAGCCACTGAGACAGCAATTAAGATGGGATTACAGGATAGATGCAAGTTTCGCATTGTCAAAGAGGGACCATTTGATTTTCCTGATCAGTCTTTTGATATTGTTGCCTCATCAGGTGCGATCACTCAAATATCGGATAAGGCAAATATCTTCAGGGAATGTTTTAGAGTGCTTAAACCTGGCGGTTACTTCACATGTTATGACTGGACCAAGTCAGAAGAACCATTGTCAGAAGACATGTTTTACTGGTTCAAAATGGAAGGTCTTACCTATGCACTTGAAACATTAGAAGAATATAAAGTCCACCTCCAGAAGATTGGTTATATTGACGTCATAATTAAGGATGCATCTGACTGGTATCGTAATCAGGTTCGTAGAGAATATGAACTTATGAAAGGAAGCCTCTATCCTCGTATGGTTGACCTTTTAGGTCAGAAAGATGCCGATCATTTTGTTGAGGATTGGCGAGCAATGTTGGTGGTCTGTGAGAAGGGAGAGATTCGTCAGGGATACTGCAGGGGGCGACGACCGTTAAATGAGTGAGAATAAGAATATGGAAAACCTATTTTCTTACGGAACTCTGCAACAAGAAAATGTTCAGTTAAAAAATTTTGGACACACTCTTGAAGGTTCTAAAGACACACTTCAAAAATATTGCTTGGAGGACATAGAGATTACAGATGAATTAGTTCTTAAAACAAGTGAGAAAAAGTTTCATCCCATTCTTTTTTTAACTGGCAATGAAGAAGATGAAGTGCTTGGCACAGTTTTTAAAATTACCTCATCTGAACTACTGAAAGCAGATAGTTATGAAGTTGATGATTATCATAGAGTCCAAGTAATATTAAAATCAGGTACAAAAAGCTGGGTATATGTTGGCAATAGATGAATAAATTTTTTTTTCAAATGAGGCAGTAAAATGAAATTTCTTAAATATTTTCTAGCAATTATATTCTTATCAGCTTTTCTAATTTTCATATTATTAAGAATCCCGGCTGTCGAAGATAAGGTGTTGACATCAGCTTTAAATAATTTACTAAATCAAGAAGTTGATCTTTATGACAACTCTTTAACAGCTCTAGTTTGCGGATCTCGTTCTCCGCTTCCTCATCCAAGAAGAGCCGAGACATGCGTTTTAATTAATGCTGGAGGTAGTTATTATGTCATAGATGTTGGAGATGGAAGTGTAAGTAATCTCAGGAACTATGGAGTTAATCTAGGTAAGATTAAAGCAGTATTGCTTACTCATCTTCATTCAGACCATATCTCTGATCTAGCAGATATTCACATGGGAACCTGGATCGCTCAGTCTAGGACTAAGAGATTAGATGTTTATGGTCCATCGGGCGTCGAGCTTGTGACTAAAGGTTTTGAGGATGCATATAAACTCGATTATAAATATCGGAATGAACATCATGGTGATGAGGTTGCGCCGATTAATATTGCAGGGTTTGATCCTCATCCAGTTGATTTATTAAACCCTGTTGTTATTAATGAGAATGGATTAAAGGTTACTGCATTTAAAGTGCCCCATGATCCAGTAAAACCAGCATTAGGGTATCGTTTTGATTTCAAAGGCAGATCTATTGTTATTAGTGGAGATACTTCATATAGCGAAAACTTAATTACTCATGCAAAAGATGCGGATGTATTATTTCATGAGGCTCAAGCTAATCATATTTTAGAAATGATGAAAGGTGTTTTTGATAAGGCTGGTGATCCATTAACAGCAAAGATTTTGGATGATATTACGACCTATCACACTACTCCTAAGGATGCAGCTAAAGTAGCAAATCTTGCAAATGTTGATCATTTAGTTTTTTATCATTTAACTCCATCTCCAAGAAATAGCATTATGGAAAGAATATTTTTTCGGGGAGTAAATAAAATAAGAGAAGATTGGAGTGTAGTTGATGATGGAACTATGGTGGTTTTACCTTTGAATTCAAAAGATATAATCATTTCAAGCATCAACTAGGAAGAACTAGAACTTTTTGGACTTAGTGCCTTGGTCATTAATTGAATAGAGCAGTAATGCATAAAATTTCCCTATATCAAGTTGATGCTTTCACCAATAAGATTTTTAAAGGAAACCCTGCAGCAGTTTGTCCACTCGAAGAATGGTTGTCTGATGAGGTAATGTTATCAATTGCATCAGAAAATAACCTGTCTGAAACTGCTTTTGTTAATGTAAACTCATCCCCCTTTTTCATCCGTTGGTTTACACCAATAACCGAAGTTGATTTATGTGGTCATGCAACACTGGCAACAGCAAGAATTCTTTTTGATGAATATCTTCCAAAAAATATCAGTGAAATAATCTTTAATTCTAAGAGTGGAGAATTAAAAGCATTCAAAAAGGATGAGTTAATTTATCTAGATTTTCCAAAAGATGAGCCTAGACAAGTGGAAGGATATTCTTTGATTACTCAAGGGCTTGGGAAGCAACCAATGGATGTGTTTAAGGGTAAGGATGACTTCTTAGCCATCTTCGAGGATGAGCAGGTAATAAAGTCAATGAATCCTAACTTTAAAAAAATTTCAGAGTTGGATTCAAGGGGTTTAATTATCAGTGCTCGAGGCGTTAGTGAGGATTTTGTATCGAGATGTTTTTACCCCCAATCAGGGATTGATGAAGATCCAGTAACTGGCTCCGCACATACTTTGATGGTTCCTTATTGGGCAGCAGTGCTACAAAAGAATAAATTATTAGCTTGCCAATATTCTTCGAGAGGTGGATTTCTAAAGTGCCAGTTATTGGGGGATAGAGTTCTTATTGGCGGTGCTTCAGTGAGATATATGCAAGGAAAGATTACTCTTTGAATCCTTTTATGTGTAAAACTTGTACACTACTATTTAAATAGAGAGTAAAAATAATCATAGAAAACTAAGGTATATAAACTATGAAATATTTACATACGATGATACGTATTAGTGATGTCAAATCTTCCCTTGATTTCTACTGTAACCAATTAGGTTTACAAGAACTAAGACGAGTTGATAATGAAGCAGGTAGATATAGTCTTATTTTCCTTTCCGCACCCGGTGATGAATCTGCCCAAATAGAACTAACCTACAACTGGGATGGGGATGAGCTAGGAGAAGGCTCAAGAAATTTTGGACATTTAGCATATAGTGTTGAGAACATATATGATACATGCAGACGTTTACAAGAAGCCGGAGTGATAATCAATCGTCCTCCCAGAGATGGATATATGGCATTCGTTAGATCTCCAGATAATATCTCAGTAGAATTTCTGCAATCAGGCAAACCTTTGCCACCTGAAGAGCCATGGATTTCAATGGATAATACTGGGAATTGGTAATAAATGGCGTCTAAGCGAACATTAGAATCTTGTCATAAGGTCATGGATTTTAGAAAGCTTGCTGAGAAGCGACTCCCTGCACCTATGTTTCATTACATCGATGGAGCGGCTGAAGATGAATGGACTTATCGTCAAAATACCTCTGCTTTCAATCAGCTTGAGTTGATCCCTCGTTTTTTGGTTAACGTCGAGAACATAGACATGTCTACAACTGTTTTGGGGCAAAAGATAGATTGGCCATTTTTCTGCTCGCCCACAGGTTATTGCAGGCTCTTCCATCATGATGGAGAAGGGGGAGCAGCTAGGGCTGCTGCTAGAACTGGAACTATTTTTTGTCTTTCATCAATTGCTACCACTTCCATTGAGGAGGTAGCAACAGCTTCAGATGGGCCAAAAATATTTCAGATCTACGTCCTAAAGGATAGAGGTCTCTCTCAGGAATATATTCAACGCTGTAAAGATGCCAATTATGATGCTTTATGTCTAACGGTTGATGTTCCCAGTAATGGTAAACGAGAAAGAGATTTAGTAACCGGGATGACGGTGCCACCCAAACTAGGCCTCAGTGGCTATATGAATGTCATGAAACACATTGATTGGTCTTTTAATTACCTTACTCACCCACCAACACCTTCCATGGTTAATATCGAACACAAGTTACCCAAAGGGTCATCAAGTATCTCTGTGATGGATTTTATGAACACGCAATTTGATCGAACTGTCACTTGGAAGGATGCAGCATGGATAATAGGTCAATGGGACAAACCCTTTGCCATTAAAGGCATTCTCTCTGTTGAAGATGCAAAAATGGCAGTAGAAATTGGTGCATCAGCTGTGATGGTTTCGAATCATGGAGGCAGACAGATGGATGGATGTCCTGCACCAATAGAAGTTATCGGAGATATTGTAGATGCTGTTGGGGACAAATTAGAGGTGATTCTCGATGGTGGAGTTCGTAGAGGAACCCATATTCTAAAAGCTCTAGCTATGGGCGCGAAAGCCTGTATGGGTGGAAGAGCTTATCTTTATGGATTAGCAGCTGGTGGAGAAGAGGGTGCTTACTCTTCGCTTAAGATATTAAAGGATGAAGTACAGAACAATATGATTTTATTGGGCTGTACAGATATCAGTCAGATTAGTTCTGATTATTTACGTAAGACAGAATCCCGATTGCCTTGATTATCTAAAATCGACGCAAACTGTAGCTTATGAAAAACTTCTATATGACAGTTATGTTCACACTTTTGGTGGGTGCTGCGATGAAAATGAATAAACTGGGAATAATATGAATACTCAGAAGAGATCTGAATTAATTGAGCTTTATAATCGATTAGAAAAAACTCTCGATAAGAGCAGAAAAGAAGCGAGAGCAAAAAGACATCAAAGAGGAAATAGAACAGCAAGAGAAAATCTAGAAGATTTGATAGATGAGAATTCTTTTATTGAGTATGGTCAATTAGCAGTGGCTGCTCAGAGGAGTAGAAGAGACTATGAAGAGTTGCAAACCTCAACGGCAGCAGATGGCATACTCACCGGTATTTGCACCATAAATAAAGATAACATAGGAAAAAATAATGCACATGCTGTTGTCATCATTAACGACTACTCTGTCCTTGCTGGAACTCAGGGATATTTTCATCATAAAAAGCTTGATCGGATGTGTGCACTGGCGGAAGAGCATTCCCTACCAGTAGTTATGTTTACAGAAGGAGGTGGAGGAAGACCTGGTGATACAGATGTGCACGTTCAAATTGCTGGTCTAAACGTTCCCTCTTTTGCAAGTTGGGCAAGACTCAAAGGCAAGGTACCTCGTATAGCAGTCAATAATGGGTTTTGTTTCGCCGGCAATGCAGCCCTTTTAGGCTGTTCTGATTTTTGTATTGCTACTAAAAATTCATGGATAGGAATGGCTGGTCCAGCAATGATAGAAGGAGGCGGATTAGGAAACTTTGAGCCCACGGAAATAGGACCATCTGATATCCAAGAAAGGAATGGGGTGGTTGACTACCTTGCCGATGATGAAGAGCACGCAACAAAAATTGCTCAGCAACTTCTATCGTATTTCCAAGGAAGTAGAGAAGCATGGACAGTTAATGATCAAACAAAATTACGAGACTCCATCCCCCAAAACAGAAGAATGGGGTACTCCATCAGGGAGATAATTGAAATAATTGCTGATGAAGGTTCGTTTTTAGAGCTCAGAAAAATTTATGGCAGAAGTGTGGTTACTGGGTTTATACGTTTAGAAGGAGAACCAGCAGCATTAATAGCTAATGACTGTCAACAATTAGGAGGAGCAATTGACTCAACTGCTGCTGAAAAAACTGGTGATTTTATTTCCATATGCAATGATCACAATATTCCTATTGTATCCTTAGTCGATACCCCAGGATTCATGGTTGGTCCAGAAAGTGAGAAAGAAGGTGCAGTAAGAAAGATGGGATCACTATTCAATGCCGGGGCAAGTTTGAAAGTTCCTGTGGTCGCTATTTTCTTAAGAAAGGGTTACGGCCTAGGGGCAATGGCTATGGCTGGAGGGAGTTTTTTAGAACCCGTTTATACTGCTTCTTGGCCGACTGGAGAATTCGGCGGAATGGGCTTGGAGGGAGCTGTTAAATTAGGATTTAAAAAGGAATTAGATGCTGAAGAAAACTCAGAAAAAAAGGAAGCTTTATACAATACATTGGTTGCGAAAATGTATGAAGCAGGCAAGGCCACCGAAGCAGCATCTCATCTTGAAATTGATGCAGTAATAGATCCAATGGATACCAGAAGCTTAATTCTTAAAGCTCTTCAAGCTTTATAAATCTATGAGTTTTTTTTCGAGAGCAGTTCTGAGTCTTTTTTCATTCTTAATTTCTGCCTCAGTATTGGCCAATCAGCCAGCATTTTCACGGCCAGAGTCAACCTATTTTTATACCTCGGGTAGTGCAGATCCAGGTGTATACTTTATTTCAAGTACCAACGGCGATGATGTGGGTTGGGTGAGCAAACTGGCGGCAGATGGTAGTATGATCGACCAACGCTGGGCAACGGATCTTCGGAACCCGATGGGAATGAGGGTTTCTGGTAAACGCTTGTGGGTCAATAATGCTACCGAAGTTGTTGGTATTAATTTGGATGATCCCAGTGATCGAATTATTCACCTGATAGATGGTGCAATCGTTTTGAATGATTTGGCCACTGATTCTTCAGGATATGCCTACCTTTCAGATTCAGTGAATAGCCGAGTGGTTAGAGTAGATTTGGCGACTGGAGAAAACAGCACTTATATTTCCACCTTACCATCTTCTCCCAATGGACTGCTGGTCCAAGGAGACAAGCTTTATATTGCCAGTTGGGGAATCATGTCTGAGCAACCAGAGGAGCGTGCCGAGTGGATAACCAAGACAGCAGGCGATTTGTATTGGGTTTCTTTGAAGGATTCAAAAAAAGTGAGGCATATTATTGCCCCAGAACTTGGCAACCTAGATGGTGTAGAAATTGACCAACAAGGAAATATCTATGTTTCTGATTGGGAAAGCGGCAAGCTCTACAAGATTTCTAGCAGCAATAAAACGGTCATCGAACTTGGTCAATACGGGCAAGGTTTGGCTGATTTAGGTTTGAATTTGCTCACGGGAGAATTGGTTTTACCTGTTACGCTCAGTAGCGAAGTTTTATTTTACACTCCCAGTCCTTAATTTTAATTGATGTAAACTTGATACAAAGTCGAACTAATACTCAATTAAATCAATAACTTAAATAGATATTATTATTGAGTGGGAATAAATTATTATGGTCTTATCTTGCAGTAGACTTGTTATGACCGTAAAGTCTTTAGAATAAAGTTAAATCTATTAATGGAGTTAATCATGCAAACCTTAATTCTTTTCTCATTGTTGCTGGCACTTTTACACATTTGGTTATTACCAATGATCTTAAATGTCAAGAATGCGGAATATTTGCTTTCTAACAGAGATGGGGTAGTGGAAGAGTCTGGAATGTCTGGGAGAGTAAGGAGAGCATCAACAAATTTTTACGAAAGCTTCCCTGCATTTTTAGTTTTATGTCTTCTTTCTATAATGCTAGAAGTGGATAATATCTCGCTGGCTATGTGCTGGCTTATTTTTAGAGTCCTATTTTTAATCTCGTATGCTGCAGGAATTATTTATCTAAGAACACTTTTATGGATGGGTTCTATAGTTTGCTTGATTATGATGGCAGTTTCTTTCATTTAAACTAAATTATCTATATATCTAGTTATTGAGTTTGTTAATGCGATGGGATAAGAAGAAAAATGCATAAATACAAATACCTCCAAGTCAAAAAGAGATTAGGCGTGACAAATGTTTTTCTTAACAGAGTAGATAACCGCAACGCTCTGAATGAAGGGTTAATGGTTGAACTGACTGATTTTTGCTCTGAAATTAGAAAAGATATTAAAACAAAAGTTATTGTTTTCAGATCAAATGCCAAGGATTTTTCAGTCGGAGCAGATCTTAAACAATCTAGATCAGATCAATCAAAGCTATATCAGTGGAAGCACAACAGAGGCAAAGATCTCATACAATCAATCTTAGAGATTGAGCAAATAACAATTTGCTTGATGCAGGGTTATTGTTTGGGAGGCGCAGCCGTTATTGCTTCTGCTTGTGATTTTAGAATTGCTGATGAGAATACTAAAGTTGGTTATCCAGAAATCAATTTAGGAATGAGCTTAAACTGGTTGGGTCTGCCTTTGGCAATTAACTTAGTCGGAGTTGCTAGGGCTAAGCAAATGGTTATTGGCGGTGACTTTCATGATGCCAATGAACTATTATCTTGGGGTTTTATCGATGAAGTTTTTGCAAATGAGAATCAAGAAACCTGTCTTAGAAAATGGGTGAAGAAATATTCATTCAAACCACCTTTAGCTGCACAAATGATAAAACGCAGTTCAAATGAATTAGCTATGACTCTTTTTAAAGGGATCATGCACATGGATTATGAACAATTCATGCTCACTATGGATTCTGCAGATCAGAAAAAGGCGATTAGCAAATTTCTAACCAAGACTAAAAAGAAATAAATTATTGAGAGTTAATAATATGAACAAGATTAAAATCATCGCATCACTCATTTTATTGCACACGACCATTATCTTCAGCCACACCGATGGTTATGATGGCCAAGAATTGTCGACAAATAAAATTGATGAGCAACACCTACATCAACACATACAAATACTTGCATCCGATGAATTTGAAGGGAGAGCTCCTGGAAGTGAAGGAGGGGAGAAAACAAAAGAATATCTTGTAAATGCTTTCAAAGAGTTTTCTCTTGAACCGATCAACGGGGATTATTTACTTGATGTTCCTTTGGTTGAAGTTTCAGTCAAGGAAGGATCCTATATCTCCATTCTTCAAGATGATGGGGAACACAAACTTCAGCAAGGAGCCGAAGCTGTTTACTGGACTAAAAGAGTACAGGAAGAAGTTGCTGTTGAGGAGAGTGAACTGGTATTTGCTGGGTACGGTATTGTTGCTCCAGAATACGGATGGAATGATTATGAGGGCATTGATATGAGGGGCAAAACTGCCGTGCTTCTGATTAATGATCCAGGGTTTGCAACACAAGATCCTACCTTATTTAAAGGCAATGCTATGACTTACTACGGCAGATGGACTTATAAATACGAAGAAGCTGCTCGGCAGGGAGCAGAAGCTGTCATCATTATTCACGAAACAGCTCCAGCTGCTTATCCATGGCAAGTTGTGGAAACTAGTTGGCAAGGAAAACAGATTGATTTAAAACGAGAAGACATGGGATTGAATCGAGTCAAAGTTGAAGCGTGGATAACACATTCTGTAGCTCAAAGTCTCTTTGAAAAATCTGGACTTAATTTTGAAAAACTTAAACAGCAAGCTCTGAGTTCTAATTTCAAACCTTTAGTTATGAAAGGTCTCAAGCTTAAAGCAGAACTAAATAACAAGATTAAGTTTAAGAATTCTCATAATGTCGCAGCAGTAAAAAAAGGTTCACTAAGACCCAATGAATTTATTCTCATGATGGCTCATTGGGATCATTTAGGTACTAAAGAAGGACAGGGAGGGGACAACATCTATAATGGTGCAGTCGATAATGCCACTGGCGTTGCTGGACTCTTGGAGTTAGCAGAAACATTGAATGATTATGATAACGAAAGATCGCTTTTATACTTAGCAGTCACTGCAGAAGAATCGGGTCTTTTAGGATCAGCCTATTTTGCTGAATACCCACCTGTAGATTTATCTCAGATTGTTGCCGGTTTTAATTTTGATGCATTACAACCAGGTGGAAAGTCAAAAGATGTGATTATTGTGGGCTATGGTGCTTCGCAATTGGAAGATATTTTGGTCAGAAAACTCAAGAAATTTGGTAAATATATACGTCCAGATCCAGAACCTGAAAAAGGATTTTTCTACCGTTCCGATCACATCAGTCTGTCTAAGAAAGGAGTACCAACACTGTATGCAGATGCGGGCTTCGATAAAGTGGATGGTGGTGTCGAAGCAGGTCAACGCTTGGCTGAACGATATACAAGGGAGGACTATCACCAGTCTTCTGATGAATACAATCCTAACTGGGACTTAAGTGGTATTGTTGAGCAGTTAAGTATCACTGCAGAAATAGTTCTCGACCTAGCCAATTCACTAAATTGGCCTGAGTGGTACGAGGGTAATGAGTTCAGATCAATTAGAGAAGAGTCTCGAAGTTCATCTCAGTAACTTTGCATGCAATCGCGGTTATCTTAAGTTCAACCGTTACTTGTCCTCAATGTGACTTTAGTAAAAAAGAACATATGCCAATTAATAGTTGTCAGTTTTTTTACGAATGTATCAATTGCCTGTGTTTATTGAAGTCGAAACAAGGTGACTGTTGCATATTTTGTTCGTATGGGGATGTATCCTGTCCACCTGTGCAAGAGGATAGTTGTTGTTAAATTTGACTCTATTAATTAAAGGACTCGTCGGTGCACTCTTGCAAGTAGCATTCTTTGGAGCACTTCTTCTGATACCAGCGGGTACCTGGCAGTGGACTGAAGCAAATCAATTCCTGTATTTTTACGGCTTGCTTACATTGATCAGTACTGTTTTCCTGGCCATCAAAGCCCCTCGTAGCCTAGAAGCTCGCCTTGAAATCCCAATGAGTAAAAGCCAGCCCTTATCAGATCGTATTGCCACAAATTTTTTGCTTGTATTTTTAATTGGTTGGTTTGTATTTATTCCAGTCGATGTCTTCCATTTAAAATATTTTGCACCACCACAACACATAATTTCCATTCTCGGAGGGATTCTGAGTCTATTTGGCTATGGCATTATGCTTACAGCCTTGTATCAAAATGAATTTGCCATCACAGTAGTAAGAGATCAATCCGACCGGGGGCATGAGTTGAGAGATAGTGGTTTATATGGGCTAGTCCGACACCCTTTTTATACTGGATTTATATCATTTTGTGCCGGTTTAGCACTTTGGCTGCAAAGCTATGCCGCACTGATTGTCGGCTTACTGCCAATCACTGCGTTGATTGGAAGAATTTATGCTGAGGAAACAATGCTAGAGGAGTATTTAACTGGTTATAAGGCGTACATGTCAAAGGTACGTTATCGAATTATACCTTTCATCTGGTAGTAACTATTGATTTCTTACACAAGAAAAATAGTCCACTACAGGATGGTTGCCTAAATCTTCAAACTGACTTGATTTATTATAAATTTATCATTAGTTTGAATGTAAATTTATATGAAAGGTACGCATCATGAAAAAAATAACAATAATTGTTTTAATCATATTTCTATTTTTTCCCCTTGTTCACAGTCATAGCAACCATGATGAATTAACAAAATCAGACATAATAGAAATAGCCATGTCAGCCGCACCCTTGAATGTAAGCGAAAAAGCTACAATTATTGGATCGGACGGTTCAATTTTAAGAGAAGGCAACAATGGATGGACTTGTATGCCAGGAACGCCACCCAATGAAAATGTTAATCCAATGTGCGTGGATAAAGCCTGGCAAAAATGGTTAAAAGCCTTTATGGAACAAACTCCGTATAACTCAGAAAATGAATCACTTGGAATATCTTATATGTTAGTTGGAGATCAGGCTATAGATAATGATGATCCATTTAATCTCGATAAATCTAAAGGTAATTGGATAGCAGAAGGGCCACATCTTATGCTCTTACTTCCGGAAAGTTTGATGAGCAATCTACCAACTGATCCTTATGCTGGTGGACCTTACGTAATGTTTAAAGGTAATGATTTTGTGCACGTCATGGTTCCTTTGGAGGTAACTTTAAAGCCATAACATTAAAGGTCTATGACAATTTGCTTCGATAATATATAAAATCAAAGCAATGAAAGAATTCTTAACTGTTGCCGTTTTACATTTTTTTGCAGTTGCGAGTCCTGGACCAGATTTTATCTTAGTCAGCCGTCAGTGTTTAAGGTATGGCAGAAGTGTTGCTCTATGGACTAGTTTAGGCATTGCATTAGGCATTCTTTTACATGTTGCTCTTTCTATAGCTGGTTTAAGCATCCTCATTAAACAACAGCCTGTTATTCTGGATTGGTTAAAAATAATTGCTTCCCTCTATATTGCTTATCTAGGCCTGCATTCAATTTTATCTAGGCATTCAAGAAATATCGGTCAAGAATCTATTGAGAGCAGAACTAAAGAAATGAAATCCATAACTACAGGCTTCTTAACCAACGTGCTTAATCCAAAAGCATTTATATTTTTTGCCACAGTATTCGCCTTGGTTATAGAAACCTCTACGACTAATCTAACTAAGATTGCTTTGGGTGTTTATATGTCCTTGGCTACCTTTGCATGGTTTGTGTTTATCAGTATCTTATTGACAAACGAAACGGCAAATACAAGATTTCGTAAATTTATTCCATGGATAGAGAAGGTTACTGGATTATTGTTATTACTGATTGCACTACAAATACTTTTGCAAGAGCTATAAAGAAATAAAAGCATGATTTATGATTAAAAGAAATATCGATAATAGTAGTTTTCTTATTTACAATCATAAATGAATTTATTGTCGGAAAGGAGTTCAAATAAATCAGGAGATTATCATGTTTAAATGCGGTTTAATTTTGTTCTTTGGTACTCATTTAATTCCCAGTTTTAGCAAAATAAAAAATTTCGTTGTGATGAAAGTTGGACTAAACGGTTATTTGGGAATATTCGTACTGTTCAGCGTGACCGGAATGGTGCTGCTGATGATTGGCTATAAATCTGGGGAAGAATTGTTGTACCCCGTAAACAATTGGTTTTATTTGAATGCAAGGTATTTCATGCTGATAGCTTGTATTTGTTTAGCTGCGGCCTTCCTAGAAACGCATACCCGTAAGATTCTGCGACATCCCATGCTTACAGGTATTATTATCTGGACCATTGTTCATTTGAGCGTTAATCCAGACAGATCTTCAGTCATGTTGTTTGGTTCATTTCTAGTTTTCTCAGTTCTATCCATAATAACTTCTGAAATTAGAGGAAAAAATTTGAGCGGCGGCACGACTCATTTCAAGTTTGATATGATCGCAATAATAATTGGAGTGATTTCTTTTGCTTTGTTGTATAGGTTTCATGAAGGTTTATTTGGTGTCTCCTTATCATAAAACAACCAATGATTGGTCCTAGTATTTGGTCTGAGATTTCAAAAGTAATGCTTGAAAAACTGAGTCCAGAGACTTTCGATCTGATCGAACAAAATTGGGAGAATTATTTAATCAATTGGAAACGGTAAGATGACTCACTCCGATGAATATTTTATGGCGCTTGCTATTGACCAAGCAAGTATTGCTCAAACCAATGGTGAAGTTCCTGTTGGAGCTATCTTTGTTGATAACAATGAAGTCATCGCTGCATCTGGAAATGCACCCATAGCCTTGAGCGACCCCACTGCGCATGCAGAAATAATGGTGATAAGAAAGGCTGCTGAGTTGAAAAAAAATTATCGATTGGGTGGTTCAGTTTTTGTGACCTTGGAACCGTGTGCGATGTGTGTGGGTGCGATGATCCATGCAAGGATTCAAAGATTAATTTTTGGTGCTTCTGATGATAATGTTGGAGCTGTTTTGTCTATTTATAATTTAGCTCAATCTCCCTATGAAAATCATCGTATTGAAGTTACCAAGGGCGTTTTAGAAAAAAAATGCCAAATGTTATTAAAAGATTTTTTCAGGTCAAAACGTTGATCCTAAATGATCAAACTGGCCAGCCTATGAGTAATCAGAGCAGCCAGGTAGCTTAGACTGGTCATATAAGTCCATGCAACAACCGGCCAGCGCCATGAGTTCGTTTCCCTACGGATAATGGCAATGGTTGCAAAACACTGTAGGCAGAATGCATAGAACACTAAAAGGCCTAGTGTCATAGGCAGTGTAAACACTGGTTTTCCATCGTCCCAGGTAGCATGTTTTAGCTTGTTTTGGAGCAAGGATTCAGAAGTAGTTTCATCACCAATAGCATAAATCGTACCCAGAGCTGCGATCACAACTTCTCTTGCTGGCAAGCCTCCAATAAATGCAGCTGTAACTTTCCAGTCCCAGCCCAAGGGTTTGAAAACAGGTGCGATAGATTTGCCCATTTGACCCAACCAACTGCGTTCCAAATAGGCAGCTTTTTCCTCTTGATTAATCTGGACCAACTGAGCAGATTTTTCTTTAGCATCTGCCACCACAGCGACTAAATCACGTTCAATATCAAATTGATTTTTAATTTCTATGGGTCTTGGAAAATAAGCTAAAGCCCATATCAGGATTGCAACTGAAAATATAACCGTTCCAGCACGTTTAAGGAAAATTAATGCGCGATCATACAGCTTAATGAACATCGATTTAAGATTTGGAGTTCGGTAGGGAAATAACTCAATAATAAAATTAGGTGAAGGTTCTGCAGGCATGATTGTTTTCATTATCAAGGCCGTTAAAACACCACCAAAGATGCCCAGGACATAAAGACCCAGTAGCACCAATCCCTTTAAGTTAATCCACTCATTCATATAGTATGCATCGGGTATAAAAGCCCCAATCAAAAGGGCATACACTGGTAATCTTGCAGAGCACGTCATAAAGGGTGCGGATAGCATGGTTATTAATCTAGCTTTAGGTTCCGGGATCACCCTTGTTGCCATGATTCCAGGAACAGCACAAGCAAAACTGGAAATCAGAGGGATGACTGATTTTCCAGATAGTCCAAAATTCCGCATAATTTTTTCCACAATGAAAGCGGTTCGCGACAAATACCCTGAGTCTTCTAAAATGATGATGAAGCAAAAAAGAATTAGAATTTGAGGTAGAAAAATTATCACACTACCAACACCGGCTATAACTCCATCGGTCAATAAACTTCGAAACCAGCCTTCTTCAAGAGTAGATTTTAGCCATAGACTCGACTTGGATGCCAGTATGTCAATGCCTTCCATCATTGGGGTTGCCCATGAGAATACTGCCTGAAATACCAGAGCCAGCACCGCAATAAATAGCACCAGGCCGATCACAGGTTGGTCAATAAAGTTAGTTATTTTTTCTACCCAAGTGCGATGAATAGGATTGTGTTGTTCAACTTGTTTGACAATGGCATTAATCGTTTGGTATCTGGATCTGGATTCCTTTATAAATAAGGATTCTTGGTCAAAAAAGCGATGTCGAATATCTTCCACTTGTTGGTTTGATACTAGGTTTAATTTACTCTCTAGTCGTTGCTCTGCATAGCCGTTTTGATCAATCAATGCTCGCATAATTTCTGTTCTGGAGAGTATATTTTCAGGGTCTAGAGTTTCGCTGAAATATTCGACTGCCTCGTCAATCTCAGGAAAATGATTACTCGAACTTGCAACTGATGGCTCTGAAATCATTTGGTCGATGGCTTCCAAAAGCTCTGATAAGCCTTCACCGGTATGACCCTCTATTGGGATTACCCTAGTTTTTAATAACTGCGAGAGTTTTTCTAGATCAATAGTGGTTCCTATTTTTTTTGCAACATCCCACATGGTGAGTACAACGATCACCGGAATCTTAGACTCCAATAATTGAGTCGCTAAAAATAGGTTTCTTCTTAAATTGGTACTGTCAACTGTGACTATAACCCCATCGGGTTTTTTTACATCCTCCAGATCACCATAGAGAGCTTTTGTTGCAATCAACTCATCGGGAGATTCGGGAGATAGGGAATAACAGCCAGGCAGATCAGTCAAATAGATGGTATGGTCCTTAGTATCAAAGCGACCAAGCCTTTTTTCCACCGTGACCCCTGGATAGTTGGCTGTTTTTTGTTTTAAGCCTGTGAGCAGATTAAATAATGTACTTTTTCCAGTGTTGGGATTGCCAACAAGAGCAAAGGAAAGTTCTTTCTTTTTGTTCATCAATAATCCATTTCTTGATTCAGTTAGTGATCTATTTTATGTGATCGGTGTCACTTCAATTTTATTGGCTTCATCCCTACGAATACCAAGCGAATAGCCCATAATTTTTATTTCAATTGGGTCTCCTGTTAGGGCATGCCTGATAAAGGTAATTTTTTCTCCTGGCAGAAATCCAAGAGATGACAAGCGATGTTTAATTTCATCGCTGGCTTTTATTTTATGGATATAGCCACTCTCGCCAGGTAACAAAGTATCTAATCTTTTTATCGTCATGGTTGTTTATTTAGCAAAGAAGAAAATACCCAATAGAATCAAAATGGTTGAGATGGTGCCTTTGATGATAAAAAATAGGGCAGATCCTTTCATCGAGTAGCTTAAAATCTTGTACTTATTTTGTTTCAATTTCTCTAAAAAGGTCATGATTATAAAATTTATTAACTTCTTAATCTAAATGATAATTATTATCATTAACATTATAAATGCTTTTATTAGCTTTTCTCTTACTATTGCACGAACAATAATACCTAATTAATCTTTCAATGAAGAAAAATTCTGAGTTATAATTTCGTCAACATTCTAGTTATTAAAGTACAATCAGTCCAATGCCTCCAAAGAAACTCTATAAGGTCATATTTAACAACCAAGGCAAAATTTATGAGATCTATGCCAAAAATGTTACCAATAGCAATTTATTTGGCTTTGTTGAAGTTGAAAAAATAGTCTTTGGCGAACGAACGACTATCGTGGTTGATCCTTCAGAGGAAAAAATCAAAACTGAATTTAGTGGAGTTACTAGGATTTATATTCCCATGCATTCCATAATAAGGGTTGATGAAGTTGACAAAAAAGGTGTTAGTAAAATAAGTAAAGCCGAAGGAAATAATATTACTCAATTACCAGGTCCGGTCTATCTTCCAGAAGATAAGTTTAAATAATTGCCGACGCGATCAACATAAGGGCATTGCATGATTGAAATTAAAGGCCCACCATCACATTCACCTTTCAGATTAAAGCAGCTTCAACTTGAATTACAAAAACTCGACAGTTCCATTGATGCCATTGGAGCTCGTTATACGCACTTTGTTTATAGCAACAAATCTCTGAATGAAAAAGAACTCAATACCCTTAGATGTTTGCTTGTTTATGGACCAGATTGGGATATAGGTTCTGACGACGGTGAGAAAATTATTGTCATACCAAGGATTGGAACTATTTCCCCTTGGTCAAGCAAAGCAACGGATATTGCATTGTTGTGCGGATTATCAAGCATTCAGCGTCTTGAACGAGGTGTAATTTACACGATTGCTTATAAGAATAGTGTCCAGCGAAAAGATCTGAGCTGTTTAAGTGAGCCACTTCATGACCGTATGACTCAAACAATGATTTTTAATGAAAAAGACGCCAATGTTTTATTCCAAGTGCAGAAACCAAAAGCATTATCTTCTATTCCAGTTTTATCAGAGGGCCTGGTTGCATTAGAACGGGCCAATGCCGAGTTAGGTTTGGCATTGTCAAAACAAGAGATGGAATATTTGATTGGTAATTTTGAAAAAATAAATCGCGATCCCACAGATGCAGAATTAATGATGTTTGGCCAAGTGAATTCCGAACACTGTCGACACAAGGTATTTAATGCTGATTGGGTGATTGATGGAGTCAAGCAAGAGCATAGTTTGTTTGAAATGATTAAACACACTTATAAATCTTTTCCAGAGGGAGTGTTATCAGCATACCAGGATAACGCTGCAGTCATGACTGGGGGAAAAGGGCAATGGTTCATGCCCAATACAGAAAATAAATCCTATTCTTTTTTACCCGATGATATGCATTCAATGATGAAAGTAGAAACACACAATCATCCTACAGCTATTTCCCCTTACCCGGGTGCTGCAACCGGTTCCGGGGGAGAGATTAGGGATGAGACGGCTACTGGCAGAGGAGGTGTTCCCAAGGCAGGCTTAACTGGATTTACGGTCTCACACCTTCAATTACCTGGATTTATACAACCTTGGGAGAAGAGCATTGGTAGACCTGATCGTATTGCTTCTTCTATAGAAATAATGATGCAGGGGCCAATCGGGGGTGCTTCTTTTAATAATGAATTCGGTCGACCCAATATACTGGGTTTCTTCAGAACATTTGAGTCACAAGACAAGCAAGATCAGAATTATAGCTGGGGTTACCACAAACCCATCATGATAGTAGGTGGCATTGGAAGTATCTCTGATGCATCAGTACATAAACAAGATACCGAAAATGAATCCCTCTTGATTGTTTTAGGTGGTCCTTCGATGTTAATTGGTTTGGGTGGTGGTTCGGCGTCATCATTGACCTCGGGAACAAGCACAGAAGACTTGGATTTTGCCTCCGTACAACGTGGTAATGCAGAAATTGAGAGAAGAGCCCAAGAAGTCATTAGTCAGTGCTTCATAATGGGTGTTGATCAATCACGATGCGGGAACCCGATCCAACTCATTCATGATGTTGGAGCCGGTGGATTATCTAATGCAATTCCTGAGGTAGTTGATCATAGCAACAAGGGGGCAGAGCTTGAGCTCCGAGTGATACCCAGTGCAGAACCAGGCATGACTCCTTTGGAAATATGGTGTAATGAAGCCCAAGAGCGATACGTTTTAGCCATTGATCCCAAAGATCTAAAACTTTTTGAGCGCATTTGTAAAAGAGAGCGATGCCCCTACGCTGTGGTTGGGAAAATTAATGACCATGGAAAGCTTCGACTCCATGATGATTATTTTGAGAATTATCCTATAGATATGCCTATGGATATTCTGTTTGGAAACCTACCCAAAACGCAGATTAATATTAGCACTAGCAAATTGAGCATTGAGAATGCAAATTTAGACCAGATCAATATCGATGAAGCCTGTGAATATATTCTTCGGTTTCCCACTGTAGCTGATAAAACATTTCTGATTCATATTGGTGATAGAAGTGTAGGCGGATTGGTTGCACAAGATCAATTTATAGGTCCTTGGCAAGTTCCCGTAGCCGATGCTGGAATTACCATTAGAGACCATGCTTCTACTGCGGGAGAAGCCATGGCTATGGGTGAACGCAGTCCAGTTGCGGTGCTGAATCCATCGGCCTCAGGTAGGTTGGCTGTCGGAGAAGCGATCACGAATATTTTATCTGCAGATATTGAAAATCTGAGTGATATCAAACTCTCAGCTAATTGGATGTCTTCTGTGGAAACCGATCAGCAAAAACAGGCCTTGTATGAGACCGTTAAATCCATAAGTGTAGATCTTTGCAGTAAACTTGGTTTGGTTATTCCAGTGGGTAAAGATTCACTCTCAATGCAAACTGCATGGAGTGATGGCACATCCGATAAGAAAGTAACCGCACCATTGTCATTGGTGATATCGGCTTTTGCACCCGTTACTGATGTTAGAGAGACACTGACACCTCAACTACAATCAATTGAAAGTTCAAAATTACTCTTAATTGATTTGGGGAAAGGAAAAAATAGGTTGGGTGCCTCTTGTTTGGCTCAACTCTACAACCTGTCGGCAGGCGAACCTGCTGATTTAGACGATCCAGATTTGTTGGCTAATTTTTTTTCATCAATGAGGCGGCTCAAACAAAAGCAAAAAATTTTGGCATACCACGATCGTTCCGATGGAGGTCTGTTTGCGACTTTGTGTGAGATGTCTTTTTCTGGGAAAGTGGGTTTGAATATCAATCTAGATTCGACATCTAATACTGATACATTAGCAGCATTATTTAATGAAGAGTTGGGTGCGGTAATTCAGGTTCTAGACAGTGATTGTGCAGAAACTTTAGCTGTTTTCGCGGATCATGATTTAGAGCAATGCGTTTCAATTGTGGCCGATGTTAAACCATCTGGGCAAATAAAGATCACAACAAAGCATGATTATCAGGCCAGTTTTAAACGAAGCACTCTTAGAAAGATGTGGTCTGAACTATCCTACAAAATGCAATCATTAAGGGATAATCCAGCTACAGCGAAAGAGGGTTTTGATTCGATTCTCAATGAAAATGACCCAGGTATGAAACCATTGATTAATTTTGACTACCCGATCAAAAAATCTAAGATTCATCACAAACGATATCAACCGAAAGTTGCAGTATTGCGAGATCAAGGAGTAAATAGCCACATAGAGATGGCAGTTGCTTTCCATAGTGCTGGATTTAGAACCTATGATTTTCACATGACCGATATTCTCGATGCCGATTGCAATCTTGATGATTTTGTTGGACTAGTGGCATGTGGCGGATTCTCTTATGGAGATGTTCTGGGTGCAGGTGGAGGTTGGGCAAAAACAATACTTTTTCATACGAATGCAAGAGCAAGATTTGAAGAATTCTTTGCTCGTGAAGATACTTTTACTTTGGGAGTATGTAATGGTTGTCAAATGTTATCTCAACTCAGAGAGATAATCCCAGGATCAGGTCATTGGCCTAAATTTGTAACCAACCTATCAGAACAATTTGAAGCTAGATTGAATATGGTTGAAATTCTTGACAGTAAATCACTCTTCTTTAATGAAATGGCGGGCAGTTTTCTACCCATTGTTACTTCAAACGGGGAAGGACGTGCTCAATTCGACGATGATTCTGATCACAAGATTTTAAAAAATCAACAACAGACTTGTATTAGATATGTGGATAATTTTAAGCAACCGGCGTCTAGTTATCCCGAGAATCCGAACGGTTCCGAGGGAGGATTGGCTGGGTTATGTTCTATGGATGGCAGAGTCACCATCTTAATGCCACACCCTGAACGAGTATTACGAACTGTTCAGCATTCTTGGTCTCCAGCAGATTGGGGTGATAACGGTCCTTGGTTAAAAATGTTTCAGAATGCGAGAGATTGGATTGATTGATTCCAAAACCATAGTCATCAAGGATGATAATATTGCTTCCTATGGGTTTGGCGAGGAACACCCTTTTGGTCCTGATCGACATGCCGCTTTTCACATTCATCTAGAAGAATCAGGAATTGCTGATAGAGTGCATCTATCTGCATCAGGATATACAGCCATTAGAAGTGATATTGAGAGGTTTCACACCTTCGAATATATTGATCGAGTCATTGCCCAGTGCAAGCTTGGTAAAGGATTTCTTGATAATGGCGACACACCAGCTGTTAAAGGTCTTTATGAGTCATCTTTAGCAGTGGTCGGGGCTTCTCTATTTGCGACCAAGCAAATAATCTCAGGGCATTTCAGTCGGGCTTTTGTTCCCATAGCAGGACTGCATCATGCGAGAAGAAATTCAGCAGGTGGCTTTTGTGTTTTTAATGATATTGGAGTGGTTATTGAGACTTTAAGGAGTGAATATCATATTGAGAGAATTGCCTATATTGATATCGATGCTCATCATGGAGATGGCATTTTCTATACCTATGAACAGGATCCAGATTTGATTTTTGTAGACTTACACGAGGATGGACGCATATTGTACCCAGGCACTGGTTTTGCTGAAGAAGTAGGTGTCGGAGTTGCTGAGGGAACGAAGTTAAATATTTCACTACAGCCTGGTGATGGTGATACAGAGTTTCAGAAAGAGTGGCTCCATATTGAAAATTTTCTGGATAGTTTTTCTCCAGATTTTTTTATTCTTCAATGTGGAGCAGACAGTTTATCAGGTGATCCAATAACTCACCTTGAGCTTTCTGAACAATCTCATTATCATGCGGCTAAAAAACTTACTGAATTAGCAGAAAGACATGCACAGGGGCGTATCATTGCATTCGGTGGTGGAGGTTATAATCGAGACAATATTGGTAAAGCGTGGACACATGTAGTTAAGGCTTTTTCAGAATACCCATAAACTTATCGATCTATTTTCTCTAAGTAAGTAAAATTAAACAGACTGAGAAAAACTCAATATAAGACGATGACTATAGATACACAAATAATCGATCTAGATCCCGAGCTTCACGCTGCAGTGAGTGCTGAGAGAAAAAGACAAGAAGAGCATGTTGAACTCATAGCTTCAGAAAACTATGCGAGCATTGCAGTGATGGCTCTCCAAGGATCTCTACTAACCAACAAATACGCCGAAGGATATCCAAATCGTCGATACTATGGTGGTTGTGAAAATATGGATACAACTGAAACTCTAGCCATTGAAAGAGCCAAAAAACTTTTCTCAGCAGGGTTTGCCAATGTCCAACCTCATTCGGGATCTCAGGCAAATATGGCTGTTTATATGTCACTGTTAGATCCTGGAGATACTATTCTTGGTATGAGTCTGGCTGAGGGGGGGCATCTGACACATGGTTCACCGGTTAATTTTTCTGGACGGTTATATAATTCTATTGGCTATGGTTTGGATCCTGAAACAGGTGAAATTGATTACCTGGCATTAGAAAAGTTAGCAACTCAATATCAGCCAAAAATGATTGTGGGAGGCTTCTCTGCTTACTCACGTATTGCAGATTGGGAAAAGTTTAGAGAGATATCAGACTCTATTGGTGCTTATTTAATAGTTGATATGGCTCATATTGCAGGACTCGTTGCTGCAGGATGTTATCCGAATCCTGTACCCATAGCTGATGTGACCACGTCTACTACACATAAAACACTGAGAGGACCACGAGGAGGCATCATCTTAGGCAGAAGCAATGAAGCAATTGAAAAGAAAATAAACAAACAAGTTTTTCCTGGAACGCAAGGAGGGCCTTTGATGCACGTTATTGCAGCAAAAGCACACTCATTCCTAGAAGCCATGCATCCAGAATTTGTTGAGTATCAACACAAAGTCGTTGCCAATGCACAATTAATGGCAAAATTATTTATCGAGTCGGGGTTCAATGTCGTTTCAGGAGGCACTGATTGCCACTTATTCTTGTTAGATTTGACAGAAAAAAATATCACGGGGGCAGATGCTGAACAAGTTCTGGGAGAGGCCAATATTACATTGAATAAAAATTCTGTTCCCAATGATAAGAGATCACCAATGGTGACAAGCGGCCTGAGAATTGGCACACCAGCAATAACGACCCGTGGTTTTGGAGACAGCGAAGTTTCTGAATTGGTAGAATTGATGATTTCCATTCTTGACAACATTGAAAATCATAACCAAACAGTTGTGGTTAGAAATCAAATCAAAGCGATGTGTCAAAAATTTCCTGTCTACCCAACACTTTGACACCATGCACTGCCCTTTTTGTGGTAATCAGGAAACCAAAGTAGTTGACTCTAGATTAGCTGGGGATGGTTATCAAATTAGAAGAAGAAGGGAATGCACAGGATGTACTGAAAGGTTTACCACATTTGAGTCTGCAGAATTTATATTACCTAAGCTTATAAAAACAGATGATTCACGTGAACCTTTCAATGAAGCTAAATTAAGAAATGGGATTCTCAAAGCAACCGAGAAGCGACCGATAAATAGTGAAGCCATAGAGGAATTAATTTCAAGAGTGATTAGAAAAGTTCAAAAAATGGGAGAGAGGGAGATTCAATCAAGAATGCTTGGTGAAATCGTCATTGAGGAATTGAGAG
>Ga0187827_10002701_pt1 | contig 23852 bp, 19 predicted proteins | sample ETNtaG_39_FD_167969 | JGI IMG/M metagenome (GOLD analysis project Ga0187827, IMG submission 167969) | Marine microbial and viral communities from oxygen minimum zone, Eastern Pacific Ocean - ETNP2014_SV_150_PacBio MetaG (Illumina Assembly) | ecosystem: Environmental > Aquatic > Marine > Hypoxic... | reverse complement strand
CTGAAAAATTTATCGAAGATCCTTAAGAAAACATCATATAAGATAGTAATAGAAAGTCATACTAATGATCTGCCGCTTGAATCAAAAGAATTTTCTTCCAATTGGGAACTTTCCGCAAACAGGGCAGGCGCAATTGTCAGATATCTTATCAACACAGGGAACATTTCTCCCTCACGTCTTGTTCCTTCCGGATATGCTGGATTTAATCCCCGTTTCCCGGCTACACCGGAAAATCGGGTGAAAAATCAAAGGATCGAAATTGTTATTTTGAGAGAAAAATTTTAAGCAAGCGTTAAGTAGTGAGGATACAAATAAAAGCAAAATACGGTTCTTAAACTGAAAAGAGGCGTCGAATTTCTATCATCACAGGACGTGTTCTTCCCCGATCACTGCAAGCTTTTTAGTAGCCTCATTTAATCTCGATAGCAGAGAATTAATAATTTTAAGTGAAATATCCGGATAATTGTTCAATGTCTCTTTTATTTTATCACCGGGAAACACCTTAACGATGCTCTTTCCCTTTGAAAGAATAGTGGCGTTTCTTGGGGTCCCCAGTAGAGCGCTCATCTCGCCAAAATATTCTCCCGGCTGTGAAATTTCTGAAATTTTGACACCGTCCTTTAAAATTTCCAGTCGTCCTTGCATTAACTGGTAAAAATTGGTATCCGCATTTCCTTCGTTAATAATTAAATCACCGTTCTCAAAAACTAATTCATCTGGATTTAAAAGGTAGGCTGGAAGAGCTTCTTTGACCAGTACAGTATTTTTTAATACCTCATCCACTGTAGTTGTTCCTTCTCTTACCTTTTGGAGAGCTTCCATTCTTAAGGTTAGCATCCCTTCCTTGATAGCGGTTTTTCTCAACTGGTCTTCCGGAACCTGGGCGGTGATAGCTTTTTTGACCTCTTCTGTAACCGTCATAATTTCATAAACCGCGACACGCCCCTTGTATCCTTTTCCACTGCATTTAGGGCACCCTTTACCCCGCATAATTTTAATGTCGTCTAATTCTTTTTCCTCAAACCCCATTCCTATTAGAGACTGTTTATCTTTTTTGGCATTCAGGTCTTCTTCCGCGCAGTCTGTACAAATGCGGCGCATTAATCTCTGAGCAACTACCATGGATAGAGCAGATGCCACCATATACCCTGGAATACCAATATCAATAATTCTTCCTACTGTCGAAGGACAGTCATTAGTATGCAAAGTGCTAAAAACAAGGTGGCCTGTCATCGCTGCTTTGATGGCGATTTCAGCTGTTTCCGCGTCTCTGATTTCTCCTACCAGAATAATTTCCGGGTCTTGCCTTAAAAATGACTTCAAGGCAGCGGCAAAGGTCATCCCTACTTCATTTCTAACCAAAACCTGGTTAATGCCGGGAAAGTTAAACTCAACAGGATCTTCAGCAGTTAATATTTTAGTATCCACACTGTTAAGTGAGTTTATCGCAGAATAAAGTGTGGTAGTTTTACCGCTACCGGTCGGGCCGGTAACAAGTACGAGCCCAAATGGCTTTTTGATAGTTTCTTGAAAAATTGCAAATCCATCTTTTGTAAAACCAAGCTTTGTGAGATCAACATTTAAATTTCCCTTGTCCAGTATACGAAGAACAATGGATTCTCCAAATAATGTCGGTAGAACAGAAACACGGAAATCAACAGACTTGTTCTTTCCGAGCCGCATTTTTATTCTGCCATCCTGCGGAATCCGTCTTTCCGCAATATTTAAATTGGATAGTATCTTAAAACGGGAAACTAAAGCATTTTTGATTTGGACAGGGAGGTTAAGAGAGACATAAAGGGTTCCATCCTGTCTATATCTAACACGAAACGTCTTTTCATAGGGTTCGATATGAATATCGCTGGCTCCTAGTTTAACAGCCTTTGTTAATATGCCATTTACTAGTTTAATAATCGGCGCTGCCTCCGCGGACAGCTCATCTTTTATTTCCTCTTCTTCCTCTACCGTTACCTCATCAGCAGCCTCGGAAACAAGGGAACCGATATCATCAACTTCCTTAATTTCTATTGCCGGTTCTTCTCCCCCGGTCGAAATATCCTTAAAAAAGCTTTTGTACTCCTCCTCACTGATCTTGTAATATTTTTTGTACGCAACAACTATCTCTTTTTCTTTTGCAACTACTGCTTTAATAGAAAGCTTGGTTAAAAGCTGAGTCTCTTCAATAGCTTCATTATCGGTTGGATCAGCCATGGCAAGAGTCAGCACATCGTTAGCTACTCGAATAGGAAACACCAAGTATTGTTTAGCCTGTTCATAGGTTAAAATTTTCATTGTAGCCGGGTTAATCATTAATTCAGATATGTTGACTATAGGATAATTAAGCTGTCGGCTAATAAATGACAAAAGTGTATCTTCATCGATATATCCGAGTTGAACAAGGACGTTCCCCATCTTGGTGTCAATTTTTTTTCGTATCGCAATAGCTTCATCCAGCTGATCTTTTGTAATCTGTCCCTCTTTCCTTAGCATCTCTCCAAGCTTTTCGTACTTTACCGCACTTTTGCTGATACTTTTTTTGAAAGAAGTTTTTCTTTCTGCAGTTGCTTGAGCCATATATTATACCTCTTACCTATTCAATAATTGCTTAACCTGATATTATAAAATATCTGTCAATATATCAAGTCAATTTTAATTTACAGTTTGGAACACAAAATGGACATTGTACTCCTCTTGCTACAGAATGGAATTTCTGCAATAATCTGGACTAAATGTTTGTAACTATTGTTGAAAATATTGAAATCTCTGCCGGTTACTTCCGTCTTGTTATTCATTCTCCCGAGTTAGCCGAGAATACCAACCCCGGGCAATTTATCATGATGAAGGTTGCTGATAATTACGATCCCTTACTCCGCCGTCCTATGGGGATTTATAAAGTCTCAAACAAAAATAAAAATCCTTGCGTTGAACTCATTTACCAAGTAGTAGGTAAGGGCACCGCAATAATGCAGAAAATGAAAAAAGGACAGCAGGTGGATATGTTAGGTCCGCTTGGTAATGGTTTTACAATTCCGCAAAATATTAAAATAGCGGTTTTTGTGGCAGGCGGTATTGGGATTGCCCCGCTCGCTATGTTGGCAGAAAAGATGGTAAAGGAAGTAACGGACATAAAGACATATCTATTTATAGGTGGTAAAAGCAAAAATGATGTTTTATGCCTTGATGATTTTAAGAAACTAAATACTGAAATCTGTATTACTACTGAAAACGGCTCTTTGGGAAACCATGGGATTGTGACAAACCCTGTAAGGAAATTTATTGATCAAAAAGCTAACCACCAAGCATCGTTCTTTGCATGCGGTCCCTTTCAGATGCTGAAGGCAGTAGCGGAACTAACTGCCAAAAAGAATATTACCTGCCAGGTTTCCCTTGACCGAAGAATGGCCTGTGGCTTTGGGGCTTGTTTGGGATGTGTTATTAAAGTAACTCAGGGGAAGAACGGGACATATAAAAATGTTTGCACTGACGGACCTGTTTTTGATGCCAAAGAAGTTTGTTGGTGAAAAAAATGATTCACCGGGAAGACACAAAGTAAAAACTTCGTTACTCATTGATAAAGAAAAGTTTAATAAAAATGTCTGAAACACCTCAAAAGGAAGAAACAAATCTATCAGTTGAAATAGCAGGGGTTCAGTTTCAAAATCCTATTTTAACTGCTTCCGGAACTTTTGGCTATGGCCTGGAATATGCCGATTTTATTGATTTGAACCGATTAGGAGGGATAATTGTTAAGGGGCTTTCTATAAAACCCTCGCATGGAAATTCCCCTCCCCGTATAGTCGAAACCGCCTCCGGCATGTTGAATGCCATTGGTTTGCAAAATATTGGAGTTGAGGCATTTATAAATGAAAAACTTCCTCTTCTTAAAAAGTTTAATACTAAAATTATTGTGAATTTTTTTGGTGATACTCAAGATGAATATGTGCTTGCAGCGGAAAGATTTAATGACGTTACAGAAGTTGCCGCCCTGGAAATGAACATTTCTTGTCCGAATGTAGAAAAAGGCGGTCTTGCATTTGGCACTAACCCTGAGATAACTGAGGAGCTTGTTAGGAAAGTAAAAAAAATTACCTCTTTACCACTGATTGTTAAGCTATCTCCTAATGTCACGGATATTGTTGTTATGGCAAAGGCTGCCGCGAATGGAGGAGCTGATGCTTTATCTATTATCAATACTTTACTTGGTATGGCTATAGATGTTCATTCACGCCGTCCTATGCTGGCAAATATTACCGGAGGACTTTCCGGTCCTGCCATTAAACCTGTTGCCTTGCGAATGGTATGGCAGGTGGCTAAAACAGTAAATATACCGATAATAGGTATAGGCGGTATAATGAATGCTCAGGACGCGTTGGAATTCATCATTGCCGGCGCAAGTGTCGTTCAAGTCGGCACCGGCAATTTTATTGATCCTTCAATATCAATTAAAATTCTTGACGGCATTAACGATTATTGTGAAAAGAACGATATAAGCAATATTAATGATTTAATTGGTACTTTAAAAGTCTAAATTACAGGCTGTACGCTTCTTTTTAAGAAATGCTGCCATTTGCAAGTAGCGTCATTGTTCAATATAATAGGATGAGAATTTCAGTAAAGATTTCCCTTTTATGTCGCGAATATCCCCTTACACTATTTTAAATATTTTTCGTTCATTCAGGACGCTTCCTTTCTGGATTAAACTCGTATGGAGGCTTTTTAAGGACAGGAGGGTTCCTTTTCGCATTAAGCTAATTCCATTAGCGGCTTTAGTCTACCTCATTTCACCGCTTGATTTTATCCCGGATTTACTTGTTCCGGTATTTGGATTCGCGGACGACTTGGCAATTTTATTTTTTTCCTTCAGTATATTTGTCAGGCTCTGTCCCCGGGATGTGGTTTCCGAGCATATAGCAAAGATTAATAATAAAGGGTAATATAGTATTGGTTATTAATAAAAAAGATAGGAAATATCAACGGTTCAGTTTAAAAAATGCTTCGGTCGGCTTTCCCGGTGAAGAAAAGTATTGGGGAGAGATCGTCAACATATCCAGAGGAGGATTTAAAACATTAACAAATTTTGAGTTTGAAAAGGGAGAAATTCTTAATGCTTTAATTGATTTAAGAAAAGTTGCGGATCAAGCATTATTCCCGAATCATTTTGAAATTAAAATAAAAATAATCTGGAAGTATCCGCTCACATTCAAGGATGAACTAAAAAACAGTTGCGGAGTAAGCTTTGCTGATTTGGACGAAAGAGAGGAAGGGTTACTGGATTCCCTCTTCGAAAGTCTTAATAAGAGTAAAAAAGCAAGTGATGAAAGTGATGAAGGCATAGAGAAGGTTCTTGAGGAAATAGACCGTCATTTGGATAAATTCAGATAACCATCATAACAATTAAAATTTATTAAGAAATAATTGCATATGAAAGCTTTACTGGCATTTGCAGATGGAAGGATATTTGAAGGGCGCTCTTTTGGGGCTACTGGAGAAGTAGCGGGTGAGTTGGTTTTTAATACCAGCATGATGGGATACCAGGAGATTCTTACAGACCCTTCTTATGAAGGTCAGATGGTGGTAATGACTTATCCGCTAATCGGTAACTATGGAATAAATTCGGAAGACTTTGAATCTGAAAAACCGTGGGCCAGAGGCTTAGTTGTAAAAGAGAACAGCGGTATTCACGTCAATTGGAGGTCAAAACTCTCTTTGGATCAATTTTTAAAAAAACATGAAGTTATTGGAATAGAAGGAGTGGATACCAGGGCCATAACAGTGCACATACGGGATAAAGGAGCCCAGGAAGCAGTAATCTCCACGTCAGACTTAAACCCGGATAGCCTTATAGAAAAAGCCGGGCAATCATCGGGTTTAGTTGGAAAAGATATGGTTAAGAACGTTACCTGTTCTAAAAAATATTCCTGGACCGAGGGGACCTGGGAACTTGGAAAAGGTTATACTCAAAACCATTTTTCAGGGAAAAGATTTAAAGTTGTTGCTTATGATTTTGGAGTTAAAAAAAATATTTTGAGAATGCTTTTTCAGCACGGTTGTGAAATAACAGTGGTGCCGGCTTTTACAAAACCCGATGAAGTTTTATCTCTTAACCCTGATGGTATTTTTTTATCTAATGGACCTGGAGACCCGGCAGGAGTACCTTACGCAATCAATAATGTGAAGCAATTAATCGGCAAAAAACCAATTTTCGGAATTTGTCTCGGGCACCAGATTCTTTGTCTGGCCTTAGGCGCAAAATCTTTTAAACTTTGCTTCGGACACCGGGGAGGCAATCAACCGGTTATCGATCTAAAAACCAAAAAAGTTGAAATAACTTCACAGAACCACGGGTTTGCTATAGTTAACGAGAGCTTGTCTGATGATATTGAACAAACGCATATCAATTTAAATGATAATACATTGGAGGGAATACGCCATAAAACATTACCGATATTTTCCGTGCAATATCATCCTGAATCCTCACCGGGCCCCCATGACGCCGGTTATCTTTTTGAAAACTTTATTAAAATGATGAATGGAGCTTACTGAATGTTTCAAGAATATATGGAAAAGCTTGTAGAATCGGTAACCACAAAAGAGTTTTCTGAAGAAGTTATCAAAGCAAAAAAAGAATACTTTTCTAATGTTGGAGAAATTTTTGAAGACGACAAATATTTTGAAAATAGAATGGTTTCATTTACAGAATGGTATTGTTTTGACCGAATATCGGAACAATATCAAAAATCCCCCCTTGAACATTTTATTGATACCAATATGCTAATCTGGAGTAAACAAAAACTAGATATTTACACAGAATTTTTAAAAAATATTCATTCAGTTTTTTATGTAAATAAAATAAAAAAAGACGAAGTTGTTATTCAAGACATGAGTGATTCAAAAAAATTCACAATCTCCATGAACCAATCGAATCTTATCTTTCATAAAAAAGACATCTTTGAAGCCCGTCTCATTCCATTTAAGGAAGAATATTATTTTTCTGGTTCTTTTTGCTTCCATCCAAACCAAATTTATAGAAAAATTAAAAAAAAATTAAAGGAAAAATCCAATAATCAGACAGAAAAAATGAAATTTCTATTCCTTCTTTCCTCAATGAGTTTAAAATTAGAGCGATCAAGAAACATAAACTATAAAGATATTTATAAGATATAATAAATTTGTTCTTATCCCTGATTACTGGAATTGTTGAATAATGGGTTCTGGAAAAAGGGACAATGTTTGGTTGGGAGAATTATTATAAAAAACAAGATAATGAATTAAGGTTTCTTTAATAATCATCATTCCAAGATTCCACCACCCCATTATTCCAAAGACGAGTCATAGGCGATTGCTTACAAAAATACTTTTAATTTTTTTTAAGTTGTAAAGCTTCCAAAGCGGATTATGCCAAAACAAACAGATATTAAAAAAATATTGCTGATCGGTTCGGGCCCTATTGTGATAGGCCAGGCATGCGAGTTTGATTATTCCGGAACACAGGCATGCAAGGCATTACGAGAAGAAGGTTTTTATATTATTCTTCTTAATAGCAATCCTGCCACTATTATGACTGACCCGGAAATAGCAGATCGAACTTACATTGAACCCATTACTCCTGAAATTGTTAAAAAAATAATCGAAAAAGAAAAACCAGACGCCATTCTGCCAACGATGGGAGGACAAACTGCGCTAAACATCGCATTGAAGGTTGCTGAAGACGGTTTACTTGAAAAACATGGGGTGCGGTTAATTGGAGCTAATGAAAAAACTATTAAAAAGGCGGAAGATAGAAACCTGTTTAAAGAGGCTATGTGGAATATCGGATTGAATGTTCCAAAAAGCAGTTATATAAAATCCCGGGATGAAGCACAGTCTGTTGTAAAAGATATCGGATATCCTGCCGTCATAAGACCATCTTTTACTTTGGGGGGTGCAGGAGGCAATATTGCCTTCAACCAGAAAGAATTTGAAAATTTTGTGGACTGGGCTCTCGATACCAGCCCGGTTAATCAGGTTTTAATTGAAGAATCCGTCCTTGGCTGGAAAGAATACGAACTGGAAGTAATGCGCGATAAAAAAGATAACGTGGTCATTGTATGTTCTATTGAAAATTTCGACCCGATGGGTGTCCATACCGGTGATAGTATTACCGTTGCGCCGGCCCAAACTCTTACTGACAAAGAATATCAATTAATGAGAGACGCGTCTATCCGGATTATTCGAGAGATTGGAGTGGAAACAGGTGGTTCAAACATCCAGTTTGCTGTAAACCCGGAGAACGGATACATGACTGTAATTGAAATGAACCCTCGTGTTTCACGCAGTTCTGCGCTTGCTTCCAAGGCTACGGGATTTCCTATAGCCAAAATAGCCGCTAAACTCGCTGTGGGCTATACATTGGATGAAATTCAAAACGATATTACCAGAAAGACTCCGGCTTCATTTGAACCTACTATTGATTACTGTGTTGTTAAATTTCCCCGTTTTAATTTTGAAAAGTTTCCTGGCGCCGATCAGACACTTACTTCACAAATGAAGTCAGTAGGCGAGGCCATGTCTATCGGACGCACCTTTAAAGAAGCATTACAAAAATCTATCAGATCTCTGGAAATTGATAGCTATGGTTTTGAAAGCCGCTTTTCAGAAAACCAGGTACCACAAAATAAAAAACTGGAAATCATAAAAGAAAAGCTTACCGTGCCTAATTGGGAAAGGGTCTGGGCTATTGCCGATGCTTTCCGAACAGGTGTGTCCATAGAGGAAATTTTTGATCTTACAAAAATAAACGAATGGTTCCTTTATAATTTAAAAGAAATTGTGGATTTTGAAGAAAGGATTAAAAATAAAGGAAAAAAAAAGCTGCCGGAGAAATCAATTCTTGCGCGAGCAAAAGAACTTGGGTTTTCAGACATGCGACTGGGAAAACTGCTTGAGTTGGATGAAAAAAGTATCAGAAAGGAAAGACAATTGAGAGGGATAAACGTTACCTTTAAGAATGTGGATACCTGCGGAGCTGAATTTGAAGCGTATACCCCTTATTTGTACTCTACTTACGAAAGCGAATGTGAAGCCAAGCCTACAGATAAGAAAAAAGTAATGATCCTTGGAGGAGGGCCTAACAGGATAGGGCAAGGTATTGAATTTGATTATTGTTGTGTTCATTGCTCTTTTGCGCTTAAAGAAGACGGGTATGAAACAATTATGGTCAATTGCAACCCGGAAACGGTAAGCACTGACTATGACACATCAGACCGCCTTTATTTTGAGCCTTTGACATTTGAAGATGTCATGAACATCGTTGAAGTTGAAAAACCATGGGGCGTGATTGTTCAATTTGGCGGCCAAACACCTCTTAAACTTGCCGTCTCACTGAAAAATGCAGGTGTTAACATTTTAGGGACTTCCCCGGAAAATATTGACCGGTCAGAAGACAGGCAGTTATTTAAAGATTTGATCCATAAACTCAGTTTGAGACAACCTGACAACGGAATCGCAACGTCTATGGAAGAAGCTCAAAAAGTTGCTGAAAAAATCGGGTACCCTGTTGTTGTGCGTCCCTCTTACGTTTTGGGAGGCAGGGCGATGGAAATCGTTTATGACAGGGAAAGCATCGAGTCATACATGATTCACGCGGTAAAGGCATCCCCTGATCACCCGGTTTTGATTGATAAATTTTTGGACTCCGCTGTGGAAATTGATGTGGACGCAATTTCAGACGGACACCAGGTGGTTGTTGGAGGGATTATGGAACATATAGAAGAGGCAGGCATCCATTCAGGTGATTCAGCCTGTTCTTTAAGTACCAGAACTATACCGGAAAATGTACTCGATGAAATCAGACGGCAAACCAGACTCCTATCTCTGGAACTGAATGTCATTGGGCTAATCAATATTCAGTTCGCAATTAGAGAAGAGGACGTTTACATTCTCGAGGTTAATCCCAGGGCGTCACGCACTATCCCTTTTGTAAGCAAAACAATTGGAGTCCCCCTGGCAAAACTGGCAGCAAAAGTAATGGCAGGTAAAACCTTGTCCGCGTTAGGATTTACAGAAGAAGTAAAAATAAAACATATCGCAGTAAAAGAATCGGTTTTTCCTTTTATCAAATTTCCGAATGTTGATACCCTCTTGGGACCGGAGATGAAATCCACCGGGGAAGTAATGGGCATAGACAAAACTTTTGGACTTGCATTTGCTAAATCTCAGGCGGCTTCCGGAACAAGCCTTCCATTAACAGGCACTGTCTTTATCAGTGTAAAGGATGATGATAAACCCTCTGCCGTTGAAGTTGCCCGGCAATTATCTAAATCAGGATTTAAAATAATGGCAACAAAAGGAACAGCCAGCGCAATTAGAATAGCCGGGATGGAAGTGAAGTCCGTGCTGAAAGTAAAAGAAGGCCGCCCCCATATTGTTGATCATTTAACTAATAAAGAAGTTGATCTTGTTGTGAACACCACTTTTGGCAAGCAGGCTATAATAGACTCTTATTCTCTCCGACGAACGTCTTTAACACGCGGTGTTCCTTACTGCACTACAATAGCAGGCGCTTTTGCCGCAATATCCGCGATTCAAACTTTACAACAACAATCAATGGATGTTTGCCCAATTCAAGAATACTATTAGATAGAGGTAAAAAAAGTTGAAGAAAAAACAAGCCAACTTCTTTCTCTCGATCGCACTCAATTAGCGCAATCCCTCTTTAAAAAATCTTGACCACTCTTTCCCCCAGTTTATTTCAAAAGTGAATCCTTTTCTTGCGGCTTTGCCATGTAATGTTATATATTAATCTCGAACCATAAGTGAATAAAGAGATACGCCCCGATGTAGAGCTTCGGGAAATTAAACCCACCTTGTGGGATAAAACTTATTAAGACAAACTTCTAACGCGTCCCATGTTTTCTAAAATCAAAATCCTCTTTGAAGATATAAGGTTAAGTCATACTATTTTCGCGCTTCCATTTGCTTTTATGAGTGCGTTCATCGCTTCCGAAGGTCTCCCTTCAATGAATAAAATTATCTGGATTTTATTGGCAATGGTTGGTGCAAGAAGCGCTGCCATGGCTTGTAACAGGATTGTAGACGAAAAATTTGACGCCTTGAACCCGAGAACTAAAAACCGTGCCCTGCCTTCCAAGAAAATCAGTCGCCAGAGTTATTTGTTTTTTTTATTAAGCTCAGTAGTTCTTTTCGTTTTTTCCGCTTATCAGTTAAACCGCCTTGCTTTTTTGCTATCACCCGTTGCATTAGGCATCATATTCTTTTATTCATGGACAAAGCGTTTTACCGTGTATTCCCATTTTTTTTTAGGGCTGGCATTAAGCCTTGCCCCTGTTGGCGCCTGGGTTGCCATCAGGGAAGAAATAACGATAACACCTATAATATTAGGCGCGGCGGTAATATTCTGGCTGGCAGGTTTTGATATTATTTACGCCTGCCAGGATATTGAGTTTGATAAACAAGCCGGTCTTTTGTCTATCCCTGAGAAGTTTGGAGTAGAAAAAGCATTGAAATTGTCATCTTTATTTCATTTGATTATGGTCGCTTTTCTAATGCTGTTATTGCTTACAAAACAGCTTGAGTGGGTCTATTTATCAGCTATAATTATTGTTTCTGCTCTTTTATTGTATGAACATTCAATTATAAGGCCCAATGACTTATCAAAGGTTAATGTGGCGTTTTTTAACGTTAACGGACAAATAAGTATTCTTTTGATGGTATTAACTATTATAGATTGTACGCTTGTTTAGAGAGCTCTCCATGAATAAAAAATACATTAAATATTTTGCTCTAATTATGATATTAGTTTTCCCAATCTCCTGCGCTAAAATAGTTCCGACAAAAAAGCGCAAAAAACCCTCTAGAGTAATAATAAGGAAACCTTCAAAAGAAGAAATTCTCAAGAAGCCTGAACCACGAAAGAAAAAAGAAACAAAACGAGCAAAAAAAATTATCCCAGGATTGCCAGCTATATTGCCAACTTATTTTAATAAAAAAAATGGTTCTGATATGGCTTACTTGCATGGCGGCAATTTTATTATGGGTGACAACCTTGGGGAAAAGAATGAAAGACCTGCCGCAAAGGTATATGTACCGGCGTTTTTTATTGATATATATGAAATAACAAATGCTCAGTACAAAGCATTTAATAATCAATTTGAAGACGATCCTGCTTCAGAGTGCGATCTTTGTCCAGTTACCGGCATTACATGGGAAGAAGCAAAAAGCTACTGCAAATGGGCAGGGAATAGACTTCCAACAGAGAATGAATGGGAAAAAACAGCCCGGGGCACACAGCAACTAAAATGGCCATGGGGCAATTCTTCGAGAAAAGACGTGGCAAACATCCTTGAAAATGAAGAATTTCGATCAAATGCGGAGACCCCAGCCGGCCCTGTCCCGGTAGGGAGTTTTCCACAGGGGGCAAGTGTTTTTGGAGTTTTTGATTTGACGGGAAATGTCTGGGAATGGACCAACAGCCTGTATTTGCCTTATATAAACAGTTTGGATCTTGATATTCGGTATCAAAAACAATATAGAGTACTTCGCGGAGGCTCATGGAAAAATATCCTTGAAAATTCACGAACCACATTTCGCCATCCTATATCTCCAGACACGAAACTTCCAAACATTGGATTTCGATGTGCTAGAGACGCTGACGAATCCACAACTCATCGTATAAAGCCTTGAAATCGTTAATCCATCCTTATATAATTGGATAGATACCTTAATTTCAGGTGTTAGCAATAAGCCTCAGCAACAATAGGTAACTCACGAAAAACGTATCTATGGAAAATGAATACTTAACAATGCTTCTTAGACTGGTTTTTGCTCTGTTTGCAGGGGGATTTATTGGCCTTGAACGTTCCTACCACGGCCGGCCGGCCGGCTTTCGGACACACACTCTTGTCTGTACTGCTTCCACGGTCTTGATGTTATTTTCTGTGAATCAATGGGAGTTTGTGGCTGATGCGCATGTGGAGACGGTAAGGATTGATCCAACGCGCATGGCGCAGGGTATTATGACAGGTATCGGATTTCTCGGCGCCGGCGTAATAATGAAAGAAAATTTAGCTATTCGCGGTTTGACGACTGCCGCTTCTATTTGGATGACAGCTTCAATCGGTATCATTATTGGCGTAGGTTTTTACTTCCCGGCCGCAGTAGCTTTTTTGATGACATTAGGAGTACTGTCTTTGTTTCGATGGATTGAGGATGTGATTCCATCCCTCTACTTTGGAAGGCTCTCAATACGCTTTTTGCGAAATGAATCCATTTCAGAGAAAGAATTATGTGAAGTAATAAATAATCACAATATTACCTGTACCAATCTCAGCTATCATCTTGAAGAAAAAGGGAAATCCTTTCAATACCAGATGACTGTCCGGTCGAAAAAAAAAGATAATTTTCAGAAACTAGCCGAAGCTTTGAATAAAATGGATCGAGTACACGAATTTAGTATTGTGCCGACAGGCGATTAAAAAGTTTACTACTTATTGGCAGCGATAGATATTCCCTGGCCTTTTAAGATTCTAATCGATAAATAATTCCATTCTTTTTCTAACAGCAGAACTGTGAATGGAATGATCTTCTTCTATAAAATATTTTCCTCCGAATGGTTCGCGGGGTATTTCTTTTAAGAATCCTGCTGAAATTAACTCTCCAAGATTCGACGGGTATGAACCGTTTTTTTTGTTAAACTGATCCCTCATATCTTCGAGAATAAAAATATCCCTCTCCACTACTATTTCATTGATTCTTTTTATTATATCTTTTTTTGCTTCTTCATTTTTTGTTGAACTATAAATCTCCTGCAAGAATTTAATGGCAATTTCAGGATCTTTGGTATTGGTATAAAGGCGGGCAACAAGTAACGGAAGATACCGCGGGTGTCCGGGGTATTTAGTGGCTTCTTCCAGGTAACGCGCGGCAGTGGCAAAATCTTTTTTATAGTACATGTAATTAAAGCCAAGAAAAAAAGGGATGGTCCAATAACGTTCATGAGTCTTAGGAACATTGATCATTCCTTTTTTAAGAAGCTTAATACTTAGGTTCTCATCTTTGATCCAATAGGCAAGCGCTACGCCGCCAAATTCATAAGTATATTCAAAGTAAGGATCCAGGGTCGAAACAACATCAAGAAGATGATATAGCCATTTGTAAGACTTATCGGTCTCGAAGTGATCTCCAAAATAAACTATCGCTTTAATCCAAAAATAATCGGCAAAAAGTTCATCGTATGCTAAAGCAGCTCCCTTTAAAAATTGCCCTGACGGAAGATACTTCATATCTTCAGTCTTGCTGTAACGGTTTCTTGTTTTGTCGATTTGTGTTTGAGACAGGAAAACAGCAGAGTAAACGACGAAAAAATAGAGAAAAATAACGGTTATCTTTTTTTGAGGAGAAGCTTTTTTAGGAAACGCCGTAAGCATTTCATATTCTCATTGGCATTACGATACATCTGTAATTTTCATTATCGGTGGGAGTTATCAGGCATGAACTGTCAGCGTCTTTTAATTTAAAGGCAATTTTTTCTGCGTTAATTACATTTAAAATATCAATGACATACTTGGCGTTAAGACCGATAGTTATGTCTTTTCCTTTATATTCAACATCAATTTCTTCTCTGGCTTCTCCGAGTTCTGAATTATCCGAAACAAGTGTCATAAGGTTTTTTTGCACCCCAAACTTTACCATCTTGGATTTCTCATCCGCCAGGATAGCGACCCGCCTCAGGGCATGAAGAAAAATTTCACAGTTAATAACAACATTGTTGGTATTGTCCTCCGGAATCACCTGGCGGTAATTAGGAAAACGCCCATCGATCAGCCGGGTTACTAAAACCATTTTATCCAGTTTAAATGCCGCATGATTTTTTTCAACAGAAATATTGATGATCTTTTTTGCATCACCTTTATCAGAATCACCGACGTCTAATATTTTTAACAATTCAGCCTGCGCTTTTTTTGGAATAATTATTTCTACCTTATCCTTTTTATCAAACCCATTTGATTTTTTAATAAAAGCCAGGCGGTGTCCATCGGTCCCCACCATGGAAATGTCTTTCCCTTCAGACTCAAGCAAAACACCATTTAATGTATACCGGGTTTCGTCCGTTGAAATGGCAAAATTAGTTTTTTTGAGCATTTCCTTCAAAAGATCAATCTCAATGACCAGATCTTTTTCCTCTTTGTAAGCGGGAAATGCGGGGTATTCTTCAGGCGGTAGGCAGGCAATTTTAAAAGTCGATTTTTTACACGTTATGTTTATCCAATTATTTTCTTTATCGCTCTTTGAGTGAATTTCTTCATCAGGAAGTTCCCTGACAATTTCATGAAGTTTCCGACCACTAACAGTAGCACTGCCCTCAGAGATTATCTTTGCCCCGTAAGACCCTTTGATACCAATGTCAAGATCTGTAGCAAAGATATCAATGCCGTTTGATTGGGTTTTGATTAAGATATTGGACAGGATAGGCATAACGCCTTTGGTGTCTACAATGCCCTGAACTGTCTGAAGCCCTTTTAAAAATTCCTCACGTGAAATTTTAAACTCCACTAATTCCTCTCCGCAAATGTGTGTTTAATTTCTAACATAAAAATAAAAGACTGTCAAAACTAATAATTTTGGATTTGGGCGTTAGTCAGTTTATAATTAACAACTATTGTTGATCATTTAAATTTAGCTATATTCTTTAAATCATTAAAGTACGTTAAGCTAAATTCGCGGACCGCATCATGAGAAACCATGGGTAACTGGTATGTTTACATTGTCAGATGTTCCGATCAAAGCCTTTACACCGGTATCACCAATGATGTTGATCGGCGCATCGATGAACATAACAACAGTGATCTGCTCGGCGCCCGATACACCCGCGGCCGATGCCCGGTGAGACTGGTTTACAAGGAATCCCTTAACTCACGCTCAGAAGCAAGCAAGAGAGAGTACAAAATAAAAGGATTAAGCAGAATAGAAAAAGAATCGCTGGTAAAGAAGATTAAAATTAACGGATCAAAATCAGATGTCGGGAGCTGCTAACGATCAGGAATAAAAACCTATGAAATGGAAATTTAATACTATATCTACCATCATACTTGCAACAGGGATATTTTTTATAATAGCCGGTTTGCCTCAAAATGTTTATGCTGAGGGTTCAGATGTGGATTACAATGCCCTGTCATGGAAAGCGCAAGATTTGAATACTATACGAAAATATCAAGAGGTTATAGACCTTCTAAAACCTCATGCGGAAGATAAAAAAAATAAAAGCGCTTATTTTTTTAATGAACTGGGAACAGCTTACTTTTCTAAGCAGGATAACCTGAATGCAAATAAATATTTTGCGATTGCGCATCAGCTTAAAAAAAATGACCCGAAAATCATATACAATTTAGCCAGCTCCCTCGCGCTTTTAGAAAATTATGAAGAAGCATTAAAACTTTTTAATTTAGCTGAATCAAAAGGTTTTGATAAAAGATTCATCAATGAATGGAGAGTTTGGCTTAAGGAAAAGATGTAAAGCAGCTATCAGGGGACAAAGTGCATTTTGTGTTCTTCGCCCCCCTGAGCGTGGCTTCGTGGTTAAATAAAAATGAATGAATCAGAAACCAAAAGAACCCTTTATTCCCCCTGAAAGGCATGAGACCGTAAGAAAAGAAATTGTTTCCTTTCTCAAGGAACAGACTCTAACCGCAAAGGAAATATCCGGCTATGTCCGGATTTCTGAAAAGGAAGTTTCCACGCACCTCGAACATATCAAAAAATCAATATTCAGGGATAATCTTAGAATGGTTGTTGATCCTGCCACATGCAAAAAATGCGGCTTTATCTTCAAAAAAAGGGGGAAGATTAATAAGCCCGGGAAATGTCCCCTTTGCCACGGTAAATCGATAGAAGACCCTGTCTATTCAATAAGATAAATCGGATGAATTTTCACCGCGAAGGGACAAAAGAGGTTAGAATTTTTATTACTCCGGTTTATCTTCTGTTGTCCCGTTAAAAAAAGGCATGTCTCTTCTTCTCTATTCTCATTAACTTATGGATAACAGATCAAGCTCAAAGGTAAGCTCTTTTCCGGCAAGCGGATGGTTGCCATCAAGGGTTAAGGTTTTTTCATTGAGTTCTGTTACAGTAACAGCCGTTGGTCTTCCCGGTTCCGGACTAACTTGAAGCATCATGCCTAATTCCGGTTTAATATCATTCGGTATTTCCGATCTGTCAATGGTCGCAACAAGGTCTTTCCTGTATTCACCATAAGCCTCCTTTGGCTGGATAGAGATTTTCTTTTTCTCTCCTGAAGCCATTCCGACAATTGCGTTTTCAAACCCCTGAACAACCATTTTTTGTCCAATAGTAAACTCAAGAGGGTCCTTTCCTTCCGATGAGTCAAAAACCTTACCATCCTTGAAAGAACCTTTATAATGCACTTTTACTTTATCACCTGCCTTTGCCTGGGACATCTTTTCTCCTTAAATGAAAATTAATTAGACGTGAGTTTTTTAACTTTATCGTGGTATGCCTTCAATTTCAACTTTTAAATTTTGGAACTTGATGCAAGTTTCTTTTTAACAAGATCAATTAAAAACTTTACTTCTTCAACTTTTAAGAAAAAAGATACGATAAAATAAAAAATTATTCCCAGTACAATGTTTCCAAAAAGAACTCCGGCCTTTAACAAAGTATTCGCTCCCAAGTCATAAAATCCGGTATTAATCCAGTAAATTATAAAACCCATAATTATTGATGCCACGGCTAATTTGATTGTAGAAACGAGTATTGTTCTCCCCTTGATGCCTCCAATTCTTTTTCGCAGAATAAAAATCAGCAATATAACATTTAACAAAGAAGATAAAGAGGTAGCCAGAGCCAAGCCGCCATGTTGCAGTGGGCCCATTAACAAGAGATTAAGGACAATATTAGTAATCATGGCATATACGGCTACCTTAACCGGCGTTACGGTGTCTTTTAATGAATAGAAAGCAGGAACAATTACTTTAACACCTGAAAAAGCGCACAATCCTATAGCGTAGTAAAAAAGAGCATGGGCTGTAGCCACGGTGGATTGATGTGTAAACTCTCCCCTCTCAAAAAGTAGATTGATAATGGGTTCTTTTAAAACAATCAAACCAACGGTTGCCGGAATGGTTATAAACAGAACTAACCGAATGCCAAAGGACAATGTATCTTTTAACTTGTCCATCTGATTTTGGGCTGCCTGCTGTGAAAGGGTCGGGAGTATGGCGACGCCCAGGGCTACAGCAAAAATTCCCTGGGGAAACTGGACCAACCGGTTGCCGTAATAGAGATAAGATACAGAACCTTCAGGCAGAAGTGATGCGAGAAGCGTATCGACAAAGATATTGATCTCCATTACAGCCAATCCCACAAGCGATGGAAGCATTAGTTTTCCGATCTTTACAAGTCCGGAATGCTTAAAATCCAGTGTAGCTTTATATTGAAGCCCTTTTTTAATTAACGCGGGTACCTGGATGAAAAATTGCAGTACTCCTCCCGCGACAACTCCAGCGGCAAGGGCTAAAACGGGTTGTTCCAGGCGAGGAGCTAAAAAGATAGCGGCAATAATCATGCAAACATTCAAAAAAACAGGACCAATTGCGGGAATAAAAAAAACCCGGAGAGAATTCAGCATCCCCATTGTTAGCGCTGCCATCCCTACAAATAAGAGATAAGGGAACATAAATTGGGTGAGTTTGACTGTCAGATCAAACTTTTCAGCAGAAGCATGAAATCCGGGCGCGATTACACGTACGATAGCAGGAGACAAAATTATTCCTAAAACTACCGTAACAAACAATATTAACAAAAAAGTGTTTAATAAAATATTTGCTAACTTCCATGTTTCATCTTTGTCTTTTGTAGTCAGGTATTCGGTAAAGACAGGGACAACCGCCGCGGTTAATGATCCTTCACCTAAAAGTCTGCGTAGGAGATTGGGAATTCTAAAGGCAACAAAAAAAGCATCCGCTGCCATTTTCGTTCCAAAAAGGTTGGCAATGATCATATCACGCACAAATCCAAGGATTCGGCTGATAAAAGTTGCACCCCCTACAGCGCCTGCCGCGCGCGCAACATGTTCGTTATCATTCATAAGTTACTGGATTAACAAAAAAAATTAAAAATAACGAGATTAACTAATGCTAAAATAGCAAAGATATTAGTAAAATCAAGGACTGACTGAGGCTTTCTTCTGAAATTTATTTTGGGCAAGTTTGGCTAAAGGGTTGAACTGAAAGACTGTTTTGTTATGCAGCAACAAGGCAGAGAGTTATCTGCTTTTTTTCCTTGTTTTGAAAAGCAGATTTCAGCTATTATAACATATATTTAACCATTATATTTTTATGTTTAAATCCAATATTGCTTAATAATATCAATGCACTAAAGAGAGTGATTTGTGGGAAGAAAAAAAACTAATGGTCAGAACAACTTGAAGCTTTTAGATTCGACTAAGCGACAAATCGATGGCTTATCGGAACGTCTATTTGAGATTATTGCTCTGTACAATCTGAGCAAGAATTTGAACGTTAACCTGGAAATAGATAATATCTTAATTGAAGCTGAAAAGTTTACTAAACATTCTTTAGGTATTAATGATTTTTCCATTTTGCTTCTTGACGAGAAGGGAAAAACACTTACCATGTGGTCTGCCAACCGTACCTCCAGGAAAAAAATAAAGGACATCTCTTTTAAAATAGGAGAAGGAATATCAGGTCTGGTTGCAAAAAATGGAAAGCCTATTCTGGTTAAGGATATTAACCAAGACAGCAGGTATCTTCACTATAAAGGAAAAAAAACCGGGACCGGATCGTTTTATTCAGCACCTTTAAAAAACAAAAATAAAAAAGTTATTGGAGTATTTAATATTCATAGAAATGAAGTCGATGGTTTCAAACAAAGCAATTTAGCTTTATTTAATGAAGTAGCTCTACAAATTGCTCAGGCCCTTGAAAAATCCATAATTTTTATGGAGACTCGCAAACTCGCAATCACTGATGATCTCACTCAACTGCATTCGCGGAGATACTTTATGGATGTTTTTGGTAAGGAGATCAGTAAGGCAGAAAGGAACCAAAGTGTTTTTTCATTGATCATGGTTGATGTGGATCATTTTAAATCTATAAATGACACTTACGGTCATCCTGTTGGTGATAGTGTCCTGAAAAAACTGTCGTCTCTTCTTAAATCAATTACACGTAAGGGAGATATAGCGGCGAGATACGGTGGTGAGGAGTTTATTATTTTACTTCCAGGAGCGAGTGAAGAACATGCGGTAAGTATAGCTGAAAAAATTAGATTCAAGGCAGAAAAATATCTAACAATTAATCAAAAAAATCAATCTCCTCGAAAAATAACGATATCAGCAGGAGTTTCCAGTTTTCCCAAATACGGGAAAACAAACAGCGAACTCTTGACCGGTGTTGACGAATGTCTATATTTTGCAAAAAATGCGGGGAGAAACAGAGTATACAGTTCCAGCCAAAATGAACCGCTTGAAAGAGATAAGGGGAAAAGGATTGATGAACGCCACCAAGTTGCTATTAAGTTTAGCAAAGGAGTTAGCCCAATTCAATTTATAGAAACATATGTTAATAACCGTTGGAAAATGTGTATGCTGGATAATATCAGCAGAAAAAGATTTAAGGGATGGGTTGAATTTGAATTTCCTGAAATAAATGGAAATTTGACTTTTAGAATTTTCTCCGAAGGTGATGTTGCTTCACACGAAACATTTAATGGCGTTGTTGCCTATAAAAATCAAATAACAGATGGAAGATATTCTATTGGTGTCAATGTTATTGATGAACTTGAAAAGTGGGAAAATCTATATAACAAGGTTTCTATTTGACCTTCTCAATTGAACTTTTTACAACTTAAGTTTTACCACACTTAATCGCCTTACATGTTTAACGACATTCCTCGCCGTCAATTGTTGCTCCATTTTTTTTTACTCATAGCCACCCTGGTCTCTACTTTTTTGGCCGGTGGCCTGGCCTTTGGCGTAACCCTTATTTTGATTTTAGGCGCCCATGAAATGGGACATTATTTAATGACCCGGAAATGGGGGGTGTCTGCCACGTTACCTTATTTCATACCAGCGCCTCCCCCTTTCATTGCCGGAACCTTTGGAGCCTTCATCAAAATGAGATCTCCAATTCCAAACCGGCGTGTTTTGCTGGAAATTGGCGCTGCAGGCCCTATTGCAGGGTTTGTGGTATGCATACCAGCTCTCATTATTGGATTGACCTTATCTGAGATAAAGGAACCCCAATTTCAACTTGGATTTTCATTTGGTTCTTCAATAACGCTTTCTTTTCTAACTAAAATGATATTGGGCGTTTCACCGGAGAATGCAGACATCGTTTTGCACCCTATTGCTTTTGCCGGCTGGATTGGTTTATTTATTACGGCATTAAATCTGCTTCCGATTGGGCAATTAGACGGGGGGCATATTATTTACGCCCTGTTTGAAAAAAACTATCAAATTATTTCTAAAATCACCTTTATTATTTTAATTCCGTTAGGTTATTTCAGCTGGCACGGTTGGTTTATATGGGCAGCTATTGTAGCTGTGTTTGGATTTCGGCATCCCCCGTTAATAGACGAATCAACTCCACTGACGAATAAGGATAAAAAAATAGGATTGATTTCAATTGCTATTTTTGTGGTAACTTTTATCCCGGCTCCTATTATTTTTTAGCAAACTTCCAACCGTAAGTTTTTAGATCAGAAAGATACCGAATGCTATTGGCTGAAAGCTGAATGCTTTTTTTATTATATTATGTTTAAAAATTTAAATCAGGCACAGCAAAGAGCTGTGATGCATAAGGATGGTCCACTTTTAGTCATTGCCGGAGCAGGTTCCGGAAAAACAAGGGTGATTACCTGCAGGGTTGCCCGATTAATTAATGAAGAAGGAGTCAACCCTTATAACATCCTTGCCCTGACCTTTACCAATAAAGCCTCTTCAGAAATGAAAGAGCGGATAGAATCCCTGCTCGGCAATAAGAGCCTCGATATTTGGACTTCCACTTTCCATTCCGCGTGTGTTCGCATTTTAAGAACGGGAATTGACCGGTTAGGGTATTCAAAGGATTTTGTTATTTACGATACCGTTGACCAGAATGCTTTGATCAAGGAATGCATCGAAGAAACCGGTTTAAGCGAGGAGAAATATTCTCCCATGGCGATTTCCACTAAAATCAGCTTGATAAAAAACAATCCGAAAGAACCTGACAATAATTCCACGATTGATGAAATCAATGATTTTGATGATATCACCCTAAAAGTTTTTCCTGTCTATCAGAAAAAGTTAAAGGCAAACAATGCTCTGGATTTTGACGATCTCCTGTTGATAACCGTAAAACTGTTCAAATCTGAATCTGATCTGCTGGAGGACTATCAAAACCGATTTCAATACATTTTAGTCGATGAATATCAGGATACTAATTATTTGCAGTACTTGTTTATTTCCCTCCTTGCCAAAAAATATCAGAATATTTGTGTGGTGGGAGACGAAGATCAATCTATTTACCGGTGGAGGGGGGCCAATATTGAAAACATCCTGAGTTTTGAAAAAAATTTTAAAAATGCGGAAATTATTAAACTGGAAGAAAACTATAGATCCACTAAAATTATTTTAGAAGCATCCAACTATGTAATAAGCAAAAACAGGCAGAGAAAAGGAAAAACACTCTTTACTAATAACGGGGCAGGCGAGAAGATCACATATTACAGGGCTTTTAATGAAAAAGACGAGGGAGATTATATAAGTCAAACGATTCTTGAATTTCAAAGAAAGGGGAAAGCAGGCTTTAGCGATATCGCGGTGTTCTACAGAACAAACGCTCAATCACGGGTCATTGAAGAGTCTTTGAGAAAATCAGGTATTCCTTATCAAGTTATTGGAGGACATAAGTTTTACGATCGGAAAGAAATTAAAGATGTTATTGCTTATTGCCGTGTTATTGTTAATCCTGACGATTCCGTAGGCCTTAACAGGATTTTCAATACGAATAACCATGGTATCGGAAAGGTCACTTTGAACAAAATAAATACTTTTGCCAGTGAAAAAAAGCTTACCCGGTTCTATGCCATGAGAGAAATGGCAGACTCGAAAGCCTTTTCGGGCGCTGTTAGAAAAAAGGTTGAAAAGTTTTGCGGCCTTTTAAGCAGGTTAAGAGAATTTGCAGGGGGAAATAGCGTTTCCGAGGTAATCAAATATATACAGGCGGAAACAGGTTATGTCGATAAATTAATGAACGAAAATTCGTTTGAAGCAAGAAACAGAATCGAGAATTTGAAGGAATTAATTACTGCTGCCAAAAGTTTTGAAGAAAATAATGACGACGTTTCTGTCAGCAATTTCCTTGACCAGGCGGCGCTGGTATCGGACATAGATAGCTTTGATGATGGACATGGTTCGGTAGCCCTCATGACTTTACATAATTCAAAAGGACTTGAATTCCCTGTTGTGTTTATCACAGGCATGGAAGAAAGAATTTTTCCACATATCAGGTCCATGGACTGTGATGAGGAAATGGAGGAGGAAAGAAGGCTTTGTTATGTGGGGATGACACGCACTAAAAACCGACTTTTTTTTCTGAACGCGGTGACGAGAAAAATTTATGGTATGGAACAGACAAATCCTCCATCCGAATTCATTAAAGACATTCCTGACGAGCTTATAGAAACAACTGCATCTTCTCTAAACAGCCATTCGCCTTTAGCTTATAACCGTTTTCCTCGAAAAAGCTGGCAAAAAATAAACGACAGTAAGTTTTCCATTGGAACCAAGGTTAATCATTCGACCTTTGGGAACGGGATTATTCTGGACGTAAATGGCA
>Ga0187827_10002700_pt1 | contig 23855 bp, 20 predicted proteins | sample ETNtaG_39_FD_167969 | JGI IMG/M metagenome (GOLD analysis project Ga0187827, IMG submission 167969) | Marine microbial and viral communities from oxygen minimum zone, Eastern Pacific Ocean - ETNP2014_SV_150_PacBio MetaG (Illumina Assembly) | ecosystem: Environmental > Aquatic > Marine > Hypoxic... | reverse complement strand
GTGCGCCCGTGGGGCACACTTGCACACACGCCCCGCAGAACCTGCAATCCGAGTCGGGGTAGGTCCTGCCGTATGCTGTTCCCACGTATGTTTCATACCCCCGTTCAATGAAACCCAGCACACCCACGCCTCTCATATTATTGCAGGCTTCCACGCACCTTCCGCATAGGATACAAAGACTTCGTTCTCGTGTGAAAAGCGGTTCTTCCTCGCTCTTTTCGGTCTTTTTCGGGACGTACTTGGGAGTATCTTCTCTCATCCCGACATACTCCACTATACGCTGAAACTCGCAGTTTCCGAACAATGGACAGCATCTTTCGTTAACAGGGACATTTGTGGAGCAGGGCTCCCGGGTGCATCCTTCTCTTTGAGCGCAGTTCAGGCAGGCATGTGGGTGCCGCTCCAGAAGCAATGAAAGAATGTCCCTTCTCAATTCTGATAGCTCATTCGAATTTGTAACTACCCTCATACCGTCGCTGACCGGGGTGCTGCATGAGGTAGGAAAACCCTTCATGCCCTCTATTTCAACAATACATAACCTGCAGGTCCCAGTGGGGTTCAGATCCGGATGAGAACATAAAGTAGGAATATATATGCCGCTTTCTCTGGCTACCTCTAAAATCGTCATGGAGGATTTACATTGGATATCCTCCCCGTCGATTTTAATGGTTATTAACGTAAATGTCCCTCCTTTTATTCTATAGCTGAGAAATCGCACACCTCTATGCAAGACCGGCATTGGATGCATTTTTTCAGGTCAATAGTGGCGTAGTTTCCCCGCTCCCACTGGATTGCGTTCACCGGACATGCTTTCCGGCACAGCCCGCACTTTGAGCAATTTTCTTTCATGATCCTGTATTTTATCAACGCAGGGCAAACATGCGCAGGGCAGCGTTTTTCAGTAACATGAATATTATATTCTTCGGGGAAGTATTTCAGGGTGGTAAGCACCGGATTGGGTGCGGTATTTCCCAATCCGCACAGTGCAGTTTTCTTGATCAAAAGAGCCAATCGTTCCAGTTCAGTAATATCGGATCGGCTTCCTTTTCCCTCAACTATAGAATCGAGTATATGAAGCATCTTAGTCAAGCCCTCTCTGCAGGGCGGACACTTCCCGCAGCTTTCACTTGCAGTGAACCCTATGAAATATCTCGCAATATCCACCATGCAGGTGGATTCGTCCATCACGATCATCCCGCCGGAACCCATGATCGCTCCCGTTTCTGTGATTGACTCGTAATCTATTGAAGTGTCGAGACAATCCATGGGAAGACAGCCTCCGGAGGGACCGCCCATCTGAACCGCTTTGAATCCGGATCTGGGCGATAACATTCCTCCCCCCGGGCCGAATATGACCTCGCGGATCGTGGTACCCATGGGAACCTCCACAAGCCCTGTATTTTTCACCTTTCCGGCAAGGGCAAAAACCTTGGTCCCAGTACTTCTTTCCTTACCCACCGTTTGAAAATAATCCGAACCATGCCTGATAATTATCGGAATGTTCGCCAGCGTCTCCACGTTATTGATCACGGTGGGTTTTCCGAACAGACCTTTGTTGGCCGGATACGGAGGTCTAGGTCGAGGCATTCCCCTTTCACCTTCAATGGATCTGATAAGTGAAGTTTCCTCACCGCATACGAAGGCTCCAGCGCCTTCCCGTATCGAAATGTCAAAACTGAATCCGCGCTCCATTATATCGGGACCCAGATATTTGCGGTCATATGCAGTTTCTATTGCCTTTTTCAGCCTCTGGATCGCCAGAGGATATTCAGCTCGGACATAAACGTATCCCTGGCTTGCCCCTGTTGCATACCCCGCGATGCTCATACCTTCTAGCACGGCAAATGGATCCCCTTCGAGAACGCTTCTGTCCATGAAAGCACCCGGGTCCCCTTCGTCCGCGTTGCAAATTATATATTTTTCGGGAGAATCTTTTTTGGCTGCAAATGCCCATTTGAGACCCGTGGGAAAACCCGCGCCACCTCTTCCCCTGATGCCCGATTCTTTGATGATCTCCGTAACTTCATCCGGACACAATTCGTTGAGTATACGGTTCAATCCCTCGTAGCCGCCATTTTCGATGTATTCGTCCAGGCTCTCCGGGTCGATCTCACCGCAGTTCGCAAGGACCCGCCTAGATTGCCCACGGAAGAATTTTTCATAGATATCCCCTGCAAGGTAATCAGCCACCGGGATTCCGCCTAAAAGGTGTTCCTCTACAATTCGCGAAACCTTGCCGGGAGTGATCCGATCATATCTTATACGTTCCCTCCCTGTTTCCAGAACGTCCACCAGCGTATCTCTGAATATCCCTCTATCTCCCACGGATTTAAAAATAATTTTTTTTTGTACTGTTTTCTCATCATTTCTACGAGCAAGTTCCCGGATAAAAGTCTCAAGAACCCTGTCCGCGCCTGCTGCAAGACCGCTTGTACCCATGCATATGAGTACTCTTGTCCCAACACTGGCAGACATCAATCTCTCTCCCTCTCACGGATCTCTTTCATTAAATGATCGACTTCACCAATGGATTGGTGCCCCCTTATCTCGTGGTCCACAACCACAACCGGAGCTATACCACAGCATCCCATACATGCAACTTTTTCGAGGGTGAAAAGACCATCGGAAGTAGTAGATCCTGGGGATGTCGATAATTTCCTTTCGACATATTCGGATATCTTTTTCGAGCCCATTACGTGACAAGCCGTCCCCTGGCATACCGTCATGGTGTGTTTACCTGGCGGTGACAGCCTGAATTGACCGTAAAATGTGAGTATTCCATATATCCTCACTGGATCGAGATCCATTTCATTGCAAAGAATATCTACGGCCTTTTCGGGAACGTGATCGAACATAGATTGTATGTCCTGAATTATCTTTATCAGAATCCCTTCCTCGCCTTGATATCCCCGGATGATCTTCTTAATTTCGACTCTCATATCGGATAAATTAACTAGCTGATGAGAGGCGGTTTCGGGCATGTTTTATTCCTCTGTCAGGGGATTGGGAAGGTAAGGATCGAATAATAATCGTTTACCATGAATGGTTGATCGCTCCGGGCTCGCAGGCTTTTATGCAAGGTTCAGTCTTCCCCTCACCTTTGCAGGGAGCACAGGTATACTTGATCTTCTTTCTCTCCGTTTCGTCCACGGATGCCACTTCATCTTCAGAAAATGGATCGTTCTCGTCCTCTCCGACGGTCATCACACCATTGGGGCAGGCTTCCACACACAAGCCGCAGCCCGTGCATTTATCCGTGTCGATGCTGATGAAAAAATCGCCGGAACCGTCCTTATAACCGTAGTTAGCTTTCATATTATTGCCCCTGTCATTTTCGACCTTTCCCTCTTTCCACGAGAGTGTGTGCGAATAACGCCGCTCCTGCAGCGCCGGCGATCTGTGTGTCCCACTGGGTTTTCATGGCCTCCAGGCCCATGATCTTCATGAGACGGTTTATCACACCTTTGTTCTTGGCCATTCCGCCGGTAATTGCAAATTTTTCTTGTACGCCGATCCTCTCGATGAGTGAATAAATCCTCTCTGCCATAGCGGAGCAATATGCCGCTAATACCTCATTAACCTCCCATCCAGATCTCAGAAGCCCGGTAGCCTCGGTCTTGGCGTACACAACACAAGTGCTGCTCACAGGTGCCGGCTCTTCCTTGATGTCGAAGGACCTGTCACCGACCTCGGTGATGGGTACTGAAAGAAGGTCTGCGAACACTTCCATGCCTCTCCCGGTACCGGCAGCGCATTTATCGTTCATAAGGAAGTTCGTCACCTTTCCCCTGCCGTCGCATCTGATGGCTTTGCAGTCCTGGCCGCCTACATCGAGAACCGTCCGGACCTCCGGGCCGTAAATGAAATTTGCGCCCCGGGCGTGGCATGCGATCTCAGTTATGGATCTATCGGCCATAGGGACGTTAACCCTGCCGTAACCTGTCCCAATGCAGTAATCGATGCGGTCCTCGTGAAGTCCGGTGTCCTTCAGTGCATAGTTCAGAGCGTTTCTGGCACTTTCCGGGCTGTCCGAGCCGGTTCTCATGTTGCCGTATGCGAATATCTGGCCGTCGCCAACGATCACGGCTTGAGAACTGACCGAACCAACATCGATACCGGCAGTAATGATCTTTAAGTCCTCCAACTTCATATCGGGATTCTTCCAGTTTGCCTCCGTCCACCGCCAGAATTCCTCTTTTTTCGTTTCGTCTGTCATTTTCAAGCCTCCTCCAGGGTTAATAAAGCAGCTCCGATGGCAGAGCTGTACGCTGGGTCCTCGGGAATGAATATTTTTTCCAAGTCAAGCTCCCTTCTCATAGATTCAACAAATCCAGGGTTCAGGCCCACTCCACCTATCATCACAATGTCCTTGTTGACCCCTATCTTTCGGATCATGGAGACTATCCTCGACGCCATGGCATCGTGAATTGCTTTGCTTATGTCCTTCTTCTTTGTCTTGGCGTGAATCAACCCTACCACCTCGGACTCAGCGAAAATTGCGCATTGTGCATTCATCGGTATTGCCATTTCAGACGTATTCGCCATTGGTCCCATCTCTTCCAGGTCAACCTCGAGAGCCCGGGCCATGGCCTCAATGAAGGCCCCAGCGCCGGCAGCACACTTCTCGTTAATGGCGAAATCCTCCACTTTTCCTTCTTCATTAATCTTTGCGGCCCGTCCCATCTCGGCGCCAACATCGGTCACGGTCCTTGCATTCGGAAAGAAGAAATTTGCAGCTTTGGCCATTGCTTTGATCTCGTTTACCTTCACCTTTGCATCCTTTATGTCTTCCATTCCAGCCCCGGTACTCCCGATGGCTTCGATATCGTCTATTTTCAAACCGGCTTCATCCAATGCATCCGCCAGTGATTTCTCCACGGCCTTGTCTTGGTCAAAACCGGTCAGCGCCATTCCCTTGCCAAGCAATTTTTTGTCGTTCATTATCACCGTTTTTGTGTTCTTGGCACCACAGTCTATTCCTGCTACTATCATATTTATCACCTCAATCATCTTCCAGTTTCTTAAGACCCATGCCATCCATGAATATGTCGAACCTCCGCTTCACTCCCTCCTTGTCGAATTCCCTCTCGTCCCCCATATTTCCCTCGTATGTGAGCACCTTGTGGCCCCTCTTCAGGAGTCCAAGCCTGTTCTCGGCAATACCCACCGAGAGACCCTCACAACCCCGGTTGTAATGCAGGGTAATTGCATCCACTTTCCATTTTTTAGCGATAGCATCCATCATCATGGTCTTGTACTCTGGGCTGTAATAATGCTGGTATTCCGGCTTTGTCAAGTGCCAGTCTGCAAGCATGGTACAGGCTTCTTCCCTTGTCTCCGGTTTTTTCTCCGGCAGAGGGCGGGGTATGAGATCATTGTTCTCCTTGTCGTAGAGCCACATACCCTCTAGGCCGAAAGTATATAGCGAGCCGATTGATACGACCCCCCATTTCTCGAGATATCGGTATATGCTCAAGAAACCCCATGGTGGCTGTGTATCCGTCATTATCCTCACCCGCTCGTTGGGTACGGCTGCGATTCCGCGGTCCACACGATCCTGCACCTCCGGAAGAAGGTCGTTCTCGTAGAAATCTGCGAACTTCCCGTTGGATTTTTGCAGGGTTCCGAAAACATACAGTGAATAGATGGTCTTTTCATCCAGCGGTGCGGGAATATTTCTGTTCAGCATACAGATCTTTGCCCAGGTATGTGTTGACCGAATATCGTTCCATGCCGCCTCGAAAAAAAGCTCGTCATTGTATTCTCTTCCAGTTACCTTTTCCATCCAGTCGATGGAGTCCAGAAGTTGATCCGCCACGTACTTGATCCTGTGGGGGTAGTGTTTGGGAGCGAAGGGTAGACAAGGGCCGACCCCGACATCTATGCCGAAGAACGGAACGTTGCCTCCCTCTAGCTCGCAGGCGTTCTGGTACCACTTTGCGTGAGAACAGCAAATGTGTTGGGAGTAGGCGAAATCCGCCTTTGGGAACCCGCCGCCAAATGCGTACTTATCGCATATGATGGAACCCCAGTAATTCCTCATGTAGGCACAGAGGTCCCTTGCGAAACCGAAGTTCTCAGCCGCTGACAGGAATTTTGCGGAGAGGGGTTTGTCGAAGGCACATGAGGCTCCGTACGGCTCGCCTGTGACCCAGTGCACGTCGCGTCCCAGACCCAAAGGGACCGCATCGAATGCCCAGGCGCTCCCCATGACGCGTAATCCTCCCTTATCATGAGCTTCTTGGAAATCCCGGTACCACTCGTTTCTAAGTTCTTTGGCCTTTGCCCAGCACTTTAATGGTTCTGTTGGATATCTTGCCATGCATCTCACCTCTTAAAACAGATCGTCCTCCATACCAAGCTGCTCGAGGAACGCTTCGGTCCTTATGGCGAAGGGTCCTGCAGGTACTGTCACGTCGAACTCAAGAAAATATGTCGGTATATCGTTTTCCTCCAGGAATTTTCTTATGAATGGGATGTCCGTCTCGTGGGGATCGCAGAACTTCTGTTGCACGATGATGGCCCCGTCAACGTTAAAATCCTTGGCGAGCTCCAGAATACGTTTTAGCCTGGTGCGCTGTGGCCAGTCCTTGGTGGGGCATGCTGTCCTGTTCACGTACCTCGTTGCTATGGCATCAAGGGGATCGTCAATTGATTCATCCACGAGATCCCAGAAGTACCTTGTGGTTGTGCAGTGATCCTCCACAACCAAAGTGCATCCCACCGATTCCTGTTCACCCAGATGTTCGATCATGTTAATATACTCGATATCATCGTTCTCGCTCCCAACCAGCATTATCCTTTTGCCGGGATCACGATCCAATTTCCTTGTTTCCAGCTCTACCAACACTTTCTCGGCCACTTCCGCAAACTCGGTGGCATGGGTGAAGAACTGGGCACAGGTCATGTACATGGATTCGGCCCCGGTAATCGGTGGAGCCTCCCGTTTTCTGAACTCGTAGATGTCCTTCATGACTTGTCGAGCTCGGTTCATTATCTTTATACCCCTCCGCAGATCGTCATCTGTGATCTTTTTACCCGTCAGTTCTTCCAGTTTCTCAATAAGAAGTTTGTATTCTTCCTTCAGAAAAGGTATGGCTCTTTTGCTCTGGACGTGGTTTGGCATAGGCAGGAAATAGCTCCAACCGGGATTTTTATGTATCTCCCAGCTGGTGAATGCCTGCCTGAGATGCAGGCAGGATTGGGCGATCATTATCCCGTCCAGATAATCGTACCTGCCCTTGAGCCCTTGTGCCAGTACGTCTCTGCAGAATGGGCAGAACATTCCGAATATATGGGGTTCGGTTACATCCTGGGGTTCGTGACTGCCCAAGACCCGTACGGGAAGAACATCAAAGGCGTAAAATATCTCTTCAGGGGCGTATGTGCAGAAAAAACCCACAATCTTGCCGCCGTTTCGTTCTTTCCACTCCCTTGCGTACACGTGCCGTTTGTCATACCATTGCTTGAATTGTTCGATCATAATTACCACTCCTCTGTTTTTTCCTTTGCGTTATATCTAGAAAATATATAAATCGTAATATCATTTCGAAACGAGATTTATAAAACTGCTCTTCTTAAAACCGATGGACTTGAAGAATTCGATCAGATCGCCGCTATCCCATCTTACCGATGTATACACTTCCGTTATCCCAACATTTTTGAACGATGATAGCAAAGATCGGCCAAGTTCCTTTCCGACACCCTGACCCATGTATTTTGGATCGACTTCCACCATCTCGATCCAGCCCGCCCTTTCGAGTCCAAATCCCCAATCCTTGATTGCTCCTACAATAAATCCCAGAACCATTTTGTCCCTTTCTGCTACAAAACAGGTGTTGGGGCTTTTTTCGAGGAAAGTGCCGAAAAGCTTTCCGATATCGTATGTCCTTCCCTCAACCCTCCCCTTTCGCAGAATTTCCCGGTGAATGTCTGCGGCCTGCTCAATGTCGGAACGTCTCATTTCCCTAACTGTGATAATTCCCATAATATCTCCCCTTAATCGACTCTGATTATCTTTACTTTCTTTCCTATCCAGTGTGGCGGAAGGTATATCCGGCCGCTGTTGCCGCTTTGCTTGACCGTCTTTTCGATCATTTCCTGTCCGTATACTTCGAATTTGGATGATTTATCGTTGTCCATGTAGGTCACAAACTATAATGTAGCTACTTTGTAATTACATTGAAGATATAACTAAACTATGTTATAACTTTTTGGGTATACATAACGTGAGGAAGAATCATGGGTTGTTTTTTTAAGCTTTGGTCCCATATTGCTTGCCGATTTTTTCTGTCTCAGCAATTTCCAGTCGTGTTTAGCTGACGTTTGGAGTTTCAATTTAAGGTGAAGATGGCCAAAACGGAGAATTTTATCAAGGTGAATGAATGATTACTGAGCAAGAATCAAGTTGGAAACTTATTTTGAAATCATCAGAAAACAAGATGTACCTAACTACCCAGTGTTGATTTTCCATAACATTTGTTGTAATTCATCAATATCAACTTTTTTGAACGGTACATCCTGAAACCCGTGCGAATGTCAGAATGAAGTTTCAAAGAAAGTTTTTACAACTCCTCCCTATAACAGACCTATGACTTATAATTCATCAAAGTGAATATATTGGCCACTGGTCAAGGATTTTTGTTCATTAACATGAATGAACGGGCATAGGAACGTCCCATGAGTGTCATGATCGATAAGGAAATAATCACAAAGTGGAGTGGAATACCAAACCCTCGTGACAGCCTTGATATTCTCCCGGTGGGAAGCATCCGGGTATCGTCGAAACCTCTCGAAGAGGGAATGAGGGAAACGTAAGAAAAATTCCTGGAAAGCACTAAATTGGGATTAAAGTGAATAGATTTCATGAAGAGTACACCGATGTTTCTCGTGATGAGATGCGGTATGCGTTTTCTGAGCACTTCTGGCTTCGGGAACGGCGGGGATCACGAGGCCAGATCGGTGGCTGAGAGAATTCAACGAGGATTACACATTTCCATGCCATACGTGTTGTGTAAATTAAAGTGAAATGTAGTCATACGGTAATGTTCGATTTCAAGATAAATGGGACATCACATAACAACTGGACTGTAACGAATATCACAGAGAATTCCTGGGAAATTTCCATTGTATTACCTTTCAATGCGGTGAATATGGAATATCGATTTTGGGCTAATGATTCCGCTAATAACTGGGGGAAAACGGACAACAATTCCCACATCGTAATCGATAATGACAAAATGATGTTTGGAACCTTGTGGCACAGTCCGCTAAGCACTGGCGACCAGGCAGTATTTTCCATCAATGTCAGTGATAATATCGGTCTGAATGAAGTCTGGTTTAATTACATATTGATTGACGTGGATTATGGTGATCATAACTATAATTATTTGGTCACAAACCACACGGACATCCTTTCATGGGAAATTACAATTATGATCCCCCCAGATACTACGTATATCGTTTATCATTTCAGAGCAACGGATATGTCTGACAACAGTAATGAGACCTCAATAGAAGGAAGCAGTATTGCTGATATTGACCAACCGGTTTTAGGAGAGGACCTGTCTGCTGAAATTCCTTCTACCGGTGATTCGTATACCTTTTCACTGACGGCCAGTGATAACATTGAATTAGCAAATGTATCGGTGTGGTATAAATTCGATGATGATAGTCCCTTCAACGTCTCCATGCACAACGAGGGAGGTTTCTGGATCAAGACCATTGATATTCCCGCTAAAGCATTCAACTTGACCTATGTTTTCTATATTGAAGATAATGCGGGGAATTGTCTTGCAGTAAACAAATCCATGAAAGATATCCATGACAATGACCTACCCTGGCTGGATGAGGACCTGACAACCGGTATTGCCACTACCGGTGAGGTGTTCGTTTTTTCTATCGCCGCACTTGATAATGTTAAGATCGATTCGGTTTATATCCAGTACTCCTTTGATGTCGAAAATGATTTTAACCAAACGATGTTTAGCACTGATTCAGAAAACTGGAGCTTATCGATTTTGGTCCCAACCAACGCGACTTACTTAGAATATTCGTTCTTCATCAATGATACATCAGATAATTACATAATTTCAGAGACGCGAAATTATACCGTTTTTGACAATGACGATCCAATGGCAATCGCTGGTGATGATATTACCATTGATCAACATGAAAACGCAATATTCAATGGCACTTTTAGTAGTGATAATGTAGGTATTATAAACTATACCTGGTCCTTATTTTATGATGGGGATGAGTTGAAATTGTATGGCAGAGAAGTTGTGATCATATTGGATACTGCCGACGAATACAACATTACATTAATCGTACTTGACGGGGAAGGCAACTCGGATACCGATTACTTCATCGTTACGGTACGGGATATCACTCCTCCGGTTGCAGTAGCAGGTGATGACTTTGTTATCGATCAAGGGCAATTGGTAAACTTCAATGGCAGTGGTTCCTATGACAACGTTTTAGTGGTAAATTACACGTGGACGATCATCTTTGGCAATGTCACGCAAAACTTTTCTAGCTTGGCCCCGAGCTACACGTTCAATGAACCCGGTACGTACTACATAAAATTAAATATCACCGATTCAGCGGGAAACTGGCATACCGATCATCTCAATGTGACCGTCAGAGACAGCACTCCTCCGGTTGTAAAAGCTGGTGAGGATATTACAATCGATGAGGGAGATACTGTTGTGCTGAACGGGACCGGAAGCAAGGATAATGTAGGAATTATGAGCTATACCTGGACATTTACATACGATAACACTGAGAAAGAACTTACAGGATTCTCGATAAATTTTTCATTCTTAATTCCAGGAAATTACACGATCACTCTCGCCGTGGAGGATGCAATGGGAAATATTGGGACTGATGTGGTCGATGTGATAGTAGAACCCATAGCGGTTATAATACCTAATGATACACCAGTTGAAAAAGCAAGCACCTTCCCAACTTGGGCAGTAATTCTAATTGCACTCATTGTGATACTGATCGTAGGTTTTTTAGTCGTTCTTAGCCGTAGGAGTAGTAAGAACGATGAAGCGGTATCAGAAGAAGAGGTGAAAGATTCTACTGCACCTTTCACTGATGATGATACACCTGCTGCGATCCGAGATGAACCTGCAGATGTAACAGTAAAAACAGAGGAATTGGACCAATCTACATTAAATATGTCGGATTCTCCAGTTGTTAGTCCTGATGTCACTGCGCCAATATGTCCAAAATGCGGCCAGTTTTCCGTATACTACCAGGAATACGAATGTTTCTGGTGTGAAGGATGTCAGGACTATGTATCTGCAGAACAAGTAAGTAAAGGGGATGAAATTATTGAACCAACCGAATCTGTAGAAGAGTCACCTAAAGAGGAAACTCCTCCGGGTATCGCTGAGAACGATTCATCTTCGCCGGATCTCGATGAATCGGCAGAAATAGTCCCGGAAAGTGAAGATCAGGTATCTTCATCTAATCCAGAATCGTCTGGAAATATCGATGGAGATTTAAGTTCATTAAAGCAATAGGGTGAAATTTGAGGTTTTTTCGAATAGGATTTGGACTGAAGAGATTTTCAGGAAAGGTTATTTTTCTGAAACGTAACAAAATGTAGAGCCACATTTACGTAGAAAAATCCGTCGGAGAGAACGAGCGTTTTGCAGGATAGGTGATTATATATCGAGGTAATGCAAAATTCGTAACATCGACAATATTATCCCAAAACTTGGAAAACAAAAGTGTTAAATATTCAGGTTATGATTGGTGTTGACAGGTCTCAAAATGGGTGCGACAAAAAAAAATCTTAAAAGGTCGAAGCCAAAAGCATCAAGGAAAAGGGCCAAAGGGAGGGGAAACCGGGTACCCACCGCCTGCGAGTATAACATGGGTTCGGATGAGGACGTCACCACAATGACGCTCAAATGCAAAAGTTGCATCGGTCCTCACACCCCCGAGGGAGATTGCCTTGGCCCGCTTCTATCTGCGTTTTCGAAGGAATATAATACCAAGAAAATTACAGTATCCCATTACATTGAAAAACAGTATTATGGTTCATCCATAACACTTCTTGGAAAGATCACAGCTCTATCTAACGAGATTGAAAACCTGTCCCTGCGCGACCCGGTCAAGGAATATTTTGGTCCCAAGGCTGAGAAGGATCGGCGGAGGATCGCCTGCACCAAATGTGGTCTCAATCCCTCCAAGCTTTATCCCAAGATGAATATTCTTGTAATGAGAGATATCGTTCGATTCCATGAATTGTTGAGAAACATCGGCGTTAAAATACCTGGTTTCAAGAAGAAGACCAAATATTGTGGAAGATGTCTGAGCGCTACCGCAGAAGACGTCAATTACATATTCGACGAATATGAAAAGCTCGCTGGTTTTGTGGCTGGAAATGCTTTCAACGTTGTACTCCATGGGAACCGATCAAATTACCCGGGGGGATTCGCCCCACAAGTATTGGACCAGTACCTCTCAACACTGATGGGTTACCAGCAAACCGCACCTGGTTTTCAGACTGGAAGGAGTGCCGAACGGTGCCGAACCTGCGGATATCCTCTCCTAAACGGCCAGCAAGCATGTAATAATTGTGGAACGAGATCATGAGGACTATATTATCGAGGAGTAGAGATGGCGAAATACGAAAAGGAACACGTGATCAGGCCGAAAAAGAGCGATCAGAGAAAATATACTACCGAGACAAAGATAGTGTTCACAAAGGCCCCTTCAAGTACATCCAATAACAGACCTGCCGCTAATGCAGGTATGGAAAAGCTTGGAGTAAATCCTAAAAGCCACGGGCATGTGGATCGGGCATTTCCCTCGGCCCGTAAATATCCGGGCAGCGCAGTTCCAGGCACACCCAATAATTATCCTTCCCGATCTTATGGAACCCAGAACCGCTCGCATCAAGGTGCGGGTACGCTAACGGATCGTATGGAGAGCACTCTTACTGATATCGCTCCTCCCAAGGCCGCCAAGCATGAAATGGAATACAAATTACCACCTACGATCTCAAATCTCAAGATGAAGATGGACAATCTTGAAAGGGAGATGAGCCCAGAAAGGGTTAGGGCTGGTTTTTCTCAAATTTTAATTAAGAATTCACGAATGAGACCCGGCTTCTCATCGTCCTGGGTCATACCCGACGCACCGCCTGATGCCAGGTTGATAAAACAATACATGGTCGAGGATTCCACCATTTCCCTGTATCTTCTACCGGAAGGAGTGGAGGCTCTCTATCACGTTTTTCCAGCCGAATACGCCATTCCGGAGGCACATATGAGACTCGTGGAGCTTACACGGCGGGAACTCACGACCCACTATCCGCAATCCACGGAACTGACTCGACCCGACCGGGCCCGTGAATATGTCATAAAGTTTGGACAGAAGTACATGTACAGGCTTGCAAAGAAACACCGCATACCTCTGGGAACCTCAAGGTCTGATGAATTAAAAAATCTCCAGAAGCTATCAAAGATACTGGCAAAGTTCACAGCCGGAATGGGTATTATCGAAACCATGCTCGCGGATCATTACATCCAGGACATATACATCGATTCCCCAACCTCGGATAACAAGATCTATGTGGTCCTTGAGGGGGGTATCGATACAAGATTGTCCGGGAAATGCATAACTAATGTGATACTGTCGAGAACCGACGCCGAGAGTCTTCTGTCAAGGTTCCGGTACGAGAGCGGGAGACCCTTTTCCGAGGCCACACCGCTGCTGGAGTGCAGCATAGGCGCGCACAACACCAGGGTTTCGGTCATTGGGAAACCTTTGAGTCCCACGGGAACCGCATTTGCCCTGAGGCGGCATTCCACCGAACCTTGGACCCTGCTGCGTCTCATCAACCTGGGTTCATTAACTCCACTGGCCGCGGGTCTGATATCGTTCCTTATTGACGGGAAGGCCACCATTCTCATTGCCGGATCCAGGGGAGCGGGAAAGACATCTCTCCTGGGAGCTTGTTTGCTCGAATTTCCCAGAAGCCAGAGGATCCTAACAATAGAAGATACGTTGGAGCTTCCGGTGGAGAAATTGCAGGAACTGGATTACAAGATTCAACCCATGCAGATACAATCCTCTTTGGGAGGTTTCGGGGAGATGAGCGCCAACGACGCCTTGAAGATCGCTCTGCGCCTGGGAGAAAGCGCCCTTGTTATCGGCGAGGTCAGAGGGGAAGAGGCCAAGACCCTCTACGAGGCCATGAGAGCCGGTACTGCAGGAAGTGCCGTGCTTGGAACTTTCCATTCGAACTCGGCGGAGGCAGTGTACGAGAGGATCGTGTATGACATGAACATCCCGGCTAAATCCTTCAACGCCACCGATGTGGTAATAATAACGAATTTCATCCGGCCTAAAGGTACACACAAGATGAAAAGGCGCACCACGCAAGTAGCGGAACTGGACAAGGCCTCCTCCGAAGGAGCCTTTCACAATTTAATGGAGTTCGACGAGAAGAAGGACAAACTGGAGGAAACGGACATCTTCCATTACAGCTCCCAGGTGATAGGTCGTATAGCGGCATCATGGGGAATGAGCATGGAGGAGGCGGTGCAGAACATCATAGCCAGAGCCGCTATCCGCAAGATCGTAGTGGATTACGCAAGGAAGGGGAAGAACAGGGACCTGCTTTCGGCGGCTTGGGTCCAGAGGATAAATTCAAGATTCTGGGAGTTGCTTGACAGTCAGTATCAAACGTCCGGAACTATTAACTACAAAGAGTTGATAAAGGAATTTACGAACTGGTTCTTAAGGAGTATTCCGTATGCCTGATTTTGAAAAGGATCTCGATTATCCCAGTTCCAGGTTCACCCGAATTTGTAAACTCGTTAATTCAGCTTTGTACCCCGACCTTGAGATCAAGGCCGGTGCCGACGAGAAGGAGAGGAAGAAACGACACCGTAGGCAAAAGGAATTGTTTTTGAATGCCAAACAAAGGTTCGAGAACGTACAAAAGAAACAGTCCGCAAACAGTCACGCATATCGAAGGGAAGAAAAGAGATTTCTGAATGCCGAGAAGCTATATGGGCGTGAAGATGAGGGTTTTCGGGAAGCAAAATTCAAAAAGATATTGTCGCTAGGCAGATTGGACCTGGAACCATACGAGGTCCGAAGTTTCTCCAACACAGTCTTGATGGTCTTGATGATAATCTTCATTGTGGTTTCTGCAGGGGTTATCATGATCACTGATTTTGATATTTTCTATATAGTTCCATGCGCTATTGCCACATTTATGATACCGGGTTTACTGTCTTTTTACATCGACCGGTATCCATATATGAGAGCGCGCAGGATGAGGGCCCTGACCGTGGGCCGGATGCCTGAAGCGATCCATTACCTATCGTTATCCATGCGGCTCACCCCATCGCTGGACAGAGCGGTGAAATATGCAGCTTCAAGCCTACCGGAGCCCCTATCCTCGGATCTCAGGAAAGTACTGTGGGATGTGTACATGCGTGAATACTCGTCGGTGGAGGAGTCTTTCATCGCCTTTGCATATGATTGGAGCGATTGGGACGAGGATTTCAAGCGTTCGCTGTACATGGTACGAAGTGCCGCTCTCGAGAGGAATACCGAAGGGATCAACCGGGTTTTGGACAAAGCGAACCAGATTATTATCGACGGGACGAAGGGAAAACTTGAGGAGTTCTCCAATTCGTTGAAGATCCCCACCATGATACTCTTCGCCGTTGGAATCATGCTTCCATTATTACTTGCAATTCTGCTGCCAATACTGGGCATTGGCAATGAGTGGACTTGGTTGACAGTAATCGTGATAAATCTGGTCCTTCCCGTGGGAATCTTGGCATATGCCTATTCCATACTGGGTAACCGGCCCGAGCTAACCACTCCCCCTGATATCGGCAAAGTTATAAGTCCTGCGAAACGTGGATTTATTATCTTTATCTGTTTTCTTGCCTGCGGCGCCCTTGTCACCCTGGGAGTGATACTTCTTGATAAGAGCATATTCGCCTCTTTATTGTTTGTGTGGGCGGTTGGTCTCCCCATCTCCATATACGGGTATTTCACCAACAGGGAAGCGAAGGGGAAGGCAAGGGCTGTCCGTAGAATGGAGGATGAATATCCCGAGGCCCTTTTCCAGCTGGGAAACCGAATAGCGGAGGGAAAACCCTTGGAGACCGCTCTAGAGAAGACCGCAATCACTATGAAGAATACTCTGATATCGAAGCTTTTCGGCAAGATATCATATAAGCTCCAGGTCACACGCTCATCCTTGAAGAAAGTTTTATACGGTCCCGAGGGACTCCTTGCCAGGTCACCGGCAAGGACGGTCAAGAATACTATGCATACCGTTGTCGAAGCATCGTCGAAAGACCCGAAGACCGCCGGCAAGACGATAATGCTCATCTCGAATTACCTCTCCGAGTTGAAGAAGGTCGAGAAAGAGCTACGGGGGAGACTGGAAGAAGTGACCGGGATGATGACCCAGACTGCCATTTTCATTGCCCCCCTCGTTATGGGTGTCACCGTCATTCTCTACCAGCTACTTGCGGTCAATCTTCAGACCTATGATATTCCTGAGGAGATGAATGTTGAACTGTTCGGTTTTGGACAGGACACTATTTCACCAACGGTTCTCGCGGTATCCATCGGAATTTACCTTATTCAATTGATGCTTGTGGTGGGTTATTTCGTTTCTCGGATAGATTTCGGAAAAGATATGATAGAGTTGAAGAACAATATATCGATTTTCCTTCTCATCGGTCTTACGTGTTACTCTCTAGCCATGATGGTAACCTATTTTATCGGGGGGGCTTACGTGACAAATTTCACTATATTATAGGTATTGATCGTTGCCATAGACTACATTGGATTACAATTATATATATGTCGAAAATAGCTTAGAAGAAAAAGCTTAGGTGAATCGGACACATTGAACAACAATATTAAAATAACATGTTCATAATTCATATGTCCAATTTATAAATTCCTTTTGGAACTTAATAATAGTTGGCAAAGAGGTCACAGGTATGAGAAAGATAACACATTTCAATAAGAGGTTCAAGGAGGATCACACTGGTTTAACCGGCCTTCCTTTGAGGATTTTCATCATGGTGGTAATAGCGGGTGTATGCCTGGTTGTTATACTTGGATATGTAGTCGTATCGAATCCGGACCTGGACAGTATTACGATTGCAAAGATCGAGATTGATGGCGTCTATTTTGATAGAACGATTTATTGTGAAAACACTACCTACAAGGATGGTGATCACTGGTACCAGGGAGCCAAAAGAGGATCTGATAATCCCGTTGACTATTATTCAACCCATCTAATCATTATCTGTAAAAATGATGACAACAAGGAAATGACCGACGTGTTGGTCACCATCACTGGTGCGGGGGTCAACCATGCGGCGACAACTGACATTAATGGGGAAGCGAAACTCAGCCTTGCCAATTGCCACCTGGGTCCCAATGAATGGAACGGCGAGATCAAGATAACGGCAAAATACGATTCCACATTTGGTGAACAAAAGAAAACCACTTCCGTGGCAGTGCTTGCAGGGAGTCCACCATAGTAAGATAACAAATATTCAGAGGAGATTTCATGGCAGATTATATGGAAGCAGCAGAAGAGGATATCAAGAAGGCATCGAATCTAGCAGTCCTAATGTTAGTTGGTGTAATAATATCATTCGCATTGATCACGTTTGCGGTATGGGTATTGTATTCAGGTGGTGTATTCGGCAGTGGTGAATTTTTTGGTGGAACAATGATAATGATTTTATGGTATCTATCTCAAATTTTTCTCATCATTGCTGTTATTTTGTTGTTTCTTAGAAGTGCATATGGAGTGGTCCGCATACTATTGATAATTAATATTTTCACGGGTATTATTTCCATTGCCGGTTTCATTTTTTCAATAATCGGTTCTATAAAGCTCTCAAAGACAAGGAAAGCTTTCCCACTGGAGCTTGAAAGGGACAAACGCACAATAGAGGCCGAAGCGAAGGTATCGGGTAAAAAAGTAAAGAAGCTCGAATTGGAATGTCCGGAGTGTTCCAAGGATTTTATGATAAAGGATACAGGCAAAAGACCTCTTCCCATAAAATGTCCCCACTGCGGTGTGGCGGGAGAGATCTAGATTTTATATTGTCGCCAAACCGACACGTTTTATGGTTTATTTGTCTAATACAGGTCTTTTCCTTAGCGTTTCACTTGACAAGACGTAGGCTACTGGCTCGCCTTTACCGGTGGGGACGGAAGACAACGGTTAATTATACCTAAACATTTATAACATAAATTACCTTCAACACGATGATGGGACTCGGGATTTTCCTTCGCAGAAAGTATTCTGAATTCACAAAACTATTCTGGGTAACCATACTTATGGAACTTTTCGAGAGAGGCGCGTATTATGCCTCTTACGGGATTCTTGCGGTACATCTTGCTTATAATCTGAAACTGACGAATCTACAGCTCGGCCTATTGAACGCCCAGCTATATCTGTTACTGTACGCGGGACCTCTTGTCTCGGGGGCTCTTGCCGATAGGGTCGGATACAAAAAGGCGCTTCGTTATGCTTTCACATTCATGATGGCAGGGTATTTTCTCCTGGGCGCCATGTCCATCCCCATCATGTACTACTGGTCCTTGGGTAGTTGGAGTGTTTTCGGGATATTTTTCGTGATCTATATCATACTCGGTATCGGGGCCGGTACCTTCAAACCCATAGTAAGCGCCACAATCGGGAAGACTACCACTGAAGAGAAGAGAAATCTTGCCTACATGACATTTTACTGGTTCGTCAATCTGGGTGCATTTATCTTTCCAATGATATTTGGCATAATTTTTCTAATAATAAGTTTATATGTGCCTGATAAAAGAGTATTCTACTACATCATATTCTTCGTCTCCTCCGTATTCATAGCCATCAACTACATGATAAATAAAATGCAATACCAGAACCCCGATCCACCCAACAAGGATGCCGATGTTTTCCGCTCAATCAGGAATATCGGGATCGTCCTAAAAGATAAACCTTTCGTGATTCTTCTGGCGATATACTCGGGTTTCTTCATCATGTTCGGCCTGATGCACGTGACACTTCCACTGTACATGGTGGATTTCAAGATAATGCCTCTGGCTTTTTCAGTTCTTTTCCTGGCCACCATAAATCCAGGAACTATCATAATTGTAGGTCCCGTTCTCGCTGGTATTGCGAATAAATTTGAATCTCTGGAGCTTATTATAACCGGTATACTTTTGTTCATTTTTGGCCTTTTCATCATGGGCTATACAACAATCTCGATATTCTTTATCCTGGGCATCGTTATTTTTTCCTGCGGCGAGTTCATAGCTCATCCCAATTACTCATCATATATCTCAAAGATAGCTCCAAGGGACAAGCTCGCTATTTACATGGGCGCTAGTTTTCTTCCTTCGGCAGTAGGTGTAATTACGGGTTCGATATTCGCCCATGGAGTTCTTTACGAGAACATTGCAGCAGCGGGTGAGCGGCCGAAGTTATTCTGGGCCATCATGGTTAGCATAGGCGTTCTCACCGTAGCTCTATTATTGATATATAATAGGGTTTACGGGACCAGGGGAGCGCCATCTGTGGAGCCCGGTGAACAGAAGAGCTTCAGGAAAAAGTTCATGGCTTCCAATCTCTCCATAGTGGTTATATTATTACTTATCCCGGGTTTTCTCGCTATGGGTTATTTCGGGGGGCAGAATACCTATTACCGGGATGAAAAAGAGAAAACAGAAATTGTTTTTAATCTCGAGAACTATGAAATTATCCCGGGCTTCAATGATGATTCATCAGGGAATTTACAGGAAGAGGAATCAGCAATTGTCCCGATAGTTCCTTATGAATTGGTAGAAGGAGATTTGTTAAAATCGGTAACAATCGAATTGGTATGGACCGATGAAGACGACTTCACCCGTCTATTCAGGACCTGGGAGAACCAACCGGATCAATTCCAGCTTTCCGTTACTGCTGGTGATAATCCAACCATGACCGAAATAGGTGCAAATACCCATGGTCAGGAAGGTAGTATATCTGTAACGATGGAGTTTGATCATGAATCTGGCGAATCATTGAACGGTACGGGGAAATGGATCATCGAGGTAACACTTGTCAGCTGTGGGAATATGGAAAATCCTTCGTCCCCCATCGCGTATACAGATTCCTCAAATGATTATGATGTTTTCACCACAAGCGAGGTTTATACTCCAAGATAAATGAATTTGGCAATATATGAACCATCTCAAATAACAGCAATGACTGGGCCCTGAATATCTAATACAGTTATAATTCAAAAAGTCCTAGTTTCCATCTTCCCCTTGCCCCGCCTTCCACCTTTCCACACAATCGCTTTTTTCCATGAAATCAACGAATTCATCCAACCGTATCATGGCCTGCGGTGGTATCTCGCAGTTCACACATCTCGCGCATTTTTCAACGCTTTCGTCATCGAGTCCGAGAATACTAAAAAAACGTGAGAATACTTCCCGGCGCAGTTTGGCTGCATAGGCGATGTTCTTTCCCTTTCTTGTAAGAACGACCCCTGCATACTTCGTGTATCTCAGGAGATTTTCCCCATCCAATCTCGTAAACATCGACACTACCGATGGTTGAGTTATCCCCAGTCTATCCGCCACCGCTTTGCTGGAGACATGCTTGGAATATTCACTCAGCTCGAGGATGACTTCGAGATAATCCTCGGTCTTTGCGCTTACCATTTCCTCTCCATAGAATTATTCGATACGAAAATGGTTATACTCTTCCACTTCCCTTTTCTTGATATCGGAAGGAACGCCGAATGTCGGTTTTTCCCAAAGTATCCGGCTGATATGCATGAATATCTCCCTTTTCGTTCTCTTCTTCACAAATTCAAGCAGTTCCATGAGTTGATAGTATATCTCGCTGTATGTAGGAGACTCCCTTAGTGTGATCTTTATTACAATCTCGTCCTTTGCGACCTCTATAACATCCACAATCATCTTCTGCCAGGGATTTGTGATGTCGGCCTTAGGATCCTTGAGGTTCCCATCCGGTATCATCTCGTAAACGTCGAAACCATCACATAACTGCATCATCTCTTTCAAACTGCTGTTCTCTATCTTAATATACAGAAGAAACGGGAATGTGATCCGTACCTCTTCTTCGGAACTGTCAATATCAACCATAGTTTCACCCAAGCAATTTAAATGAATTATTTCGATTAATAATAATGCTTAATGATTTAACCTTTTCCCTATTATGGGAGACCTTTTGAAATTCGTACCTGATGTGGGACTTACACTCAGAAAGGATCACACTTGTCGCGATGTGTTCGATTACCCCAAAAAGTGGGTGAGAAAACTATTCCACCGTTTAATTATATCTAAAAAGGTATAAATTATTAGCTCGTTGCGGGAAAGACATAATGCCAGTAGAGCTGGAGGTAATTAATATGGAAGACATAATAATAGAAAACGCCACGGTGATACCCGTTCGACCTGCGGGTGCCGTTCTTGAGAATCATTCCGTCCTTATTCAGGATGGAAAAATATCCGCGGTCGCCCCGCGGGACACGATAAATAAGAATTTTACACTGAATGAATCCAAGATCATTGATGGTAGGAATAAACTTGTCCTGCCCGGCCTGATAAACGGCCACACTCATCTCCCCGAAACGCTACTACGTGGTATATGCGACGACGAAATGCTTGAGAAATGGCTATGGGAAAACGTTTGGGTCTGGGAAGGGAGAATGACCGCCAAGGAAGCAAAAGCGGGGTCATTACTGGGATGTCTTGAGCTTATAAAGAACGGAGTAACCGGTTTTATTGATCAGTTCTACTATGGAAACGAGATCGCGGAAGCGGTTGTAGAAAGCGGTATCCGAGGATTGCTCTGCCCTAGCGTGTTCGACAACAATGCTGAAGCAGGTTCCATTGATAACTGTTTCAAGCGGGCCTGCGAGGTGGTTGATCAGTGGTACGGCAAGAATGAGAGGGTAATGTGGGGTATGGGACCCCATGCTCCCTACACTGTGAATAAGGAATGGCTGTGGAAGATCAAAGATTTCGGTCACGACCGAAAATTACCCATCCACATTCACATGCAAGAAACCCAATGGGAGGTGGATGAGGCGATAAAGAATTTCGGAAAGTCACCGTTCCAATACCTTTTGGATATCGACCTGTTGACGGAGCCGATCCTTGCGGCGCATTGTGTCTTTTCCTCTGAAGAAGACCGAAAGATAATGGCGGGGCACGACATTCACGTTCTTCACAACCCCACGTCCAACCTGAAACTGTCATCGGGAATAGCTCCCGTAACAGATTATCTCGATGCTGGAATAAACGTTAGCGTTGGTACTGACGGGAATGGATCCAACAACGACCTTGACATGCTTTCGGAAATACAGCTTGCGGCTCTGTTACAGAAATTCAGGACTGGCAAGCCAACCGCAATGCCTCTTGATCGAACTCTCGATACCGCCACCATTAACGGGGCCAAGGCCATGGGAATGGGGGACAAACTGGGTACTCTCGAAGTCGGGAAACTCGCGGATGTCGTAATCATGGATTGCTCGGGAGTGAACATGAATCCGCCGCACAATCCACTGTCTAATCTCGTTTATTCTTCATCCTCGAAGGACGTCGAAACCGTCATCGTGGGTGGGAATATAGTGATGGAGAACCGAAAGGTACTTACCATTGACGAAGAAAAGGTTATATCAGATGCAATTGAGGCCATGCACGTTCTGAGGGGAGATTAATTTTTAATTTCGATGCTTGATTCCCACCGTAATTTCATCTTCCCAAAGTCCTTTTCAGCCGGGGTCGGGCCTTTTCTTTATATTTCCTTCCCTTTTCGGGAAACCACGCCAAAAATGACCTGATCAATGGATAAAAATAACTTTGAAAATTGGGTAGTAGCGATGCAAGGCCGAACTAAAAGAATGATAACAAGAATATTGGAGGGCTCGCCCTCCGTGGTCGGCATAGCGCCGACTTTTATTATTCCATATTTTCCTCGTAATCGAGGGGCGCGTGGCTTTATTGCGGCGCCCCACGATTCACATAAACATTGAGAAATGTCAAACTTGGGTTCCAAATACAGATTAGGCAAAATAGATAAACAAGACCATTCTTACCGGAAACCCACGAATTCAAGAATTTAATGTATTACTGAGACGGAGAGATGAATGATGAGTAACGATGAAATTCAAAAAATGATAAAGGAACTTGGTGAACTTGACATTGATATGTACAATAAAGATTTTCTGCAAACATGGGAGCACCCCATGGAAGACATAAAAGCGGTTCTGTTGGTGTCCCTCGCACTGGAAGAAATGTATCGGGCCAATATATCATGCCGCGTGTTCGACGGCAGCCTTGCGGTATCGAACTTCCGGGACAAGTCCACGAGAACCCGTTTCTCCTTTGCCAGCGCGGCCAGCCTTCTGGGCCTAGATGTCCAGGACATCGACGAGAGCAAATCACAGGTCTCACACGGCGAAACAGTGCGGGAAACCGCCAACATGATCTCTTTTCTAACTGAAGTGATCGGTATCAGGGATGATCTTTTCTTAGGAGAAGGTCACAAATACCAGAAAGAGGTGGCGGATTCGATTGATGCAGGTTTCAAGGAAGGGGTTCTCGTACAGCGGCCCGGCGTAATTAATTTACAGTGCGACAGGGATCATCCGACCCAGAGCATGGCAGACCTTTTACATCTTATCAGGACATACGGAAGCCTGGAATCACTCAAAGGAAAGAAGATAGCAATGACATGGGCGTATTCACCTGCTTACGGGAAACCCATGTCGGTCCCGCAGGGGATAATCGGTCTCATGAGCCGGCTTGGAATGGAC
>Ga0187827_10002696_pt1 | contig 23868 bp, 22 predicted proteins | sample ETNtaG_39_FD_167969 | JGI IMG/M metagenome (GOLD analysis project Ga0187827, IMG submission 167969) | Marine microbial and viral communities from oxygen minimum zone, Eastern Pacific Ocean - ETNP2014_SV_150_PacBio MetaG (Illumina Assembly) | ecosystem: Environmental > Aquatic > Marine > Hypoxic... | reverse complement strand
AATAGCAAAGCGATTGTTGGCTTCAATAACATCTTCGCCAAACACACACCCAACAATAAGTAATAATATAATTAGCCTGCGAATCATAACAGTTCTTTATAGGGGGTTAGTTATTTATAGTGTCAACTTTTAATGAGTCTATTTCAATAGTACTCGGTCTAATTATTGCCTCATCAAGTTTATATGGACTATAAAATAATATATCATCTGGCAAAAATATACCTATGATTCCCATTATGAAAAACATATACCCTAAATAAACAAACAACCTCTGTGATTTTATTGATAATCCCTTTACATATGAGATGCAAGAATATCCAATAAAGATCATAACAAAGCTTAATAAAAAATCAAGCCACCAACTATGTGGGAGTTTCCAACCCATACTTAATGAAAAAATAAACATAGAAAAACTGATAACTGAATTGAATATTCCTGAAATTAGAGACAAATAGCCTACAATCAATGGGAAATATTGTTTTCTATGCTGGAAGTGCATTAGAAGAAATACATCTAATCTTTGTCTCCTGTTCAACTCCCTTTAGATTTCTATGTCCGATAAATGATGTTTTTATATCTGATACACCTGAAATATCTTTATGTATTTTATCAGATAGTGATATGCCACCTATTGGCGCAAATCCCTCTATACGTGAAGCAATATTTACATCATCTCCAAATACATCACCATCTTTAACAAAAATGTCACCTTGATGAATACCTATCCTTATATTTAAATCTTCAACATCTTTTAGTGTCTCTTGGATTTCAATTGAGCATCTTACGGCTTCAAGGCTACTATCAAAACTAAATAATAATCCATCTCCAATTTCTTTTAGCCATTCACCATTATGCTTCTTAACAATGGGTTTAATGATTTCATTTTGCTTTTGAATTATATCTAATGCTTTCTGCTCATCTTCAGCAGATATTTTAGTAAAGCCTACTATATCTGTAAATACAATAGCTTTTAACTTCTTTTGTGATATTTGTTTGGTTGACATTTTAGTCCTTGATTAGATATGTAAACTTAATATGGTTTGCCGATAAATAAAAAAGCCCCACAAATGCAGGGCTTTACTTAACTTTCTCCCACTCTTCTACAATTGCTTTATAAGACTGATTTAATAATATTGTTCAATTCTATTTCTAATGATTCATTAGAAGAATTTTTTCCAGCACGATTATACCAGTAGTTTGCATTACCTAAATCTCCTTCAACACGGTGTAAATAAGCATGAATCCATGAAGCTGTTTGAGTATTTATATCCTGCACTATACGATGAGACATATCCCAATTATCTTTAAAAGCATACCATAAGGCTAAATGAATGTCAGAAAGTAAATCAGGTGGTTCAGATTCTTTAGCTAATTTAATAAAATCATCATAATGCATAGCTGTTACTTAACTTTCTCCCATTCTTTTTGAATCCGTAAATTGGATTTATCAATTGTTAAAAAAAGGTTTCTCTCTTCAATATTAGTATAATAGTTCGATTTATTAACTAATTCAGGCAAGTCAGGCAATAAACCATGGATATATTTTCTCCATTGTGGTGCACTTTTTAAACCTAAGGTATGCACAAATTCTTTTGAATCCTTATAAGGTAGCCATTGTTTATACTTATCAGCAATTCTACCTGTACCTAACCAATCTCCCCAGCTAATCCATTCATTATAGGTAGATTGAGGTGATGAGGGGTATAATCGTACAGGATTGAAATAAATAACTGTTTAGACATCTTTGTGAAATATGGGTTTATGAACGGATATATTATCATAATAAATTATTTTAAAATGTTACGCAGAGAAATAACTAATCCCTCTTTCTAAAGTATATAGAAAAATAACCATTTAAACATATGTATTGCATTGATTAGTTAAAGTGATAAATTACTCTAAGAATCTATTATTTATTTCAGTATTTTGACTAAATATTGACACAATATTTAATAACCTCATTAATTATCACCAGAAAGAATAGAGTTAAGGATGAATAATAAAACCCATTATGTAAATTTATGAATATTATAGGTATATCTGCTTTTTTTCATGATGCATCCTGCTGTCTTATTAAAAATGGTAAACTTATTTCTGCTGCAGCAGAAGAGCGTTTTTCTCGTATTAAGCATGATCCTTCAATCCCGCGAGTTGCATTTCAATATTGTCTTGAGGAAGGCGGTATAAATATCACCGAACTCGACTGTATTGCCTATTATGAGATTCCAGAACTTAAGTTAGAGCGACAACTATCCATGGGTATATTTAATACACCTAGATTCTGCGTAGAGAACATGTATCATTTGGATCCTAATAAACCACTAGACTCAATAAGAGACGTGCTTGGATTTAATGGGAAGGTTCTCAAATTCTCTCATCATTTATCTCATGCTGCAAGTGCATTTTATTATTCTGGGTTCCCTGAATCTGCAATTCTTACTGTTGACGGAGTAGGTGAATGGGCAACAACCACGTATGGGCGGGCAATTGATTCATCAATAGATTTGTTTGAAGAAGTACATTATCCTCATTCACTGGGCTTATTGTATAGTGCGGTGACTAGCTATCTGGGTTTTTCAGTTAATTATGGTGAATACAAAGTAATGGGACTGGCGCCTTATGGTGAATTAAAATATTCTCATAAATTCAATCAGATAATTAAAATCAGAGAGAAAGGGCAGTATGAACTTGATTCTGAGTATTTTGATTTTACCAATAGTAAACAAATGTTTACTGATAAATTTGTTTCCCTTTTTGGGGAAATTCCAAGGAAGAGAAAATCTGAGATAACACAATTTCATAAAGATGTGGCGAGAAGTCTACAGCATACACTGGAAGAAATATTACTAAAAAAAATACGATATCTCCACCAACAAAACCCAAGCGATAACCTCTGTCTAGCAGGTGGTGTAGCTCTTAATTGTGTTGCCAATGGTAGAATTCGACGTGAAGGGCCATTTAAAAATATATTTATTCAGCCAGCAGCCAATGATGCTGGAGGAGCTCTTGGCGCGGCTGCTCTAGCCCATGTAGCCATTACCAATAAACGTCCCGATCAAGAACGATTGCATCATGTTTATTTTGGTCCCTCCAGTTCAGAAAAGAAAATACAATCAGTGCTCTCTGCTACAGGAATAGATGCCATTGATTATCATAATAAAGAGGACATTTTATTAACAGATATTGTTGAACAACTTACATCTGGTGCAGTTGTGGGATGGTATAAAGGGCGGATGGAGTTTGGACCACGGGCATTGGGAGCTCGTTCAATTATTGCAGACCCAAGGCGGAAAGAGATGAGAGATCGTATCAATTCCCTAGTTAAAAAACGTGAGTCTTTCCGTCCATTTGCACCGGTCGTACTGGAGAGCCACGCACACGAACATTTTGATATTTATCAACCATCACCATTCATGCTTGAAACATGTAAGGTAATTTCTTCTCTGGATTTACCGGCCATTACCCATATCAATGGATCTGCGCGAGTTCAGACAATTACTTGCAATGAAAATCCTTTATTTGCAGCATTGCTTGAGGAATTCTATAAAGATACCGGATGCCCTATTTTGCTGAACACCTCATTTAACATGTCCGATGAACCTATCGTAAACACTCCGGAGGATGCATTAATTTGTTTTGCCAGGAGTAAAATGGATGTCCTTGTGATTGAAAACTATGTTGTTTATAAAGAATCTTTATCAGATATATGGAGAGATAAATTGGTACGTCATTATTACAGGAAATCATTATTGCGCAGAGCTCCTGTATCACATGATGTCTATACCTTTTTTTAATTATGGCCTTGATGGCAACTTCTAAATTAATGAGTGACTTGATCTCAGAGCGAGATATTGGAAAACTACTTTCACTGATTTCTAAACTTGATATTAATGATCCAGAAATCAAACGAGATTATGATTGTCCCTCTGTAAATAATATATGCACTGATTCTGTGGGTATTTGGCATAAAGATCAGCCAGATGTATATCGGAGAAAAACTCACAAAGATGGCTGTGACGTATTTTGGGCAAATACAGACATCATTGGCCCCAAAGAAGGCAGGCGTGTGGTTTTGATTGGGGAATCAGTCGCCAGGGGAATGCATTATGATCCCTGGTTTACACCTGCACAAGTACTTGAAAAGAATCTCCAAAGATACGAAGATTCTACTGAAGTTATAGACCTAGCACGAACTGATATGGGACCTATTGAACTAGTCGATACCATTAAAACTTCACAAATACTCAAACCTGATACAATTGTAGTATTTGCAGGAAATAACTGGCTAATGCCAGGAATGGCCTCTCAGTCTGACCAATATCGTTTATGTTGTTTCTTGAAAGAAAATCCTCCCCTAGAAGAACTTAAGAATTATATGTTTAAAATTCTCGGAGAATTAACTGATAAATTTATTCGATTTGTTGAAAAAATAGCGGAAAATATACCGATCGTTATATTAATTCCTGAATTTAATCTTGTTGATTGGACTCCACAGATGCATTGCCCATGGATGGAGAAAAATCAATACCTAATATGGTCATCTATTCTATTAGAAATTGATAAATTATTGAAAGAAAAAAAATATGAAAGTGCTGAATATGAAACTAAACAGCTAAATAAATTAGATGGTGGTTTGAGTCCTATTGGGGCTTTTAAATTGGGAAATGCTTATTTAAAATCAGACACTACTAAGGCACGACGGTTTCTTGAGACTGCAAAAGATGCCTGTATACTTTTTGGTGAAACGACCCCACGTTGTTATACAGTAATCCAGGAGAAATTACGTTCAATTAATCATAAAAAAATAAGAGTTGTTGACATACCTCATCTTTTAAGTGAGTATAATAGTAAATCTCTTCCTAATAAGCGTTTCTTCCTAGATTATTGTCATATGACAGAAGAAGGGATTAGACTAGTTATGGCGCAAACAGCAGTGGATATAATGGCATTACATGGAATATATAAGGAATGGCGTGCAATTTTTTATAAATCTGATGCTCCGCTTAATGCAGTAGATGCTTCAGCTCGGCTTGCTGGTGCTTTGTACAACCATCGAATGTTACAACCTCAATCCATCATACAATACCATTGTACACATGCACTCCAACATTCTGACACTGTTACCTCAGAAGTCAATGCTTTACTAAATTATGGGCTTAGCATTCCATCAAATTATATTTGTGCATCATATGGAGAGCTTGGCGAGATTTCCTCTGCTATTCATGATCGGATGTCATACCCAAAAGTGAACTGGCGTACCTTTCTTGCACTTAAGGAAGCACTTTCAAATAGCAAACCATATGTTATTGATCATGAAAATATATGGAATTCCCTTATTTTGGAGCACGGAATTGATAAAAATAGCCCAAAAGCAAACTTACTTACCTCAGCTTTTGGTGCCGATGCAGATCCGGGTGAAATTGTTTCATGCAGGGAACAGCTTATAGAATACCAGTTTTTCACATCAGAACCTTCAGATTTTAAACTGGAAATTGTGGTCCGCACACCTTATGAATCAAATGGCATTTTTAAGATTAAATGTAATGATACAGTATTTAATTATCAAATCAAGACTGATTGGGTTTTTCTTAAAGCTCATTTATCTGTGAACTGTATAATACACGGAATGAATAGTTTGCAATTCTTTTGGCCAAACATCGAATTGCAAAGTGTAGATATTCATTCTATCATGCAGGAAGAGGCGTATTGGCTTTTTGCACAAGGTGAATATATCGATATCCGCATGGTTTTTGGAGAATTTCAGAAAATGGAAATTATCCTCAATGATTCATAATTAATATATAATCTATGTGCCATCAGCAAAGATAGTTTTTAAGCCAATTATAAAAGGTAAAAGTATATGTTCAGCTTTATTGCGATAACAGATAAAAATATGGTTTTGAATGATTGGAGAATATGCTCCAAAAATGAAGATTATACATTGGAAACTGTATTTCAAACATATCCCTACAGAGAGAACAAACAATTACTTGTAACAGATTGGAACTGCGATTCGTATACAATAAAATATGTTGGCAACAACGATTGTGATGCGCCACTGTTTATTACAAAACCTGGTTTTAAGGAATATTTGGACATCAAAGGTGAAAATATTATTCATGTGAGTTCAGGGGATATTGGGTTTAGATATCAGATAGATTGGCAAAGCATTCTGAGAATAATTGGGTACGAGAAATTCGTGCATCAGTTAGATCTTATCATTAAACGGCAGTCATTAAGTGCAGCGAAAATATATACCCCAGAAGAAACGTACATTCTATATTTATCAGAAGAGACAATATATTTCCATGATGTAGAAGAAGCCTTCGTATTATTTTTAGATACTTTATTATCAGATAATTGGAAGATATTGAAAAATAAAAATATTATTCTATCTCCTTCAATGGTTCCACCTGAAACAAGTTATTTATCACTATTGACTGTGATCGATTGGCTGTGTTTTAATCATAATATTAAACTATTTATTACTACCCTGGATAAAAACAAGTTTCAATATCTGAATTATGCAGAATTTATAAATGTCTGCGAAAACTTTATGCACAGGGAGCGATTGACAGAGTATTCTAAGCTCCCTGTCAATAATCGCTATCCATTTTTTATGGCATGGGATTCAAACTGGCACCCGGATATGAAAGGCATGAAAATGGTCCTTGAACTGTTCAGGAAATATCATATCAAAGATAAACTTTATATAAAAATACCCGATGGATACCCCAATCAAACGGTTGCAAGCAAGGCATTTTATGATTATGTAGAACAATACCAGCAAGATGTTGATATAGAGTTAATTAAGATTTCTGAAGATTATAATGAATTACTTACAGTTTTTTACCAGGAAGTAGAAGTCTTCATCTATGTCTGTTATATGGATGCAGGACCCAGAACTGTGTTTGAAATGGCAGGAATGAACAAGAAAATTCTTTTTTACGACAGAAATGATTGCAATATTATAAAGCACGGGCTTCTAGATAAATATAAAGGATTTATCAGGTTTAACGAGAATAATTTTCAAGAAAGATATGAGGAAATAAGTAAAGAAAAATATCCTGAAACTGTCCATTATTTTAATGAATATAATTGGGAGAAAACACGAGATATATTTCACGATAAAACGGGTGACCACAATATTAAAGGTTTTTGGTTTGATTGTTTCCTTGTACTAGATCAGGATTGATTATTATCTATTGATGAAGAAATGAATGAAAAAATAGTTTGCCGATGCAGAGAATTCTGATTGTTGTTGCTCATCCAGATGATGAGTCTTTTTATTATGGCGGTAGGATGCTTAATAATCCAGAAAATGACTATTCGGTTATCGTTGTAACTGATGGTCAAGGTGATGGAAAACCTGATGAGCGTCAAAATCATCTACTTCAAGCCTCAGAATTGTTTGGATTTAGAATATTATCTTTTGGTTCTCAAAAAGATATTGAGGATAAGAGGCTGGATGTAACGGAGATTATGAGTGTACTCAAGAAGTATCAACTGGATTACGATGAAGTATGGACACATAGTCCCCTGGGAGATTACCAATCTCATCCACACCATCAAGATACTGCAATTGCATGTGCTCTGATATTCGAAGATAAAGTACGGTACAATCATATTGGTACCTTTGAATATAGTGATAAATTTAGCTTGACACATGAGGTATATAAAAAGAAAATGGAAACCTTATACAAGTGCTATTCTTACGAAACATCAGCCAACGAAATAGCATGTCAATATTATATCAGTGAACGCATGACGTCTCTTCCAAATATTGAAAGCCTATTTCTGTTATATGCCTGGTTTTCTGAAAATGACGTGGAAAAGATTGTGCAAGAAGATTCTCGTTTCCTCGATATATGGCAACTAAAAACGTCAAAACATGAAAATAAAAAGGCGGATATAAGCATCAATCTCTTTTTAGAGAATAATTACATCAACTTCAAACGCGGTTTAGTATTGGGTGATGTGTCAGGTTTATATAGCGATAAACTTATTAAGAGTGGGATTGTCGAAAAGTTGGATGGTATTGAAGTATTCAAAAAGTATCAACAATCGATCGAAAGATATGGATTTTGGCACCGGAATATAGATGATGTTGGAGATACTCAATATAATCTTCTTCTGCTTATTGAAGTTATGAACCGCTATTCCAATAAACAGCTTGAAACCTTAATAGTGAATAGTCATCCCAGTTTTATTCTTTGGATTGAACAGGGAATAACTTCGGAAGCAAATCTATCAGTTTACGAAGCATTGGGAAAATACAAATTAATATCTAAAAGAAATATAAACTCAGAATTTGAGTATGATTTATATAAATATTTTTTATTCAAACGTCCTAGGGTTACTTTATTTTTATTTAAGATAGACATGGACAAGGTAGAATAAACCAATATAATAATGACTAACAAACAGAGAATAGAATATTGGAATATCTGGAATGATCATTTTGACAATAAAGGTATGGAACTGGATGCAATGAAGTCACTGGTTGAATTTGATGGGAAAAAGATACTTGAGATCGGCTGTGGGAATGGAAGAATCAGCAGATTGCTTGGTCCATTATGCAACCAGCTAACGGCAATAGATAATAATGAATTGATGTTGGATGCAGCCAAGACATACAATAATCCACCTAATATTGAGTTCCATAAAATGGATGCTTTAGATTTGCTATTTGATAAAAATACATTTGACATTGTTATTTTTAGCTGGGTATTAACATGTATGCAGGGGTATGAATTACAGGCTTTAACTGAAGCAAAAAAGGTCATTAATAAAAGGGGAAAGGTTCTCATTGTCGATTTTGGAAATACATCAGAATATGATGATATTATTAAGCCATTTGTTAAAGAATCGAAGACTTATGGAGCAAGAACTGATAATGCAAATATTACGGAACTATTAAAAGATATATTCTCGGAACCCATTGATGTGATCGGCCCTCTGAGTACAGAATATAAATTCGATACAGAATCGCAGTTGTGTGAAATGATTGAATTTGCTCTTTATGAATTACATCAGACCAAAGTAAATGATCGGGAGAATTTTAAAATCCATTTATCAGAATATGGGCAAGGATATAAAGAATCTGTATTGTGCTATTGTGCAGAAAATAAATAATAATTGCAGGCTTTTCAGTATGCCATAATATTGAAATTTAATACGAACGATTAATATGGAATTTGTGAAACAACATTTCTCTTTTTACGTAACTGCACGCATTGACGGCAGGGCAAATTCTGTCTCATAGGATAAACACCATAGATTTCACCACGAAGTCTTTTTACTTCATTTGAACTCATAATATCTTTAATACTATTTTTCTGAAGATCGCCAAGAGTGATACTTTGGTAGTAATCCTGACAGCATAAAAAGCATTTTCCTTCCCAACTTACATGTAAATGACCAGCAATACGCTCACAACCATAGAAATGGCTCTGGTTAATATGTGAATAAGAATTAGTATACTTATTTGAAATTGAACCAGCTCGATTGTGGGAGTTTTGATTAACCACTTCCACATTCCCAAATTTACTGAAATGTTTATCTATATTATCTCTTCTGGAATCTTGGTTTTCTGTAGTTCCATTTATAAAAATAGATAATAGTTCTATTTTATCACTAAATTTGTCGATAAACATTTCCATTTGGCGTATTGTTTGCTCAAATAAATGTGTCGGAAGCTGCATAAAATGTGACCATTCTTCTGGTTCTATCGATGGTAGATTAAAAATTACGCCAACTAAATCATTGGGTTTTAAAAAATCAATTACCTTTTGTATTAATAGTGTCGCATTTGTCGTAAAGTATAGTTTAAGATTATTTTCTCTCAGCTGTATAACACGTTCTGTAAAAAAGGGGTCAAGTAAAGGTTCATTGTAATGAGTGAAAGCTACCCATTCAATGTCATACGGTTTAATTTGATGTATGATATTATCAAATATAACCTGTGACATTACGCCTTTCTTCTTTCGGGATTCACTCTGTGGGCAATACACACATTGGGCATTACAATGACGATTGGTTTCGATGTCAACAAGAAATGGATAATAATAACCTGTCTCATCTTCATCAACAGGGAGAATGACACGATCATCAATCAATTTTTGAATTAACTTCAAATCCTCTGGTTTGGAACAGATTGAAAAGAAATCATTTTTTGGACCTGTAAGATTAAGTAATTGGTCGAATAGGCTATTCTGATGAGGCTGAAGAATATATTCTTCTGAGCTGATATCGTGAAATAACTGATTGCCTATTACATGAGAAAACATGCTCATCTTGTAGATTATATCAGATTGTTGCTTTGATTGATAATTAATTTGAGACATCATTTATGTGCAGAAACTAATTCTTCTGCCAGTTTACTTCCATTAACATTTTCTGAAATTCTTCTCTTGCATTTTCATCGTTGATGAAAAGTTTCACAATATGCTGAATCATCTTAAAAAATATCTCGCAATGCCCTGTTTCTAATATATTAATCTGTATTTTATCTTTTTGCTGTAAATGTAGTACTGGGCAAACACCGCAATAGGGCTTAAATGCACAATAATCACAATAGTATTGTTCAAGAATTGAAGATTCAAAAACAGACCGTGTTTTGGCATTGAGCAGTATATTATTTAACCTTTGGTCATATATATTGCCGATTTGAAAATAGTCAGAATATATCATTCTGCCCTCGTCACAAGTATAGACCTGGCCATCGTAATTATAAGTTATTTGTCCATAACCAGCCCCGCAAGGGGATCGAAGATCCATAAAACCGGTTTCATTCCCAAATAGTTTAGTCAGTATGAGCTCAAGGAAGAATTCAGAGATTTCAATGCCATTATTCCTCAACTCTAATATATATGCTATTGAATTTTTCCAAAACTCGAAAAAATCTCTTGGTGTATATATCAGGCTTTCATCGGCGTCCAATGCTTTGCCTAACGGCGTTAGGGGTCGAATACTTATTTGTGTCATCCCATAACTAATATAGACATCGATGATTTCCTTAAATAACGGTAGTGAAGTTGTTGTGGTTGTCATTAGCGCTTTAAGTTCTACAGGTTCATCTTTTACTTCATCCCAAACCTGTCTAAAGAGGTCAATTTTCTTTTCTAGGATATCAAAGGAATTTGGATAATTCCTTCCTCGATTTTTTTCATGTAATTCTTTTGGACCATCAAGTGAAAAACAGACACTTACATTATTTTCTAAAAGAAATTGTAATTTTTCTTTTGTAACTGTAGAAGTGAAATTTGTAATGAGGCTATACTCTACCTGTTTCTGTTCTTCTTCTGCTCTTTTATTTGCATATTGTATTATATTATTGATTGCAGGGAAATTCATTAGTGGTTCACCGCCTTGAAACTCAATGATGAAAGAATCAGATGGGCTTTCAAATATTCTGTCTACAGTCTCATTCGCAGTAATCTGGTTCATATTGTTTGCTGCTACATTGCTTGCTGAAGCCTGACAGTAAATACAGCTTAAATTGCAATTGGAAGTCACTACAACAATATGTAGAGTAGGCCCTTCGGAAAGAAACCCATATCGGGTTCGAAGTTTATTGATATAAGAATCAATATTTTTCTCTGTAAGAAGAATAAAGTTTTTTTCCAGAACCGTTGATAATGATTTTTTAATAGAATTTTCCTTTAGCGATTTATAATCGTCCTCTGATATGATCATCCAATTCCCAGTATCAACCGAAATAAAATATTTATCTTCACTGATCTTTAATGACCTGAAATAGTTCACTATCGGTAAATCAGAGAGTTGAAATGGACTAATCTCATCTGCCGGATTTTCTATTATTTGGTTATATTTTTCAATCAGCAGTTGGTTGGCGTTTTCTCGAACCTTCTTATCGATTGTTGCCTCATGCAGCATCTCTCCATTACTGGAATTACATTCAGAAATAAATGATGGAGGGTAGAAGTCTTTAGATAATTTAATTGTCTTAGTTATTTTTGTCATAATAAGGCTCGAGAGCTTTCTTCATAATAGTTTTTCTAAGTGGGAGGGATTCCAACGATTTCATATAGATAAATTCTGCTTCAATAAGCTGATTGATAAATTCATTTTCCGAAATTTCCACATTAGTGCCATTTTTAGGCTCAAACTGTATAAAGTAGTCTGATTCATCCTCAAGGATGGCTATCCAATATTTCTTTAGATACATCTGCAGGGCTACGATAACAGCTTCTTTTTTATATAATGTTTTTTTGATTTGTATTTTCTTTTTCATCTATTATCCTTTTTTATAAGCGCATACTTCAATTCGGGTTGTTTCACTATCATATACTTCCCTCCCACTATCTGCATCTGTCATATCCACACTTGCAAAACCTGCTGATAGCAATAGGTCTCTAACGGTCTCTTTCTCTAAACTAACATGTTGATGTTTTTCAGTATCTTGCATCCACACTCCGTCTTGATATATATACCAGTTGAACCATTCAATACCAATATCATTCGACCGGTCATATTCTGCAGTTCGCAGGAGTGCCCAGTTTTCATTTTCATGATATTGTTTATATCCAGGCCAACATTTTCGAATATCATATAGAGTGACGAAATCAAAAATAAATTGTCCATTGTCATTTAAAATGCTGAAAACATTTAGAAAATATTTTTCCCATAACTTTTTATTTAACAGATAGTTTATACTGTCATAATTGCATGTTGCAATATCGACAGGTTGAGGAGGTTTATAGGTTGTCATATTCGCTACTGATAGGATACGATCATCCTGTATTAATGTATTTTGTCTGGCTACTTCGATCATCTTATCTGACAGGTCGCAACCACAGACATTCAGGTTGTTTCCCTGAAATAATTTGATCAAAAGGCCAGTACCACAAGCAAAATCACAGATGGACTTAAAACCTTCATTTTTTGCAATGGATAATATCACTTTATTTCTATCATCCTGAGCAGATCGAGTAATAGTATCATAATATGCTGCGAATATATTATATGGCAACTTCATATTTATTCCTCGTACTAAAGTGAGAACGTTTCAACGCTAAATGCCCCTCAATGAAATCATTTGTCTTGGAACGTTCATATAAAAATTGGAATTTTTTTTGAATATATTCTACACGTTGTTCAATCAATTCATTCTCTGATGGATCTCTCAAAGGAACATCCAGGCTCCAATCATCTTCATTTACATTCGTATTCCTGTTCTTTTCAAGTGTATTGAAAAATTGGGTGTGTGGTGTGAACTGGTATGGGTACACTTCCAAACCATGAATATAATCTTGATTATTAATAATAAAATTCACTGTTTCAACAAAATCACCTTCTGTTTCTCCTGGCAGCCCGACGATAACGAAAAGATGATTCAAAATTCCCGAGTCAGCTGATTTTTTCAAAATCTCTGCCCGTTTTACCTGATTTAATATTCCACCTTTATTTATACTATTTAACACTTTACGACTTCCACTTTCAAAGCCCCAACTTAATAGGGTACAGCCACTATTAAATAAATCAGAAAAGATATTCCCTGCAGAATAATTGTTTTCAAATCGAAGCTGAGCAGCCCAGTAAATATCAAGATCATTCAAATTCTTAAAACTCCTTACCACCACTGGCGGTAGTGCATAGTCCATAAACTGAATATGAGAGATACCATTATTTTTTAATAATTTCAATCCACTATAAATTTCTTCATCCTTAAGACGTCTTGAAGGATACTTCTTTTCATCAGCCAGAGTACAGAATGAACAATTAGACCAGTAACATCTATAAGAAACAGTCGCACCTATAACGGGAAATGGTGTAATATATTCTGAGGTATCAACTGAAGGTATAATGCCAGGCAGAATAGTAACATTTTTCACTGAAGGGTTAAATTTCGGATAACCAGCAGTCCTATCATTTATGATATACGGGTGCTTTGCATTCATCAGCCAGCAATCTGCTGAATAGTCTATCTTATATGCAATGATTTCATCACAGATATCAAAAATCTCTGAAGGATAGGACAGAGATAGTATTTTGTCTAAATGTTCCCCTGTTAAAGTAATATGATAATCGTATTCATCCTTGAGCCAAGCACTAAGTACCATTCCAGGCAGCTCCTGAGTTTGATTTCGAATTACAATTAATACAGAATCATAATTCCAGTTGGCGACTTCGCTTTCAAGGTAAATTTTATATAGACTCCGAAGACTATTATTGGTATTTTGGGCATATTCAAGAACATCCTGTGAGCGGTGAATATTAACCTCATTCTCATAATGATCCAGCCATAGGGTTGAATTTGAATCTATTTTTTTGACCGTATAATCAAGAAAACCGTTTAGGCATTCCTGACCATTCACATAATGATTATGATCTATATAAATATTGTCGTCTGAAAATAGTGATAACGATTGATTAAGTAGTTTTTCAAGCGTTATATTATTCTTACCATTTTCGTGTTGGAGGTTCTTTATAATACTAGAGCTATCTGATTCAATAGTTTCATCAATGAAAAATGATTTTTTTAAACAATTAATTAGTAGATCATTATTATCTTCTATTCGTATCTGATTTAAGATTTGGCGGTACATTCGAGCATTTATATCTAGTGTATCTGCATGAGCCCCATGATTCTGTAGTACTTTTGTTATTCTATGAACGTCTGGATATGGAATTCCCGGTTCAATAAATGGAGGCTCTATGACAAGTATTTTATGAGGCATCTAAATTAGTTGCTTTAAGTATTCCTGATTCCAGAAAAACTTGCTTAGTGCGGCATGTTCAATTCGGTCAGCACTGGTAAGCCTGAATTCTTTTTTATCTATTTTACATCTCTCTAAAGAAAGAATCTCATTGATCTCCTGATTAAACACATCCTCAAACTTCTCTCCAAATAATTCATGGAATTGATTCAAATCAACATATCTATCACGGTTCAGTTTTTCTATGGTATAAATACGTTGACGATCATTTCTGTAGACCATATCAAATACATAGGAATTACTTTTTGGATCAAAAGCATATTTTTTTTCTCTGCACTCATAGCGGAAAAAATCTTGTGCATATGAAAATGATGAATGTCCGAAACCAACTGTATTATTGCCATATTCAGAGTCGGGCTGTGTCCGATAACCAGATAGTGAATAATTTCTCCAGTGTTCTTCTGATGTAAAGTACTGATATTCTGTATTATCATCCTCAACGGTATCAACCCACCCGATTTCAGCAACTTTCTCTCGAGCTACCTTTAACATATCGGGTACATGCTCTTTATTATAATTGACAATAGTTTTTTTTCTAGCCGAATCTAATTGATCCATATGATGTTTGAGATGCCTAAAAATATAAACTGTTATGCAGTCAGCACCAGCCTCATATGCAACTTGTATTCCATCTCTGAGACCCTGGGGTGTTTCTTCCGGCAGGCCAATCATCAAGTCTATATTAATTTCCCCAAAACCGGTTCTCTTTGCATGCCCAATGATTTCTCTAATTTTCTGTTCATTTGCATAAGCCCTGTTTACTTTCTTCAGGACATTGGGCTCGATAGATTGCATGCCGAAACTCAGTCTGCTAATACCATAATCCTTCAGTAATTCTATTTTTTCTTTTGAAGTAGTAAGGATAGATTGTTCATAGGTTCTTTCAGAATTAGGATGAAAACGAAAATCGTTTATCTTAGTGAGCAATTTTGACAGCTGATCTTCATTCAATAAGCTTGGTGTTCCACCTCCTATATACAGGGATTCAAAGGTACTCTTGGCAAATACAGGTTCAAAATATGTTATATTATCAATCAGATATTGAACATACTGGTCAATCAAATTAGTATCGTGTTTGATCAACGCATAATACATGCAGTAATGGCATCTGGTTTTATAACAGAATGGAATGTGTACGTATAGCGAGAGTCTATCGCTCAGCCTATTATTTCTCATGATTAAATTCCAGGCGTTTCTTATAAACTCAGCAGATTCAAATGGAAGTTTATTTGAGAAACTATTGACAGGTGTAAAAAGATTTTTTTCAATGGTTATATCTTTATACCAATTATATTTGTCAATAATATTATTCTGCAGTGTTTTCACGTTACTATCTATCATTGATCTTTCTATTTATTGAAATATCATAAGGCGTTCATACTTTGACTGTGTGATAGTGCCCAACAATGTTGAATCCTTATAGAATTCCATAACATTCTTATTTATTGTTATTTTATTTGAATCCCATACACAATATTCATCTGCATTCATTCTCACTTTCCAATCGTGAAGCCTGGATTTAGACAAGTCAAATGTAATGGTATTGGTACTCTCATTGAATTGTGATTGCTTAATTTGCACAACAACCCCGCCCAAGATCAGGATAGGATGCATCATTTCTTCAATATAATCTTCAAGAATATCTTTCATGCCGTATTTTGTAAGTAAGGATTCAATAAATGAAGTGATATCAGCCGTTTTCTCACAAGAAAGAGAACATGGGAAATAGTCAAAGAAGAGAGATTTCTCATTAAATAGATATGCGATTCTATTAGCTTTGTAGCTATATATATTTTTAAATGGCGTATTAGACAGAAAGACCATTAACCAATCAGTATGTTCATCTATTTTTTCATAAGATGAAGTACAGCAATTTGGATACCCCAGTAATTTACCAAGTGCGGTTGGATTTTCGTCATAATCTTCAATCTGCATTGCTCGGACCGCTATTTCTTCTGTGCGTGATACCATCAATGAGTACTCACCACCATCGGGGTCATTAAAATCAGTTGATTCTGTATAAGTGTCACCCAGACTGGTTGTAAAAGCAGTTTTCTGCCTGAAATCTGAACGTGCTATTTTTAAGTTAAACGACTCCAGAGTCGGTATAACAAAATTATGAGCCTCGTCGCTAACAACTAGTCGCATGACTGGTTTTTTTCCTTCAATGACAGCTAGGGTTTCAATGATATTCCTCAAGTTGAAACAGGAGGTTCTATGGTGGAGATCTAACAGTTGGTGTGTATTTTTCATTTACATCTCACCATTAAATAATAACATTCGTACATTGTCACCCTGAACGGTTTTTAAAGTGTTTTTACCATTTATAATATCAACGGAATCAGAATGATTTATTATAAGTTCTGTTCCTTGACATATTGCCTTTCCCAAACTGTTTTGAGTGGTCATTAATATTCTGTCTGGGTTATAACGCAAAAGATTATTATCCAAATTCGCCTGAGGGAAAATATAAATCCCCCTGTACTCAGTATATAGAACAGGAGAGCTCATGATATTTTTTAGCTCGATTGCATAATCAGGTAAATACTCCTGCAAAATGTTAAAATACTGTTTTGAAATAGCCTTTGCTTTTTCGCAGATATATGAGCATGGGTAAAAGCTGATAAGGTTTTTTATAAAATACCTGGCAGCAGTATTCAGTAAAAAGGACCAGGGGCCATCATGTATAGTTTGGTCAGCCACCAGAGGTACTAGATCACCCTGTTTTTTAGAGGAGATGGCAAGGTTTCTTTCAAAAGCCACCCGGCAGCAATTCGGATAAGATAATATTTCGCCAAATACTTCATCATTCTCTTTTTCAAATAATGAAGCATTATTTACTACAGCATCTGACAGGCCGATATAGAGCATAAATTCATTGCAAAGCCCATTCAATTTTTCTTCGGGATCATATAAATTGCTCCATCCCCCCTTTCCCTTATCCGTGGCATACTTGAAGGAAACCTTGTCACTTTTATAGTAGATATTATTTTTAGATAGATAATTTGTTAACTGTTCATATCGATGTGGATCAACAGTGGTTCGCATGGCTTTTTTATTGCCTGTAAGTACCATTAATAATTCTACAATTTCAAGCTCGTTTAGAAGGTTCTTGTCCAATAGATAGTGAATAATTTTCTGTACTGATATTTTATCATCTGCATCATTTAAAGATAGTTTAGGTGAATTCTGTCCTGGTTTAATTACAGTATTTGATGGTGGCTGCTGTCGTCTGCCCTGAAAATTATTCTGATTGCGGTTAGAAGTGTATATACTACCTTCCTGCAGAAGATGAATGCGTTCTATCTTTGGGAAGAGATTAATAAAGTTGATGTATTTTTCATTAACAGTTTCACCGTTCAGGTCATCAAGTAATTCATCATTATTAGAAAGATCATTCATTTCGCCCTGAATTTTATAGCCCAGTTCTTGAAATGCATCAAATACACGATAGGGTTTAGACTGGATATAGTGCTTTTCTGATAGATAATATTGAGAGAATTGAGGCATTAAGGGAACTGATATCCATTTCCCCTTTTCTTTTATTGTTTTTGGAAGGATGCTATCAAGAAATTCTATAGACAGGTGGCCTTCTTTGTTGCCAGGCAGTAAAAAGGAGAGCCCCGAAAATCCTATATTCTTGAATTGACCCAGAAACGGGAAAATATGACGGGAAAAATAATTCAATAATCGTTTGAATTTTAGCCAGTCGATTACCGGCTGATTTCCCAGGTCAAGCCAGAGGGTGTCCACATGATTTTCAGGCGACAGCAGATTTATACCGGATCGTATTTCCTGATGGCTGAGACGAATCTTATTTACATCAGATATGGCGATTATACTATCAAGGGGTTGGACATGGGCCCACGATGAGTCAATTTTATTCACTTCTGTACCATTATGGGAAGATATGGTTGTAGATTCCATTACGTTCTGAAAAGAAGGATTCATAAATAAAATTATTTTCCCCACTGCTCCATCAAATCATCTCCGCAACTGCGGGATCGGTAACGGGCTCAAATTCTTCATGTCCAAAACAATCAACATATTCGGTCCATGGGCCTTCGCATACCTTGTCCAGAACACATAAATTGCATTGTTCCCCCTTTGTTTTGATCTGTTTCCGAAGTTTTTCCCAGTCTTTTAGTTCATCTTCTCCTGTTGCCTGTATATAGGCCTGATTATTCGGTCCGTAGAGTATATAATTTACATCCAGTGAATTTTTCCAATACTCCGGCCTGTCTTTGAGAATGCAGAAGGGGATGGTTTCAAATTCAAGTTTTAATCCGTTAACCCGGGCATAATCAAGGGCATCAATTATATGTTTCTGCACGTCCAAATAAGTAGGCACAACTTGCTTAAATACTTCTTCGGGAAATTCTTCCGCATGGGGAAATGCCACCATGATTCTTGTAATGCCGAGATTGGAAATAAATTCGACAGTGTCTCTCAATTGAGTCCGGTTTACTTTTGATATGACAAGTTTTCCGCATACTTCAGCATTTTTATGCTTAATAAGGTTTTTTATAGCCAAAACTGTCTGGTTGAAACTGTTGGGTACCCGTGTTACCCTGTCGTGTATGTCTGCAGTTGGAGCATGAATTGCTACAATAAACTGGATCTTTGGGGTATTGTCCAGAAAAGACAGCATTTCAGGATTAGCAAGCCTGCGTGCATTGGTCTGTATGGTTACTTTAAGATCTTTTGAAAGGGCATAATGAATCAATTCATGAAAATCGTTCCGTATGGTAATTTCACCTCCAGTTAATACAACGGCATCAGAACCTCGGTCACATGCTTCATCAATAAATGTCTTAACTGTATCAGTTGATGAATCTATGCTCTCATCACCATCTTGAAGACTGACCTTTATGGGTTCAATGACGCAATGGGTACAGTTGTTATTGCAAGAATATCCTACTTTGATATCAGTATACATCTACAACTCCTCTTGATAATTTTTTTTCAAGTATAGTTATTGCTTTTTCAATCTCAAATGGAATACCAGTATCTCTAATATCCTTTAAGTTCAATTCTTCATCGTTTGGGTGAATTAAATTCTCCGCACCAAGGTCCCGTAGAATCGTCATTTTATCTGATATATTATCTACAGGATATATGGCAAAGCTATTATTCCTTACAGGGCGGATATTGCCCCATGATACAGTTTTATTAGGCCATGGCGTATTGTTGGCATATGACATCACTCCTAATAAAAAGGGTAGTCCCAGTGAGCTCCCGAAAAGCTTATAGCTGTTATTCTCTAACAGCTCCCTGTCTTCCTTAAAAATACGAATTCCGCCAGGAATATAATTATAATACTTTGTTGCAATATCCAGGCATGTGTAGTACGTCTCCTCAATTTCCATCTCCATTCCAATGAGTACGTCTTTTAATGATTTATCAAAACCACCGGTCGATACCCATTGCCACCGTACACATATTCCGGGAACTGTGTTGCTGTTATCAGATCTGGTAAAAATTGTTGGGAAACTTCCGGGATCTGTAAGTGAATTCCACATTCTATGATACTCCGTTGAATTTTGCCAGATAATCAACCTGGCCGCCGGATTTTGCTACACGAGCATAAGGGCTGCTACACCCTCCCATGCATCTTGTCAGATAATCACATTTTTGGCATTCTAGTGGAAGTATATTTATATCAGCTAGATATTGATATTCTTTATCTAATCTCACATCTTGAACAGAATTGTGATTTGTGATTGGGTTTCTACATGAATAACAGGATATCAACTCATTTTCAGCTGTGACAGTCAGGCTCTTAAATGGTCCGCAATCCTCACCTCGACCTGCGAATACTTTAGCGCCCAGTTCAATGGGTTCAACAGCACAAAATGGTGTTGCCAAACCCAGTTTGGGAACACGGCCTGGATATTCATCCATTAATCTGGATATTTCCCGAGCCATTTCAATAATCTGATAATCAGAAATTGGTTTTTCATCCTGTGGAGATGATTCAATCCTTAAAGGTGCCCATGTAAGATTTGGAATATCTTTAACAAAAAGAATATATTCTTCGATCAGTCCAATATTTTCAGGCACCATAGCTGTCAATAATTGAACTTCAAACCCTTTTTCAATGCTGGCTGTAATGGTTTTCAGTTTCTTTTCAAGGCTATTTGGAATACCGGTCAATTTATCCAGTTTTTCTTTATCAACAAGAGGAAGGCTGATTTTTAACATGTCAACATACGGAAAGATCCTTTCATAGCGGACGAACTTGGTATATCCATTGGTGTTAATGGTTACATATAATCCTGCATCATGTGTTTTTTTACACATATCTAAAAGATGAGGATGTAACGTGGGTTCTCCCCCGGTAAATCGCACGGAGGAAATATTTCCCCTGGCGGCCCAGTCAATCCAAAATTTTACCTGCCCCATATCCAGCTGTTTTAATGACTTCATATTCCCAAAATCCTGATGACAGAAGGTGCACGTTGCATTGCAGCGTTCTGTTATTTCAATTTTTAACTCAAAATCTTCTTGATTTAATACCATATTTCAGGAAATTGCTACAGATGGAAACCGAATAGTGTTCCCCTCATGGTAATAGGTAATTTTATCGCCTGTATTAATTGTAATGCTGGATTTCTCATCGCCCAGCCAGTCATCCAGCCAAAGCTCGCAGCTCTCACAGGGGCTGCCTTTAATGTGTAGTGTTTTATGATTATCTAGAAACTCTTGGTAGATATTACTAGTAAATGTATCTACTATACCATCCGCAATGTTCAATTCCCGAAGAACTGTTCGGCTGGTGTTGCAACAGGGCGCTATTCTACCATCAGTAAGTATTGCTGCATAATTAAATGGCTGTTGACAGGGGCGGCGTCTTTTTAAGTGCTCTTCGAGCCCATCCCGGTATAAATAAACAATATTTTCCCCAAAATCAATTTGTTTCCATATATAAATTTCATCTACACTACTCATCCAGTGTTCAATGAAATTCCGTACAGATATAGAGTTTATATCATAGAGGGGGGATAAAGTCATATTCAGGTTGATTTTAACATCTGATCTATTTTTCTCATCTAAGAGTAATTCTAATTGTTCATTCACTTTTTCAAACTGTTTTACACTTCCTCTGTTTTTAGTAAACATCTCTTTATTCCCATCCAGTGAAACGGAAATAGTATCACAATAATCAATCATTGCATTTAGCTTTTCAATACTGCCTCCAAGAAGGCTGGTTGTAATCCATGGACGTATGCTATATTTGTCGAGATATTTCAGGAATTGGATGAATTTAGGATGAACAAGAGATTCCCCTTCATAAGACAGTATAATGGCAGGCATTTTATCAAGATGAATCATCTCATCAATAATATTTTTAAATAATTCAAATTTCATATATCTTTGTTGCCTTTCAACACCATATTTATTCCAATTTTGCATATCGCAGTAGTTACACTTTAGAGGGCAAAGTGAAACCAGTTCAAAAGCGATAGTAGGAGGTAAATTATTCACTATGTGTATAACTAGTCAGTGCAGAGAGATAATTGTCCATTTGTGAGATCTCAAGCGCAGTGTATTTCTTCATTTTATATTTGATTTCTGATAATAAGGGAGGTACATCAATGTTGTCTAATATATTTGGATATTTAGTAAAATCCTGATCTGGAAAATCACCAGAAATAGGACATGATGATATCTCATCAATATTCATATTATATGCGTTGTCAATATATTGCGGAAATTCCTCTATATTATTTAAGATGGGTACCATTTGCAGACAGATATGCCACCTATGTTCAGATGTCTGCTTATTAATACGCTCTTTATATTCCACTGCAAGTTTCACCTTCTCTAATATCTCATTTAGACCTAATGGACCTGGCCGCAACTTAGCGAATATATCTGGGTCAAAACTGTCAATCGATATATGTAGATTAACATAAGGAAAAGAGAGAAGACCATCTAATATATCTCCGTTTAAAAGAGAACCGTTTGTGGTTATGCTGATGGAAGTTGGTTTCGGTGCGTTAGATTGCAGATACTCCAGGAGTCCCTTGTGCAATAAGGGTTCACCACCAGAAAAATGCATGTGAACAGATGTTTCTGAAAAAATATTGAACAACTCCTGTTCCTGATTCAAGGTTATCTTTTCTTTACTAAACCGCAAATCACACATGCTGCATTGATAATTGCATGGATACATTAGGTCCACAGACATTGTTATTGGATTGGAATCTAATTCAACTTTTCCTGTAAGAAACTCTTGTTGGTTCAACTTCAAATTAGCAGCATTGCTTGCATTATAAATCAGGTGTTTAAATTCGGCATAATAATCTAAACCAGTATTTATTTCAGGACATCCTTTACATATGCTGGGATAGTATTGGTTTATTATATTTGTTCGCAATTGAATAAACTCTGGGCTATTCCATATTTCATAAATAGATTGTTCATTGCTATTCTGTATAAATGCATTGGATAGTTTACATTCCGGACCACATGAGTTTGGGTATAGCATGAAAGATGCCCATGGGCGAGCACATTTAGTTTCTTTTGTATTTGAGTGAAAAAAAATATCAGAGCTCATAAATTTAAATTATATTTGAATTGATAAAAAAAAGGGAAAGATTTATCTCTCCCTTTTTGTATCATATGTATTTTCTATTAGTGAGTTGAAGAGCTGTGTTTCCCGCTAGAACTATGTGAAGTGTGGGTTGCTCCAAATTCTTCACCCTTATTAGGGTCAGCGCTTACCTTCTCTGCAATCTTTTTCAAGATTTCATCTTTTGTTTTTTCGAGTTCTTCGATTTTATTAGCGTTCATTATACCTCCATTATTCTATCTAACTTATTAAAAAAAACTACTTGTAACTTGTGTTAATATAAACATTCTGAATGATTAATTTGAATGATTAAATTATAAAAATTTTAGGGAAAAAAGGATGAGTATAGTATGGATGTTTGTAAATTAGATTGTTCAATAAAGCAATAAAGGAAATATTAAATGGCTATGCCCTGCCCCCACAAACTGGACCAGTCTTAGAGTTAGTATTGTTGTACGTCTTCAAATGATATGGGACATATCTGGTTAAATTTAAAGTGAGTCTTTTCATAGTTTTGATTCTTTTCTAATTAAGCTAAACAAAGGTAGT
>Ga0187827_10002695_pt1 | contig 23876 bp, 19 predicted proteins | sample ETNtaG_39_FD_167969 | JGI IMG/M metagenome (GOLD analysis project Ga0187827, IMG submission 167969) | Marine microbial and viral communities from oxygen minimum zone, Eastern Pacific Ocean - ETNP2014_SV_150_PacBio MetaG (Illumina Assembly) | ecosystem: Environmental > Aquatic > Marine > Hypoxic... | reverse complement strand
AGCCAGTTGCTGACGAGTAACCATAGTAATTATAGCCATAACCATAACTATATGCTTTCAGTGTTCCAGTGCCATAACCATATCCTGAATTATATATTGTTGAATACAGATTACCTGACACAAAATTTACAGGTGAAATAGATTTTATCGCAGAACTTGTAGATCCAATCGTAGTTCCTGTAGAGGCATTAAATTGAAAAATAACACTATCTAAAACTATTTGTAAGCGATCCATCGGTACAACTTCACCTGAACTTATCGTTACTTTTGCGAGAAAAGTAAAACTTCCACTATCTCCAAGGCTTTGACCATTTGATAAACCCTGTAACTCTACGGAAATAGCCAAAGCACTTGGTGCTAGAAGAATAATGGCTATAATTGAAACTGTAAGTGCTGTAGCAATTCCTTGCGGTACATGTTTACGACTCTTACTAAACTTTCCTGCCTTTGAGCGTACACGCTGCCTCTGCACCATTTTAATTGACATTAAGGCAGAATCACGCTATTTAATGGTTTTGTTAAAAAAATATTTATGGAAATTTAATTCTCGTATAGAAAACACATCATTCTAATTGAGTTTCTTCTGTTTTTTATTCCTGTTTTGCTTTGAACCAGTTTATGGTTTTTTGAAGTCCTGTTTCAAGATTTACTTCAGGTGTCCATCCTAGAATTTCTTTGGCTTTTGTTATGTCAGGGGATCTTCGTTTAGGGTCGTCTGAAGGGAGTGGTTTGAAGACTATTTTTGAGCTGCTTTTAGATAGGTTTTTGATTATTTTGGCGAGTTCATTGATTGTTGTTTCTTTTGTGTTTCCAATGTTGATGGTTTCACCTATTGCTTTCTTTGTAGTAGCTGCTTTGATTATACCTCTAATGGTGTCTGTTATGTAGGTGAATGACCTTGTTTGTGTTCCGTCTCCGTAGACGGTTATGTCTTGATTGTTTAGTGATTGGTTTATGAATCTTGAAACTGCACGACCATATGTTCCTTTTGCTCTTAATCTTGGACCATAAGTGTTGTGTATTCTGAGAGTAACTGTATTAATACCGTATTGTCGTCGATAGGCAGCAATTAGGGCTTCACTGTACCGTTTGCCTTCATCATAACATGATCTGACTCCTGTGGGATTTACATTTCCCCAGTATGTTTCCGGAGTAGGGATTATTTGCGGATCACCATAAACTTCAGAAGTAGATGTAGTGATTATTTTCGAGTCATATTTTCTTGCTGCTTCCAGCATGATTTCGGTCCCTTTCGCGCAAGTAAGAAGTGTATCAACTGGGTTTTGTTGGTAGTCGTCAGGTGATGGTCTACTTGCTAGATGAAAAATGATACGATGTTCTTCAAGATCTGATAGAACTATTTCCGATATGTCTTTTTTCATCAGTTTAAAGTTTGGTTTCCCATTCAGGTGTTGTATGTTATCAATTAGTCCGGTTGAGAAGTTGTCTATGGAAGTTACTTCTGCTTCTGCTAATATGAGTAGATCTGTTATCCAGCTTCCGAGAAAGCCTGCAGCCCCAGTTACCAAGATTTGTGTTTCTTCGAATTCATCTTTAGAGAAGTTTTTTTGAAGTATTTGTAAATCATCTAATATGTTATTATTCAATGTGTAGTTTTTCCCTGTAGACGGCAACATGATGTAAAACATAACATATAAGTTACTGATTGCTAAGTATCACAGTAATGGCTTTGAAATCGAATACTGTTTCGGTTGTTATGCCAGTATATAATGTTGAATCAGTGATTAAAAAGTCGATTAATGAAGCAAATCAAAGGCTAGTAGACTTAAATGTTTCATATGAGATTATTGTGGTTGATGATGGAAGTAAGGATGCCACCAGTCGAATAGCTAAATCTGTTAAGAATTCCAATGTTAGAGTATTGAGTTATAAAGCAAATCAGGGCAAGGGTTTTGCGTTAACTATGGGAGCGATAAATGCATCAAGTGATTATATTGTGTTTATAGATGGAGATAGTCAAATAAATACCAAGATACTCAAGCGCTTTATTTCTGCTTTAGATAATGCTGATATCGTTGTTGGTTCGAAAAGGCATCCGGATTCGGTTGTGGATGTACCTGTTTTAAGACAGTTTTTAAGTTTGGGTTTCAATATTTTGGTGCGTTTGATGACTGGAATTAAGTTATGGGATACACAAGTTGGTTTTAAGGCATTCAGAAGAGATGCTTTGATTGATATTATGAAACTTATTTCAGTTAGGAAATATGCATTTGATGTTGAGGTTTTAACTATTGCAACCCTGTTAAAGAAGAGGATTGCCATAGTACCTGTTGAAATTCATGGTAACGCATTATTTGGTGCAAAAAACATTGTCCGGATGTTAATAGATATTTTAGGTATCACATATAGACTGAGAGTAAAGAAGTGGTATCAAAAAAACCAAAATAATAAGTTACCTAAAAAGTATAAACCGATTATCCGATGGTAAACTGCCATTATCGCCAATAAAAATAGGGATAGTAAGAATAATTTGGGGAACGTAAAGAAGTGCTTTACGATTTTGATTTAATTACTTTGTTACATGCTTTTTCGTAAATTTTGATTAATCGGTTCCAATCGTATAGCTTTGCTCTTTCTAATCCTTGTGTTATCATTTTCCGTCTTAATTTAGGATTATTTGATACTTCCAAGATTTTGTTTGCTAATAAGTCGGGTCTGTCAAAAGGAACAATCGCCCCACTTTCCCCTATAACTTCAAATCTACCTGTAGGAGATGTCCCGATAACAGGAACACCAGAACTCAGAGCCTCAATTACTGTGATAAGGGTTTCATCAGGTGGAAATTCCGTAGTCACAAACATATCTGCAGATCTATAATAGACTGGAAGTTTTTCTTGCGATATCCCCCCGACCAGAATAACTTTATTCTGCAAATTATATTCTGCGATTAGACGTATTAACCTATTTTTGTCAGGTCCTTCGCCACCGATTAAGAATAGAAAGTTAGGATCTTTTTTACACACTAATTTAGCTGCTTCTATGTATATGTGAAGATTTTTCTGTGTAGCCAATCTGCTCACTGTGAAAACAACTTTTTGTCCTGATTCAAATGATAGCCTTTGTCCTTTAGCAGTAAATTGGGTTACATCTGTTCCAACTAGGCCGAGGAGTGGTTTATAGCCATAGTTTGCATTACATTTGTTTATTATGGTTTGAGAAATTGCAAGCTGTAAATCTGCATACTTTGCTTCCCTAGCTTCAAGATCTGTGTATCCATCTAAGAAGAATATGTAGGACCAACGGAAAAACTTTCTGATTAGTCTCATTAAGAAAGATTCTGTAACATGATGTACTGAGATGATATCATAATTGATTCCTCTCTTTTTTAGAGATAACATCATAAGAAAAGATTTAATGAGAAAAAATGTTGTATGTAGATATAACCTAATATCTGATGCAACATATGAATGATCAGATTCTTTCCAATTCTTAGAGACACACCAGACTTTTATTTTTGACCCAAATTCATTTACCCTTTTGCCATCACGCGTTAAAACATGTACCTCATGTCCTCTGTTTGCCATTCGTGATGCTAATTCTATCACATGTGTTTCTCCTCCACCATATCGCACACCAGCCCACCTTAGAAAAAAAAGTATTTTCATGATTTTCATCAAGAATGTTCATATGTTCTAAATAGTAAAATGATATCCATATCTTTCTAAAGAACCTTCTTTATTATTTATCAATGAGTAATAAATCATTTTTTCCTAGTGATTAAAAGCATTGAGGAGCCTTGCCCAAATATAGAGCTACCAATGCATAAAGGAAGAAATGCAAGAAAAAGCAAGCCTTGAAAAAAGAGTGTTTTTTTACCTGGTTTCAGCAAAAGGTTATTAGAAAATCTCCCTCTTAATACATTCATTAAACTAACTACAAATAAATGAGGTATTAATATGGGATAATGTATACTTTCAATTACAAAGCCTTCTTTCCATAATATTTTCTTGATAGTTGTTGGAGTGAAGTGATAAAGATGTCTGGGAGCAGACAAATAACCCCATTTTTCTCGGAATACCCTAAATTCGAAGCTTGCAATGTTTGGAACCTCTAAAATTAGTTTACCTTCCTTCTTTAGGATTTGGTGGATATTACCCAATAAAGAAAGTGGATCTCCCACATGTTCAAGGACATGGTGCATAGTCACAATGTCAAAATAGTCATTTTCAAAACCTACTTTATGCAACTCCTTACAGAAGATATTTTTCAAACCTAATTCGTTGCGTGCATAGCTGCAAGCTGCAGGATTAATATCTATTCCATACACGTCCCATCCCCTTTTCTCCATCTTTTTCAGAGTATATCCACTACTGCAACCAATTTCTAACAATCTTTCACCATTAATCGTTTTATCGAATCTAAAGGGATTATCTTTTATTTGTTTGATATTTTCCACAAAGCTATAGAACTTTTTTTCTTTTTTTCCTTTCGGAATACTGTAAACATTTTTGTTATGACTGAATAGAAAATCTTTAGGTGGCCACGGATTAAGTGAAATTAATTTACATTGCTTGCAACGAACCAAATGATATTCTCCTGTTTGAAACAATATATCATTCACTAATAGAAACTGTTCTTGGGCATTTGAGCCACAAAGATTACAAGAAGTACTTTCTTTACGTATCAATTTATACCGACCAAACTTATTTATTCCAAAGGTTGCCTTTCCATAAATGACAAACTAAAGAATTCCATAAATTTCGTTTATAATCAAAAGACAGTACTAAGCCCAACTCTGAATATTTTCCAATTTAGAATGACGCCATTTTTTGTGTATCGCAGAAAAATAGTGTTCCATAGAAGATAATCTCATCATTGCTTAAAGTGATAGTTATTTTAATCATTATTGGTAATATTTCTGGATTTCCTTGAAGATTCAAGCCTTGTAATCAAGTCATTTATGCTAGAATCTGTTGAAGAACGTTTTTGAAGATAATAAAGGATTTGTGAGAATGTCTTTTGGATTGTTGGTCCTGACTTTACTTTTGGAATATCAAGATATTTTATCATCCACTCATAGTATTGACTCACTTTGCTATAAAATTTCACTATGTCATTTTGATAAGATTGAGAAAGGATGTTACCATATTTACGATCTACAGCAACTTTTGGGTCAACATCGATGTAAAAAACTATATCGGGTTTTGGAAACTTTAAATAAAAAAGTCTCATTATTTTATTATTGTAATCTAAGAACTCCCAAGCGGGAAGAAAATCGTGGATATATCTATCAAATACAAATGTTTTTTTGGAGTTAAACCTGATTGATAGCCAAAGTAATAAGAAATCTAACCATAGAATAAAAGGCCATAGTTTGAAGTATGAAGGTTTTTTTTTCGATGAAATTTCAGTGAACTGTGACCTAACTGATGGCATTTTTTTCTCAATAAGGCGAGTAATTGGTTTTAAAATGACATAATCGAATTCAGTTCGATATTCAACTTCAATATTTGCTTTCTTTAGTAACTGGTAGAATAAACGGGCATTTGTGGTCTTTCCACTTCCACCCACTCCCATAAAGGCTACGATCATCATGATTTTCCTTTGTTAAATATTATCATATTAGTGCAATTTTTTATGAGCAACTAGAAACTCTCCAAGAGATGGAAAAACATAAGATACTGGAGTAAAAATGTAAAAGAAAAGCGTCCAGAGCCAAGGTTTCTTTGATTTTACAGCTTTATAGAATTTCATGTATTTGAAACCGATTCCATGAACATTATAACCATGAGATCGAAAATCTTTTACATAATGTGCAGATCTATGAATTTCATACTCAATGGGTTGATAGTCTCCAAGCTCCCAAGATCCATTAGGAGTTGTCATCAAAATAAACTCTTTTGTAATACTTTCGATACTTTTAAAGAATATTTCTGAACTTTCTTGTGGCAGATGTTCAATAATCTCTGAAGCTAAGCTTATCTCAAAAGATTTGTCTCGAAATGGTAGATGCATTACATCAGCAACCACGAGTTCGTCATAAGCTCCATATTTCTTTAAGAATCTTATGTGGGGTTCATAGATGTCAACACCAACAATTCGTCCCATTTCACCTTTCTTTTCTGACCTGCATAAATAACCCCAAATTCCATGACCACAGGCAACATCTAGCATATCTTTTCCATCCAGCCATGGTAGCTCATAAAGTACGAATCGATGCAATTCATATAGATGTGACATACTACAGATCCTTTCTCCTTTTGGTTCTTTTATTCTTCCTAACTATATCGATAAACATTCTTTCTGTTTTATCAGCAATGCTATCCCAACTATATTCTTTTGCAATTTCCCTTGAAGCTTTTCCGAGTCTCTGATATCTCGCATAATCATTCTTCCATATCCTATACATTTTCAGTATACCGCCTGAGAATGAGGATGGATCTGATGGATTAGTAAGTACTCCATTTACGTCGTTCTTCACAACTTCGTGTAGACCTGGAATGTTTGTTGCAACTATAGGCTTTCCTGATGCACATCCTTCGAGTACTGTTAAGCTGAAACCTTCTTGTCTAGATGGACACACTACCAGATCACAATTGATGTATTCACTAACAAGTGCTTCATCCGGTAAATATCCTAAAATCTTTACTTTTGTATCCTTTTGTAATTTATGGAGCACATCATAATATGGTCCAGTACCCATTATTCTGAACTCAATATCCTTTGATTCAGGTAATTCCTTTACTTTTTCGATTGCATCAATCAAGATATCAGTTCCTTTTTGTCTTGCTAGTCGCCCTACATAAAGAACTTTGAAAATATTGTTCTTATCTCTAGGAATGTTACTACTGAAGCTTCTTAAATTTACTCCACTTTCAATACGATATATTCCTGAAAAGTTCCAACTTTTTAACAAGTTTTCATATATAGAATTCATCACCTGTTTACCTTCAAAATGTTTAGTTACGAATTTCCAAAGTGTTCTTGTGTATATATCACGAATTTTACTTCCGAAGAAAAAAGGTGATAAAATTCCTGTAGCTACAGGCCTATTGGTAATAATTTTCACCAAGAAAATAATCAGATCCAAACCATTTCCAATTTCTATATGAATTACATCTGAATTTTTTGCAAGTTTTATTAGAGTGAGAAAACTTCGTGGAGTAGGTAGAAGTAGCCCAAAAGAAAAGAATAGTTGGCTCTTTATTATTGGAACCTCAATCCATGGAATTCCATTCAACATCTTCTCAACTTGCTCTTTTGTCAACCTGCGTTGATTAAAGTCATAACCAATACTAAACACCTTAACTTCATGGCCTCGTTCTGTGAGTTTCTTCGCAACATTTGCAATCCAATTAACACCTCCTCCATCAATAAGTAGACTATTTGGAGAACAAAACAGAATTTTCAGTTTACATTCAATCCAATATTATTTTTAATCAGTAACTAGATATGATGACTGTTGTATGAAAAATAAACATTTTCGTAATAAATAACACATAATCTATATGAGAAATCATTTCTATATGGTAAGATATTGAATTCATAATAATTCTTTTTTATTATGCTAGAGAACAGGTTCATATATCTAACACCTAATTTCTTAAAGGTATTAAGAATTGATGTGTTAATATTATTTTTATTCTTAGGAAAACAATATCTGAAGAATGCATAATGATTGACAATTATGATTCTGTTTAAATAATGTCCAAATAAAAAAATGTGCCGGAGATTAACTATTTGCCAAACCCTCATTTAAATATCATGTTATTCTGCCACTCTCCAGAAAGAGGCGGCCCTTTCCTAAGAGGCTTCTATTTTTCAAAGCATCTATCAGCGCTGGGCCATAATGTATCTTACATCGTCCTTTCGGATAAGAAAAATATCCTCATACCAAGAAAGGAGCAACATGATGGAGTAAATTTTGTGGTTTTACCCTCTTTCAAGAGTATACCTTTTACGAGGGACCATGATTACCTAGGAACATTACTTGGAATGATGTTGAATCCTAGCTTAACACTTGGACCTGTGGATGTGATTCATTGCCTTTCATCCAGCTCTGGAATCACTACTTCACCGATTATGTTCCATAAGATAATGAGGATTATTTTTAAGAAATCTAAGAAAATCAAGATTGTAGCTGGTATTGATGATTGGTGGGACAAACCTCTCTCAGCCCTCTGGCCTTTTTTTGGGTATTTTGAAAGATTATCTTTCCGAAATTGTGATGTTGGAATAGCAGCCAGTGAGGAACTCAAGGCACGTGTAATTAATCATGGAGTTTCTCCGGATAAGATTCATTATATTCCTGATGCAGCAGATATTGAGACAATAAGACCTCTCCCAAGAGACAGATGTTTGAAGGAACTAGAGATGCCAGAACTTTTGGACAAGAGAATACTTGTACATATTGGTCGGACAGGAGGAACGATGCATTTTCTACAATCTTTAAAGAAGTTGGTTAGCCAAAAAAAAGACATAATTTGTCTATTAATCGGTAGTTTTCATGAATACGAAATTGATGCTATTAATAATCTTGGATTACAAGAGAATATCAAAATGATGGGTGTTCAACCTTATTCAAAGCTTGGATTATATTGTTCTGCAGCTGATTTATTAGTTTTCCCAATGATAAATAATATTCTGGATGCAGCAAGATCTCCTTTAACTCTTGGTGATTATTTGGCTTCAGGAAAAGCTATTGTATCAAATGCAGTGGGTGAAACCAGAAGAGTTTTACTCAGAAGTGGGAGCGCTGTTATCTGCGATGTAGACAATGTAAATGATTTCACTAATGCGATAATTACTCTCCTAGAAGACAAAAAACTCAATACTAAACTGGGTCAATCTGGAAGACAGTTTGCAGAAGAAAAGTTTTCATGGCAGATAATGGCAAAGAAACTCGAATCAATATACAAACTATAATAATACGTTTTATCTTTTGGAAGTAATACAAATTCTTGTGGTAATATTGAAGGTACTAATAACAGGAGGAACAGGTTTAGTAGGTTCGGAGTGTTGCAGATTATTTGCAAATCATGGATGGAAAATCGTATCTGTAGATAACAATATGCGTGGAAGACTATTCGGGACTGAAGGTAATACTAATGAGATTATTGATGTTCTAACTAAGGAGTACGATATAGAACATTATAACATCGATATTAGGGATAAAAAAATAATAGAACTAATAAAAAATGTTGACGCGATAATACACACAGCTTCTCAGCCATCCCATCCAAAATCCATAGAGATTCCATTAGATGACTTTCAGATTAATTCATTTGGAACATTATTCCTCTTAGAAAGCTTAAGAAAACACAATATTACGGCACCATTCATTCACTGTTCTACAAATAAGGTATACGGTGATGTACCAAATTATTTCCATTATAAGGTAGAAGATAAGAGATTCGAACCTACTGACCCAACTCTGTGGGATGGTTTTGATGAAAATCTAAGGATTGATAATTGTCTACACACACCATTTGGAGTTTCTAAAGCATCGGCCGATTTATATGTCCAAGAATATGCAAGATTATACGGTTTAAAGACAGGAGTCTTTCGGATGGGTTGTATAACAGGTGGTGCAGCAAAAGCTGTTGAAGAACACAATTGGGAATCGTTTTTTATTAAAAAAGCCCTCTTAAACGAGAAAATTAGAATTTATGGGCATAATGGATATCAAGTTAGAGATGTGATAGATGCACGGGATCTAGCAAAATTATTCTTACTATTTCTTAAGAATCCAAGACCTGGAGAAGTCTTTAACATTGGAGGAGGCCGAAAAAATTCTATTTCATTGCTTGAAGCTTTAGACTTAATCGAGTCTATAACAGGCAGAAAGATGAATTATATTAATGCAAAAGAAAGAGAGGGAGATCACAAGTGGTATATATCAAATCTAGGTAAAATTAAGTCTCACTATAAGTGGGATATTGAGATAGGGCTAAAAGACATTTTTAAGAACATACATGAATCCCTTGCTTACAAATATGAAAGGAAATAAATAACTAATTTTGTGGTATATTAATAAATAATATTTGCATTAACATTATCAGAATACTTGATATATAGATATATGATGAAATCTAAAGTTTGTTAAAGATAGAATATAATAATTAGTTATTTCTCCATCAATGATGCACTACAAATGAATAATAAGAAATTCGCGTTAGTATTACCAAATAATCGATTAATTAAATGTCACTCGGATTATTTCAATAATTTAAAGGCGTTCGAAATAGATGTAGAAACTGTTCGTTTATTTGTGGTAGATGATTACTCACCTTGCGCAGATGAAAATATTAGAAACCTTGAGAAACAAGATATACAATTTGAGTATTGGACAATAGATCAACAAAAAAACTTCTTTAAGAAACATTTTCAATCCAATTATGAAAAATATTGGTCAGTTATTCCCCACAAAACGGATGCATGTAGATCATTTGGTTATTTGGTAGCATGGTTATGGGGAGCAGATGTCATAATAACTTTTGATGATGACAATTATCCAATAAACAATCTGAAAGACAATGGAAACTACATAAAATGCCATGATATTGTTAACTCAACCTTCAAAGGAAAAGAAGTAAATTCTTCGAATGGATGGTTTAATACTATAGATATGTTGAAGACCAATCCCAACAGAAGATTATTTGCTAGAGGATATCCATATTATAGACGATCTGAGGAGACAGATTACACATATAATTCGTGTTCAGGTGAAGTAGTGTTAAACGCCGGATTATGGCTAGAAAATCCTGATGTAGATTCGATATCTGTTTTGAATGAAGGCTCACCAAATGGGCTTCCAAATACTAGAACAGTTGGATTTAAGAATCACAACAGATTAGTATTGTCTAAAAACACTCTTGGTCCACTTAATACAGCAAATACTGCATACTCAAGCAAGTTAATTCCAATAATGTATGACACCTATCAAGGCGCGTATGTAGGTGAATTAAAACTTGACCGTTTTGGAGATATCTGGTCAAATCTTTTTATTCAGAAAGTGATAAATAAATTGAATAAAAGAATAGCAATAGGTACTCCATTAGTCGATCACAAAAGGGAACCAAGAGATACATTTGATGATTTTAAGAAGGAGTTTTGGGGAATCATAATATCGGAAAAACTGTTTAGATGCTTAGAAGACATGGATTTACATTCTACAACATACATTGATTTGTATTTGGAACTTATTCAGAATCTGCGGAACGATTTCATCAAAGAAATACAACAAGAATCTATTCAAGGTTACCTAAACAAGCTTCTGTCTTCGATGGAGATGTGGGTAGAAATTGTGGAAAAATTGAATTGACAGTATAATAAGTGATAAGGTTAATCTGTAGATAATCATTTTTATAGATTTCTTAATGCATAGTTTAATTGATTATTGAAAGTACTGTGGGTTTTTTTCGATTTCTAGCGGGTTTTGTTCCTTAGGAAATTCATCAATACATTCAATTATCTTCTGTTAAAATACCTGGGGTAAAAATGGAAAAAAACTATTCCAATTATCAGTGCACTCCACGAGGGAAGTAAAAGTGCAGTGAGAATATTCCGTTCCACTTGCCCTTCATACGATAAGATAATCTCAGTTATCCCATTATTGTTCAAGTAGTAGGCATTTCCACCTCCAAAACTTGATGTATGCATCAACTCGTCGCCATTATCAAGATATGCGCGCCATTCAGGGTGGAATGGCTCGCCTAGATTGATCCAAGTTGGTCCAGTAGAGTTAACTATGAAATGACGTGTTGTAGCCGTCTCACTTAACATCGTCAATGAGGAAATTGGACTGTCAAGGATTCCAAAAATAGGGAATTCTTGGTCTGCTGAAGAGATTTGGCCAAAAAGGGATATTTCCGGTTCGACCAAAAAATTATGCTCAACAATTGGGTCAGGTTTGGACTGTATGATTGGTTCAGCAAAAAAGACCTTTAATTCTTCATAGTCTTCTTTAATATCTGTAGGATTTAACGCCAAATTATATATCTTAAATTCATATATTGATCCTTGGTAGAATTGTGGAAAAGTTTCTTCACGCATGCCGATAACGAAACTACTAAAATCAAAATCTAAAGTCATGTTCCAGTCTATTTCAAAAGTCTGTTCACCATTGTAGAAAAATTTTATCATATTTCCATCGAGGGTTATTGCAATATGTTCTGGATATCCACCAATAATGTCAGGAAAATTGAACTGTTTATTTTCTAGTCCAGAGAATAGTTGAATCTCCGGAGTAGCACCAGTAATTCTAAATAGAAGACCATTATTTGATTGATTGGTTAATGGCAAATAAAATACGGTTTTTGCGGTATTCTCCTGATCAAATTCTATCCAAGATTGAAAAGTTATTCCTGTCGTTCCTTCCGGAATATTGTTGAGAGTCATAGTTCCATAGTTTTCATTAAAATCAAGTGTATTTCCAAACATACCAATCTGCCAATCTGATTTGGCTACATCGATATTGTTTCCATTAGCTGATTTATCATATATGATGCTTCCTTGACCCTCAAGAAATTGCCACCATCCCAATAGATTCATGAAATTTTTCCTTTCTATATCTTCCGGAGGGATCTCAATATCCTCTTCCTCATCCTCATCCTCATCATTCCCAGGAAAAGTAATATCAAGTGTATTGGTTCCTTTCTTAAGATTAAAAGTTTCAGATTGATACCATATATCGTTTATTTCTGTTAAGGTTATTTGCTCCATATTTACAAAAACTGTTGGAAGTATTCCAATATTATTGATAGTGAATTTGTACAATCCATCTTCCATTACGTTGATATCCCTTTTGGAACTTAGACTTGGAATAATGTTTGCCAAGTCACTAAAGAATATTAATTCATTCGGAGTGTGTTGATTTAAGTTTCGATTAGATTTTGTTCTCATTATTATATTTGCTTGATTTTCCAAAGTCTGGTTTTCTTGAAGAGTATCAATTGGATTATACAGAATCATTGTATTTCGTATATCAAATCCAGGAATAGAAGCCAAAGAATCCAACATTAATACCGCTTGATCATTTTCCATTTGTGTAGATTCGATAATTGATAATCTTTCAAATGATTCAAGATTTGGGATGTATTTTGTATTCTCGTATATTAAATATTGAGAAGTGTTTTCCACTAATGTAAATTCATCTTGTTCTTCAAGCATTCCAAGAATGAGTTGAGGGTCTCCTCTAACCCAGTATTCACTAATTTTTGGTTTTCCAATATCATTGGACTCAAGATCGAGAACAATATATCTCACGTTAAAAAATGCTAAAAGAGTTCCCATATGTTGATTATTCTCATTTTCAAAAATATATTTCAATACATCCTGTTCAAGAAGAGCCATCTGTGGAATAGAGAATCGGTCTCCACCAAATGGAAAATCAAGGAGATTGAATAGGTATTTACCCTTAAGTTGGACGTCACCATAGTTACTAGGCAGCCATAATATTCTGGCAAATTCATCTTGACCTGATGATTGATCAATCCAATCTTGTATTTCATAATACTTGGGAGGGATAAAGAGACCATATGTATAGTAGTCTTCTCTAAGATCCAGAAGACCCATGTGGCCCGTAAAAAAAGGCCAAGCAGGAACCATTAATAATATCACTACAATTACAATGTACAATAATTTAATCCTGATTTTCTTGAAAATATTGATTGTGGACTCCATAAATATGGCAAATAGAGGCATATAACAAAAGAAAAGGAAAAGTACGACTATGCCTTCATTAGGTAACAAAACCAAAAAACGAAAGATAATAAATAAATCAATTGTTTGTCCTAAAGTTGAAAGATATATCCATAATATTGAGACCATAGATAGAATTGCAAAGAATAATGTAGTTCCATTAGTCTTCTTTGATGCTAATCCAGAGAATGCAAATATTGGGAGTAATAATCCAGAGACTAAAACCAAAGAATTTGTACCCCATCCGAAAACACCAACAGGTTGGGCTGCAATAATATTGGCAATCGTCGAAAGACCTCCAGCATACGAATATGATATACCCAAACTTTGTACTTCCGACATACCCCCTGGAAGAATGTAGGACGCGTGATATCCAGCAAGACTATAGTAACTTACTCCATAGAGCCAGAAAGCTAATCCTATTCCAATAAGTATATATCCAAAATTAAAAAATCCCTTCTTTATCCCCGATTGGGATATTGCTTTAAACAATGAAAAAAGAATAATGGGTCCCATAAATATTGGCACTGCTTGCGAAAAGCTCGTAGCAAGCACAAACAAACCAGTGAAAAGCAATATATTTCGTATTTTGAGTCTAAAACGTCTGTTATCTGATGCTAATCGAAACAGAATTAGTGTGAGTATAGGATAAAATGCCATCCCGTATATCCACCCTACACCAATTATGCTAATGGTAGCATATGGACTCGTGGCATAAAGAAGAGCAGTGATATATCTAGTTGTTCTGCCAACTTTCATTAATTTAATAAAAAAGTACATTCCACTAAATGCTAAAAAGTAGGGAAAGAATTGAAAGAGTAATTGAGCTAATCCCGCGTTCCCAAAAGCAATTAGAAAGAAAAATAGTCTAACAGCCATAATTGGATCGATCACACTAATACTAGTTCCATGAACAACAGGAACCCAAGATGATGTGAGAAACAGAATAAATTTATCCAAAGATTGTGGATATGCTGAAAGATCTCCTGCTGCCATTATAGGTTTTCCTATAAGTTCCCTTGCAGCAAAAATTAAGATAACAGCAAATGAAGAAAGAGCCAAAATATCTAAACGGAAATTATTAATCTGATGAAGGCGTGATTTAAATGATATCATCTTTTTAATCAGACCTCACATTTGGTTTTTTATAAGAAGCAACAATTATTCCGAAAACTGAAAACCAAGATATACCCATTAAAAGAATTTCCAAATTTCTAGATTTTTGGTCATTATTTACAAACTCCAAATCAATATATTCATCTTCATAATAGAACAAATTCATACCCAAGAAAGCAGGAAAATGAAGATCACTATTCATTCCATCAAAATGTGCATTCCAAGATTTATCAAAAGGTTCAGAAAGGAACACGAACCTCGGCAAATCTTCATCGCGTTCATTCTTATTCCAGATATTCGATTCAAATATTGAGTATTCAAAAAACACGGTGAAACCGCTTCCTTCACGTATTCTTTCTCTCATTGTTGTATCATCAACAATTCCTTGAAAAAAAGTTACTTTCGCCATGCTTCCAGAATAATCTTGAAGAAATGATTTTTCTCGAATACCCATATAAAGTGGATTGTTTACTGAGATCAAGCCAAGATCCCAATCAGCATTTGCAACCACCTCTCCATCAACATATATTTTTGCCAGATTACCGTCATATGAAAAAGCAATCTGTTGTAAATTCCCAGTAATAACATCATTAGCCCTAAATTGTAAGACCGCATGTTTATGGAATAAATGTAATTCCAGATTCTTTCCATTTACTCTAAAGGTAAACATTTCCGGTATGCTAACTATGGTACCTGCACCCCCTCTTTTAGAAGGTGTAATCCAAGTTTCCACAGTGAACGGCTCCAACTTGAAGTCATTAGCTCCACCACCGTGCCTAAGCATTCTCCCAAAATAAGGAATCTCAATATGATCGCCATCACTAAAGTAGATAGCATTGTCCTTTGAGTAAGTCCCATTAACAATCCCCATATTACCAAATCCAGAAGTATCCAGGATAGCCTCATTTCTAATCTCAGAGAGAATCCATTCACCGATTATTTGTACACCTGAACTAAGTAACTCTTCTTCAGAAATATCTATATCCCTTATGAGTAGATCATGTAGTCCAGCATCTAATTCTAAATCCAGAAATTCATGTAAACCTTCCTCATTTAGTTTACTTGGTTCAAATTCAGTCCCATTGATATTTATTGTCTTAGGAGTTTTTGACCAAAATACAATGGTATAGGTGCTTTTTTCATCAATGATAAATGATCCCCTCAATACAGATCTTTCTTCAAATATCTCACTTTTGGCGGTTTCAATGCTTAATATACTCTTATTCACAGGAAGATCAAAGGACCCGTCTTCATCAGTATTGTTATACTTTAGGATAACTTTTGAAATTGAAATTATTTCATCTATATTTTCATCAGATATCTCTGATGAAAATATGGGGAGATTATCCCTTAAGGTAAAACCGGGTGTATTAACAAGAAGGCGGAGATACTGTATTTCATCATTACAACTTTCTGAATCAGATTTGATATACATGATGCCATTAATAAACGCCTCAGGAGGAATATATGCTAAATTCTCAAATATTATGAAATCTGTTCCATTTAAAATCAGTCTGAGATCCTTTTGATTTTGCATAACATCTAACATTAATTTTGGATCACCATAAACAAAAGACTCACCAATACCAAGTGGACCTGTCTGGTTCGAGCCAAGATCTAGGACGATGTATTTAACAGCCATTGAAGATACTAAACTTCCAAAATGTGTAACCGTTTTTTTCTCAAACGTTTCAGCAAATATGACACTTTGGCACTGAACGAATGTAGGATCAACGAATTTTTCAGATCCAAAGGTTAAAAAAGCTAAATCAGTATCAAGATAAAGGGTTTTGATCCCTACATCTGAAAAAGTATTAGGAAACCAGAGAGTACGAAATGATTCCCCATCTATTCTCTTTTCTTCTATCCAATTACTGATATTATAATACTTGTCGGGAATATATAAACCATAAGAACCAGAATTTTCGTGAATATCAGATAAACCAAAATCTCCATTATAGAATGGTAAACTGGGAAGAACTAGCGGAACCAATATCACGATTACTACTATTGATTTTACTGACATCATTAGCTTAGAACGCTTAAATTGATTCGTTTTTCCTAAAATCATAGAGAATGAGAGTGCCATGAGTATTGCATAAACAAATGACAAGAAGAGCAAAGGAAGTTGTTCATTACGAAGTGCAATAAACAAACGGAACAACTGAATAAGAGGAGTAGTTAATCCGAGATAAGATAGATAGATGTATAAAACTATGGAACTGATTAAAACAGTAGAGAAGACAACTAAGCGTTTCTGTTCACCTTTCCATTGCTTGATTAAGCCAACAAATGCAAATAATGGGAAAAATAGTGAAAGAAGGACCATATTACTATCAAACGCCCAACCAAAAAATCCTGGCATTTGCAAAGACAAGATTTCCAGAAATATTGGAAACGGTAATGCTGAGTACGCTGAAAAATCTACACCATATCCAGAAAAACTGAGTAATCCACCCCCACCTGGTGTAACATAACCCAACATAGATTTGAGCTCAGGATAATGACTCAATACCACCAAAAAAGCTCCCAAAAAACTAGCTGAAAAAATCCAAATAATCGATTTCAAGACTCTTGATCTGGGCTTAAGTAGTAGAGACTTTACTAAACCATAAGCAATAATTGGAATAGCAAAAAGCGCCATATGCCTTCCAAAACTATACCCAGCTGCCAAAATGACCGAAAAAATAAGAGCTACTCTAATTCTTGCCCTTCCCTCTGAAACTGGAAGTGAAGACATTAAGTAAAGAATTATCGGTAAGATAGCCTGAACATAAAGATAACCTGTAGCAGTACTGAAAGTAACGATAGTTACTGGATTAGAGACATAAAATAGTGCAGCGAGAAATCGTGCAATCTGTGAATCAACTATTTTTCCAGAAAAATAGTACATCGCAGAGAATGAGAGGAATAAAGGTGTAATCATATAGAGTCTTTGTGCTAAGACAGGATCACCACCAGAAACTAAGATAAATAAGATTCGAGTAATATATGAGATTTCAATTGGCTGGGAGATTCCATACTCAATACGCGTCCAATCCAAGGAGAGTCTATCCACTAATGGCCAAATATCATTAGGGAAAGGCGAAATATCGGGTACCGCAATCATGTCCCCTGTAAATAGATTTCTAGACACGAAAGCTAATATTCCTATAAAAATAGTAAATGGCAGGATCTTCACTAGAAATGGGCGAATATATGATATATTCATCTTTATCTTCCCATATATTTTATTAATAATCATATTTTCCATTGTTTTTTAATCACCCTGATGAATATGGAAATAAACGGTAATAACAAGGTACCTAATGCATAGATGGTGAAGGATGTTGCTCTACTCAAATCATTCATCATTATTGATACTATAGCAAATAGCATAAGTATCTGGAAAGGTAAAACATACAAAAAATCAGAATTACTAGATATTCGAAGTTCTGTTTCGGTTCCTAATTTTTTATTAAAAAATAAGATGACTAAAATTATTAAAATGAAGAAAATAATAGAGAATGCTGCAATTGAATTAGCAAGAGCTAAATCTCCTTGAATTGAAAAAATATAACTAAATATTAATGCTGATATTAATCCAGAAAAAAGGCTTCGAGTAGGGTTTTTAATTATGTATGAAATGACTCGCAACAAAGAGATCTTCAGTTTATCTTTCAAATTAATTAGAAATAGAGAAATATCTATTTCCGCTTGATCTTCATCATGAACCATATCATTGATTCGCCTAGAAGTGCTTTCCTGCAAGGTTATATAATTATCTGACTTTTCTTTAAATGATGTGATTATGCTTTCTCCACCAATTAATGACTTTAGCTAACCCATCGTCGAAGCTCACCTTAGATTCCCATCCAAGTTTTTTACGAATTTTTTTTGTAGATAAGACTTGATATGGTATCTCTTCTTTCATATAAGGAAGTGGTTTCCTTATTTCGGATGTTATTCCTGGAAAATAGCTGAGAATACGTGGAATGACTTCAGTTTGATCTGCACTAAATCCAGTACCTATATTATAAACGTCCCCAGATTCCTTTTCAAGGTTTTTAGCAACAAGTAAAAATGCATTAATTGCATCATCAACATATATCCATTCACGGACATATTTTATTCCCTCATAGATGATTGGAGACTTATTTTTTAAGCACCTCCGGATTGTATTAGGGATTAAGCGAGAATTGAGATCTCCAGGGCCATATATATTGCAAGATCTAACGATAGCTGTCTTTATACCATATACTTTGGTGTAAGATCTCACGATATTATCTGCACATGCTTTGCTACAATCGTAGATATTAAGGCCATTAAGAGCGAAATGCTCTTCGTAAGGTATGCTACCATGATGTCCATACACTTTATCAGTTGAAAGATAAAAAACAGAAGCACCACTTTCTTTTGCGGCTTCCATTATATTCCATGTTCCCTGAAGATTCGTTGCCCATATTGGAACTGGTGAAATATTACCTACTCTAACAATGGGAAGAGCAGCAAGATGATATATGATCGAAACTTCATAATCACTGACTACCCGTTTAACAAAGGTTTCATCTGTTAGAGATCCTATGGCTTTATCTGTCTTATCATAAATGTTAAACAGCTTCAAAGTATTACCATTAACTTTGTGCAAATCATGAACTATTGTAACAACTTCATTACCTTCATTAAGCAATTTATTGGTTAGATGCGCACCTACAAAGCCTGTAGCTCCTGTAACAAGAATTCGTGTCAATTCAAAGTTGAAAATAAGTATCAAGCAATAAACTTTATGGGGAAAATATATTTTTTATCAGCTACAGAAATGGTAGCTATGAGAGGATTAGGTTTGCAGATTAGAAATAATTTATTGAAACAAGACTTTTTTTTCAAAGATAAAATGATAACTAATTCTAAACCATAATTTCAGTACATCATTTTTTTGGAATCACAACTTTCTTAATTTCACAGAGTATTTCATTTAAAGTTTCATTAATCGGATTAGTAGTCAGTATAACATTAATTTTTAATATTTTAGCTAAGACCAAATAACGTTTCCGCTGTACTACATAAAAGTAAAAAGGGAACTTATGATCGAATTTAGACCTTCCGTATGTTGTTTCCGCAGGGGCATCAATTATAAAAGATATATCAGGTTTTGGAATAAGTAAGAATAATTTTCGCAATATAGCATTACCATAACCAAAATATTCCCAACTCACTAAAAAATCTAGAACATATCTATCAAAAATAACTAATTTATTCTTTTTGAAGATTTTTAAGTAAACCAATCTTAGAACACTATCCACCCATACAAGATAAGGCCAAAGTCGATAATAAGAAGGCTTAGTGATCGTTCTGGTCATAAAAGTATCTCGCATAGGCTCAATTTTTCCACCAAGAAGGGTGATAATAATATTAAGTAAAAAATGTTCGAATCCTCTTTGGTATTCAACATCAAAACCGTCATGCTGCAATTCTTCAAAAACAAGCTTTGACAAAGTGGATTTGCCACTGCCATCTGAACCACTAAAAGTTAAAATCATCTTGATATTCCTTCGATAACAATGTAGTTCAAATCTCAGTATTATTGTTTATTGTTTTAATTTTTTGTCGAGCTAGGATAAAACCATCAACAAATCCAATAAGGGTTTTTAACAAAGATAAATTATGCAAGCGAATAGCTTGATAAATCCAAAAAATATTGAATAACGTAATATTTAGTATTTTCCGAATTTTCCATGATACTCTTAACGGCTTGGCGTCTTTTGTGTAGAAATATCCGAAATCTCGACCTATATAGTACGGTGATGCTCTACTTTGAGGATTCGGATTAACATGGTGATATACTATTGCACGAGGACTGAACAATATGGAGTAACCTTTTTCTTTAATTCTTATAAACAAATCTCCATCCTCATGATTATAGATGAAGTTTTGATCAAAACCACCAATAAGGTCAACAACATTTTTTCTGACTGAAGCATTACATGTGGAAAGAATATCCACAGAAAATAGTCGTTTTATTGATGAGCTCTGTTTTAAAGAACCCCCTATGGAATATACACCACTTGAAGTAAACCTGCCGATATATGAGATATTAATACCCGCGATAACTGTTTGATAAATACGTAGAAGCAAGTAAACTAGCGTGGATTTTGAAGCCAAGGAATAAAAGTTAAGCATCTTCTGATTACCATCAACTATAGCAGGTCCCCCTACTGCACCTACAGATCTATCAGACGAATAAGCTTGAATGATGTTTTCCAACCATTGTGGATGAGCTTCAGCGTCATCATCAATGAAAGCGATAATAGCACCTGAAGCATTCTTTACTCCAAGATTTCTAAGATAAGCCTTATTTTTTTTTAGACTCCTCATAACTTTAGCTGAGTATTTTTCCAGAATCCTTTCTGTTATATCTGTTGAACCGTTATCAATTACAATAACTTCAAAATTCTTGAATGTCTGCTTAGTAAGTGAATCTAAACATTTCTTCAAGTCATTTCCCCGATTGTATGTCAATATAATAACCGAAATCTCGAAATTATTGACAACCTTGGATTTATTCATCATATTATTAGCCGTCTAATTGTTTGTACAAGTTAACTAACTTCTTCGCCACATTTATAATATTGGAATCACTAGCGAACTTTTCAATATTACTAGTTACATTTTTTCTTAGATTTTCATCCCGCAGAATCTTAACTACAGCTTTAGACAAGCTCTCTGAATCCTTAGGAGGAATAAGGAGCCCAGTTACATAATTAATAACATCACTTCTGAAATAATCTATATTAGTCGCAACTAGAGGAATTTTTGATAAATAAGATTGAGTTAGAATTTCACTTGGACCAGATTGTTTTATGTTTGGTAAGATGACAACATCAGCTGAAGAGAAATATAAGTCTACTAATTCATCAGGTATGTAAGAGTTGTTCATCATTATATATCCCTCTTTCCGCATTTTTTCTGTACTTCTTTTCAGTTGTTTAATGTATTCCTGTGCTTCTTGAGAATGTGAGATAGATGGCATTATACTACCGGCAATGATAAGTACTGAATTAGGTTCATGTTCAAGAATTAAGGGCATTGCTGAAATTGCATACTCAACACCCTTATATTGTGTGATAAAACCATAAACTAGTAGAACATTTTTTCCAGACAACCCAAGTTTTTTCTTTGCTTCTTCTTTCAAATGAGTAGCTCGAGATACCAGCCCCATAGGGATCATGACTGTGTTTTTAACACCATACCCTTCTTTGAGAATTTCATTATGCCTATTATGAAGAGTCACAATCCTAGAAGTTAGCAAACTGATAACTTTGTTGATGATAATAAAACCTATTTTGATAAATAAGGTAGGAATTTTGGTTAGAAATGTTTTCCTAAATTCTTTGTTTATTGTGTTGATTGGAAAAACTTGATGAATTGTTAGTACAGTTGGCTTTCGCATTACTTTTAAAGTGAAAAGTGTAAATAAAATAGAAATGGTGGAAAAGAGTGGCCCCCCATAAAAGAGGTAGCCATATGCTATGTGATAAATATCGCATTGTCTTCGGATGACTTCGTATGGTATATTGAAGATACATCTCCATGAGTTTGGTGACCATACTCTAACAATCTTAATATCACCATCCTTTTCTTCATTTAGAGCTCCTTTTGAAATGTTGGATAAAATTGTCACACTATCTACGCAATTATGATTTAGGAGCTCCTTAACATAAAGTTGAGTGGTTTCAGCACCCCTTCCACTATTAGGAGAATAACCAGAGATCATACAAACTTTCAATATTAATCACTTTACTGACTTAGGTTTTTCAAAGGATACCAGAATAAATAATATGGAAATCTGCGCTTTCTAGAAATATGATATCGAATAGTAGTAAAGAAAAAGTAGGCAATATCCCATAAAGGAATGGTTCTTTTTTCAGATATACGATAACGATAAGTATCCATTACAAAACTAATCGGTAAGAAATAGGGCATTTCTATATTATCACCTAAGAAATATTGTTTAGAACAAGTCTCTAATCTTTCTCTTGGGAAAGATTCAACAATATCTTTTCCTCCAAACAATTTCCCATAAAGTTGGGTAACAATCAGAGCTAAATTCAAAAATGGCTCCATCCATTTGAATAACTGTAGTTGTCGGAATACAATATCCCAATTCTTAACTTTTACAGATAAATCCCAAATATAAACTAAATCTAAAAGGGTCAAATATCTCCGTTCAGATAGAACATGTGCCATATTAATTAGAAGTTCTACATCAGAATTTGGGGTAGGACAAGTAATTTCAGCTATTCGGTTCTTCTGGTGGTTTGTCCAGACGAACCTATTAGATACATATTTTGAACCTTCCCACGAGAAATCTTTATGCAGATCTATATTCAAGAGTTTGTTAATGAATATATTCTTCTGAAACTTTCCTTGCTTTCTTGGATGCGTAAAACTTTTTCCAAATTCATTTAAGAAATTAATTGAGTCAACATAGTCATCTGGGTGAACTAAAACATCAACATCATATGTAATATATGGAAATGACCTGCTGGTCTTCACTATGAGGTAATCGATATTTTGATTTGAAAAAGAATCATTAATAAATTCTAACGTATTTTGAAGCTTAGTATTCCAAATATCACCTATTTTACAGATTTCATCAATTTTAGGCTTAATTGAAATAGGGATAGAAGAATAATAAAGCAAAATGTTCTTCGAAACGGTGTATAGTACTCTATTCTTAGCTGCGAGTTCTAATAAATTAATCCAGTCAGATTCCGAAATATCGAGGTTACTTATTGTTTCTGGAATGCCTTCAGTACATGCTATTAGAGAATTTATGTTATTAACCAAGAAATCACTTTTAATATTTTCTGAATATCCTCATTCTGCTAATTAATAACCTATCTTAACAGTCACTCCAACTAAATAGAATCTTGAATTTCATCTTTTGAGATCATTTTTTAAAAGCCCTATTAAAAATGCAAACCCATACACTATATGTGTACTTATAATTCCAATCCATACTAGCGGAATTATCTTTATTTCTCTAACCTGAAATAAAGTTGAAATTATTCCAAAAATAGAATAAGCTACTAGAGTTAAAAGTAAAATATTTGTGA